>Ga0126342_10007442_pt1 | contig 19551 bp, 7 predicted proteins | sample Cyp1metagenome_FD_92528 | JGI IMG/M metagenome (GOLD analysis project Ga0126342, IMG submission 92528) | Coral microbial communities from Lord Howe Island, Old Settlement Bay, Australia - Cyphastrea 1 metagenome | ecosystem: Host-associated > Invertebrates > Cnidaria > Coral ... | reverse complement strand
TATGTTATGTATGTAATGTATGTTATGTATGTTATGTATGTTATGTATGTTATGTATGTTATGTATGTTATGTATGTTATGTATGTTATGTATGTTATGTATGTTATGTATATATGTATGTATGTATGTATGTACGTACGTATGTATGTATGTATGTATGCATGTATGTATGTATGTATGCATGTCTGTGTGTGTATGTGTGTATGTATGTATGTATGTATGTATGTGTGTATGTATGTATGTATGTATGTATGTACGTACGTACGTACGTATGTATGTATGTATGTATGTATGTTGTAGATGTTATTCACACTTAATGTATCTTAATCTCAAGACCACAAAGAAACTTGATAGAATCGTAAACGATGAAGGTGTTGGCTGGGCCATGGTAGCTTTGTTCCACGTGTTTCGGGGTTTGGGGATGACATCGATATTTTCAATGCTCCCAAGGACAGTGACATGCAGAACATCGACTTTGGCATCACTCGAGGTGCCACAGACGGTGTTTCTTTGTCTTCGCTAGCAGCGTGTCATCAATAGGGTGTTTCTTAAAATGCAGGTACATACCCCAACACCATCCAACACCACTGCTTCCGTATGATCCTATGTAACGATATTTGACGATTACATATTTTGGATGAGTGTGGAATCATCATTTTAGCCGATTTTAGCCTTCAGCCGTTGTTTCTGACGATGCCCTGAGATCACTTTCCATGAACTATGATGTTTAAGGGAACATCTGCAAGAATTCGCGCGATCTGCTCAAAACCAACTTGTTTCCTGATGTTTCCTGCGATTCTCTCCCAGAATTTTGACTGGTTGGTGGTTTGGAACATGTTTTATTTTTCCATATCTTGGGGATCATCACCCCAACTGACGAAGTCATATGTTTCAGAGGGGTACAATGTGAGGCCCCCAAGATATCTAAGTTGGTTTATAACTCCAATAACTGTGGTTTATGGTACTTATAACTATAGTTACTGGGGCTTCTAAACCAACTAACATCACTGGGGGGCCTCACATTGTAGGTATACCACCAACCAGAATTTCAGAATATAGATATATATCCCATCATTAATCACCATATATCACCACTATGATTGGTATTATAACCAGCTGAGGGGTAGGGTTCAACCACCAATTAGATTACTATTAACCATCATTAACATTCATTAACCATATAATAACCGTAATAACCATATATTAACCATATATTAACCATATATTGAACCATTGATCATATCAACCAGTTGATCATTGAACCCCACAGCTGCAAAACGCGCCAGGCAACGAGCCGGTGAGCCGACAAGTTCGCCTGGTGAACCGCTCCCCGCGACCGGTGACCTTCCAACTGAGCGATGAGAAGGCGGTGAAGAATGGTGATTTTATGGGATTTCTATGGGATTTCTATGAGATTTATAAGATTTTAATAGATTTTATAACTTAGGATTCCTATGAAAATTATATATGGGATTGATGTGGTAATGTGGGACTTAGGATTTCGGATTTATAGATGGGCTTGATGTGGGACTTAATTACTGTAATAGTGATTTTTCAATGGGAACATGGTGATTTCATGGGTTTTATATGGCTTAAACTGCTTAGACCATGAAGAAGAGAGAGGTTTAAGAATGAATGGTATTTGACTACGACAATAGTGATTATATGGGATTGATATATGGGATTTATTTAGCCAACAATAGTGATTTATATCATGGGATTTAATGTGGATGTAGCCTCTGGTGGCAGTTTGCGAACTGGGGGATAGTTTAATTTACGGAGTTTACGGACTCAAAATGGTGTTTTTGTCCAGTTCGCAAAGGGTAAGTTTTGGCAAAGAAAAAGTCTCGAGGTGTGCAATGTGTATTACTGGTTGGTGGTTTCAAACATGTTTTATTTCCCATAATATATTGGGGATAATCATCATCCCAATTGACAAACTCATATTTTTCTGAGGGGTTAGCAGCAACCACCAACCAGATTATTATTAACCACCATTAACCATATAATAACCATATATTAACCATATATTAGCCATTATATGATGTTATATGTGCCGAGCTTGATGGGATTTTTCGTAGCTGCACTATATCTGGGTTCTTCTAAATTGATTTCTTTTAGGATTTGGGGTTCACGTCTCAGTTTTAGCGATCGTAAATTGATTTACCATGTGGCAAAGATGGCTGAAGAATTCTACAAAGTGGGGCCCCCAAACGATAGCGTTCAGTTGGTGCAAATAACTCCAATAACTATGGTTTATGGATGTTCATGGTACCTATAACTATGGTTAATGGGGTTTATAAACAATCTTATATCTGAGGGGGCACCACATTTTATGTAGTTCGATGATTTAGCAATCCCAGATCCTTTATGTATGGCATATAAAAAAATATATTTAGCTACATCATCACCAATTTTATGGCCCAATTTTGTAGGTAAATACTCCAGCACCATGGAGCATTCAATGGTTATTGGTGGTGTCCCATCTGTAAATGAGGGCAAGGAAGAGGAAAACTCACTTGGATCGTCAAATACCTCGCATCACCCCCAAACTCAATGACTTCATCTGGTTGGTGGTTTGGAACATGTTTTATTTTTCCATATATTGGGAATAATCATCCCAACTGACTAATATTTTTTTTCAGAGGGGTAGGTATACCACCAACCAGTCATGAATAGATCCAGTACTAAATTACCGGGTTTCCAAGAGGGTGTTTGATATTTTAAGGGACGGTTGAATCATATTTTCTCATAATGGGTCAGACAGTTTTGATAGTGAGTAAGTTCTTGGACTATAATAACTGTAAATGGAAGATAAAAAAGTTTAACTCCTATACCCTTGGATGATCTTGCATTCTGCAATAGGCTACCGATGGGTGTAGGTATGGAATGGAGTTCCAACGTTCAAAACAGCCTCAAATGGTCAGTGAATAGGTTACCCTCCAGTAAACATTAATGCTTGTTTCCCTCGCAAATGGATCTACACATGGTGGAGTTTGCTTCTATGTTGGTGTGCTGGAGGTCATACCCCTTGATTTTAAACTGGTTATGACTAACATAGCCATGGAAAAAAAAAACACAGTTTTGAAGAACGGTAAACCATCTATTTCTATGGGCCATCTATACCGTGGCTATGTTAGTCATAACCAGAGGGTATGTTGGATTGTAACCCGCTTCTGCACTAACCGTGCCATCTAAGAGTTTGCCAGGGTCCCGAAAGGCATCGCAGGGTTTCGCGGCGATGGGCCGAGCGACTGGCAAACTGGCAACGGTCGGTTAGCTTGGCAACTTTGGGCGGAAAAAGATCATTGGGAAGCCTTAGAACAGCAAGATCAGCAAGGACCAAATGTATCTCAGCATCGATGTCGCTTAGCCCTCTTGCAGTGAGGTTGAAAGCGAAAAAACCCGCATGCGCGACAGGGCTGGCACAGTTTTGAGTCTAAATTGAAGAGTCCACATGATTGCTCAATCTTTTGCTGGCGAAGGTTGAATTTACGTGATACATACGGCGGTGGGTGTATTTGGTGATTTGTTTCTGATCTAACAGATCTTAGGTGTTCTTTAATTGTTTTGGTTTTGTGTGGTAGGCATTGAATGACCCATTATGGTTGATCAATAATTTCTGGGGTACCACAAAAACGGATGAATCACTCTTGAAGATTTATACCAGAGTATTCATAGACCTGGTAGGAATTTCTCGCTACAGCCACTTCCGTCACTTGAGGATGGTAGTGATTCACCGGCTGGGTTAAATCGAGCGGCCCTTGGTGATGTGACATGAATGTCTGTAACGTAGTACTGATTTTCCATAGAGCTGTATGTGTAGGTTAAACTTTATAAACATTACATCCCAGGGAGCGGCCCTTCTGGAAACCTATAGGATTTACATGGATTTACTCCCAAAAAATGGAAACCCCAATGGCACCGGGTTTGCTTCCCCGATCCATCGCTGATCCTCAGAAACTCTGGAATCTGGGGGGAAACCACGCGTCATGCGACTAGGCTAGAAACAAAAAATTGCAAAGTAACAGCGAAATCCCAACCAAATGTGGGGAACCCAATGAACAACCTACCATTTGGGGATGGTTTATAGCACTCATAAAAATGGTGATGACTTGGGGATGGTTTACTTTTATGGCTTCACCACATGATACAGCCAATTTCCATTTTTATCAATTTAAATCCCATCAAACATTCCATCAGAAGTCCTTCTGGCCATGATATAGACATAAGGTAACCTCATTGCTGGCCAGGAATTGGCAGAGCACGCTGTAAGCTGGTGCGATCCCCAGGGGAATCTCCTGGGGAACCAGGGCACAGCAGGGCTGCAGAGATCCCCAGGGGAATCCACAGAAGCACAGCATCCGCTTGACATGATCTGGTTTGAATGTGATATTTGCTTGATATTTGCTTGTCCATAAATGTTGGATACACCAAAATTGCAGTTATTATGTTGGGAACATGATGATTGACAACGAAGATTACCCTCTGGTAAACAAACATAGCTATTGAAAATGGCCATAGAAATCGTGGATTTTCCCATTAAAAATTGTGATTTTCCATAGTTAAGTTATGTTAGTTTACCAGAGGGTATCATTCAAGTTATAGCAGTAAGGGGCTCCTGAGTTGGCAAGGCTGAATATTATTGTAGCGAAGTCAGGGTTTGCAATGGATACATCTACAGTTGGATCGGTTTCTAAACCAACAACCCCCTTCCTGATAGGCGTCTCCACCGTTCAAAGCCATTCTGGTTGGTGGTTTGGAACAGCCGTGGTGCCCAAGCTTTCCAGTAGTCCGGCTGATCGTTGCTGAACGTGGGTAGGTAAGTGGTCCCCCTCTTCTTGCCATGTCGGGCTTTGCCATGGACTTCGCTTCTGTTGACAATGGTGGTTTGATCGACCTGGTATGTTCTGTGATGGTTTTTGACAATGAACACACTGGACATTTGCTGAAGACTCGCAATGGCTCTGTTTCATTCCTGTATGATGGTTGTCTCACTGCTGGTTTCACTGCCTACACGTTGTTCAATGTTTGCCTGATCACCCAATTCCCAGTCCCCAAAGTTGCTGCGACAAAAGACACTGTGGTCCTGGGGCATCATCACCCTACTTGGGACTCATGTCAGGCTGTTGTGGACCTCTGTTCAGGTTTCGGTGGAATGGCCCAAGGTGCTCTTGCTGCTGGCCTTGACGTTGTTGTCGCCGTGGACCAAAATGAGCACATGGTCAATCTCCATGCCAAAGCCAATGATGCGTATCGCATTTGCGGGGATGTAGGGAGCAAAGAGATCATCCATGAAGTTTGGAAAGTGTCCAAAGGAGCCTCTGTGGTTTCTTCGGGGTTCAGTTGTCAGCCGTTTTCGCGGTTGGGAGATGGGAAAAGCCAATTGGACTCCCGTGCAAGTAGTCTCACCAAAACACTGGATGCTGCCTATTTTCTCAATGCTTCTATTGTGATTTTAGAATGCGTGGCTCCGGCTGCCCAGGACTGTTTTGTCCAGGCTGAGCTGTCCAAGTTTTGCCAATGCACTGGATTTCAGATGGTACGCACTGAACTTAAGTTGGACCATGTTTGGCCTTGTCGTCGGCACAGAGTCTGGTGGGTTCTTAGCGCCCCTGAAATTGGGTCTGTCCCCCTTAAAGCATGGGAACCCTTGACCAATCTTTGGGAGGTTCAGCAAATCATCCCTGAAATCCGCCTGTGGGCTCCTTCTGATGAAGCTGCACTGGCTTTGGATGACGTTGAATTGCATGCATTCGGGGTTACCACTGACTCACATGCTAAGCACATGCTTAACAGCAAGTCAGTTGCGCCATGTGCCCTGCATGCCTGGGGATCACAGACACGTGCCTGCCCATGTGGATGCAGAAGTGCGGGTTTCTCCAGTCATCGCCTTGAGACTAAAGGTCTCCATGGTTGCATCGTCCGAAGTTTTGCCTTGCCTGATGGCTCATGTTCCTTCAGACATTTGCACCCCAATGAAGTTATGGGACTTAATACCATGGACCCTGTGATTGACTTTGGTGAAAACGTACGTCTCACCCTTTCAGCGGTAGGTCAAATTGCTTGCCCCATCCAGGCACTGTGGGTATTCAGTAGTGTTCATGCACATGTGTCCAAGATACGCCATGTCCCTGCTCTTGACTCAGGGTTGCAGATCCAAGCTTACAGGTCATGGATGTTGATGCGATGCAGGCAGGTTTGGCCGTGCAACACTGATCCTGTGAGTGACACGAAGCTTCTCACTCTCATGCAGTATTGGTCCGAATTCAAAGAACTGTCCCTTGGTGAGCTTCTGTACCCGATGCGTTGGGACGACAAGATCGATGGTCATGTAAGCATCGCAAGTATCCTTGATTTCCTCATTCGTAGCAAGGAGTGTATTCCTGCAACGGTGTATGATTCCACTGACAAAGACCAGGATGAACCAGCAACTCCTTGGATGGATTTCCCTGGCATTGTGGATGATCACACAACAGCTGGTTGTTGGCAGGTTGATTCTTGCACGGTTGTCATTGAAGGATCAGGTGACTCCCCGATCCGTTTCCAGCCCAAATGCAATGCTACTGTTTCCCAATTTTTGGCTGCGCAGTCCAAGCTTGTTGGCGATTTGCATGTTGCTGGAGTTTCATTAAATGGCAGACCGATTGGTGGGGACCATGTAATGGAAGTTGGTCAGGTCATTGTTGTCACCACGACTGCTGACAGCATCGAGAGTTGTTCGTCACCCGAGATCGTTGTTTCACCAACTGCAGCGTGGACTCAGCCAGTTCAGGATCCCATTGAGATTTCGTCTCCACCTCGGAAGGTTTCCAAATTTGATGTTGGGGAATGTGGGGTGCCTAATCCTAATGCCCCAGATCAATCATGGTTGGATGCCTCCCCTTTTCTGTGCTTGCAGGGTGATCAATTTTTGAAGCTGTCATTGCCGAGCATTTCAAATGTCCATCAATTGTGGTCAGTTAGGCATCAGTTTTTTCGGACCGAAGATCGGCTTCAGCTGTTGGCTGCCCAGGGTCACTTGATGGCTGATGATGAAATGCGTTTTCACCTTCATGCCCTGACGCTGATGCATAGGGATCATCAGCTCCGACATGCCAAGTCGGTTACTCAGGTCCGTGTGATCGACCCGCTTCTTGCATCTGCCTGGATTGTTGGTAGGGGTTTTGACTCTACTTTGTGGGCCAAGGATCACCCTGAGGTTCGGCAGTCAAACATGCCGGTCATCACTGCCGTGCTTGCCAATCAACATTGGATCCCTGTCTTCATGTCTCCGGCACATGATGTTTTGCAAGTTTCCACATGGGATCACAACACTGCATGTCATGATCAGCTTAACCAGGTTGTGCAAAAGTTGGCCGTCGGGCTGGGTTTCTCCAGTGCATTGATTTGCCGTGAGCATCGAATGTTCTTCACATCGGAACTGTGTGGGTCGTTAGCTTTGGCTTTCCTGCGGAATGCTTTGATCGGCTCCCTGCTCGCCACTGATAACCATGAGGCTTGTGCTATTCATGACCTTTTGCGTGACAGGTACACTCAGATTTTGCAGGGTTGTCAGATTGTTGACTGCCCATGGGTTTGGGGCGCTGGTGATGTTGAAGCCGCACCACATGTTCAGCCTCCACCTGTTCATATCACTAGGGATCAACGAATCGACCTCATTAATGAACGTGGTTTGGCCATGGCGGATGACGAGGTCAGGTTTCACATTGTTCAGCTCATTTCCCGTCAGGAAACCGCCAACACGTTGATTGGGCGTTCGTTCGCCTTTTTTGAGCCGCTGGTTTTCAACTGTTGGTCATCCATTGGTAGGACCATTACTGAGCAGTGGTGTGAGAGACATATTCAAGTTCGCACTCGGGGCCTGAACATTGTCACAGCGTTTGCAGTTGATAATCACTGGATCCCACTTTGGTTTTCACCGCGAGGTAACCTTTTGCAAGTGCATACCTTCCAGAATGACGCATGTGATTTCACTCAAGTCGAAGAGATCATTGGAGTCATCACTGACTTTTTGGATTTTCGTACCTTTGCCATTCACCGTATCCCAGGAGGGTTGCCTTCTCATAATTTGTGTGGGGCCCATTCCATGGTTTTTTTGGCACATGTCATCATGCACATGCCACTTCCGGAGTCAGTTGCGGAATTGCGCACTTTGCATACCAACATGAGAGCTTCCTTCGTGGCTCACTTGTACTCCATTGACTCCACGCCGCTCCCTGTTGCTTGGGGTAATGGTCCACGGCCGCAGCAGGGGTCATCATCTAGTGGTTCAGGTTCAGTGCCTCAGCATGAGGTTGTGCAGAGAGACGATTTGTCCCATGCCGCCAGCAGTACTCAGCTGCCTATCGACAGAGGGGAATCCGGGCCACTCCCTAGAATGCCCGCAGAAGAACAGAGACTTGTTTCACCTTTGCCGCCAGGGTTAGTCAGCCAGAGGCCTGTTTTGTCCGAAGGGCCTAGCACATCTCCTGTTTCACTGGATGAGAATGAACGTCAGGCCCGTCTCCTTCAGGTGACTTCACATAGTTTTGCCATGTCTGATGATGAGATGTTGTTTCAATTGCAGCATTTAGTGGAATGTGAGGCACAGCCAAGTGACCGAAGGTTTTTGGTGATCCCTCCGTTGTCCATTGTACAATGGCTGGATGGTCAGGATGATCAGCTCCGCACATGGATTGACCAACACAGGCCACTTATTGGTCAGGATGACGCTCATGTTATTACTGCATTGCTTTTTGAGCAACATTGGATCCCAATTTGGCTTGCACCTTGCCCAAAGGGTCTGATTGCCCACACACTGTCTGATTTCGCAGCAGATGAGGCTAGTGTTGACCGTATATTGCAACACCTTGCTCACAAATGCGGTTCGGCAATTCATGCCATTCATCGGGTTCCCCATGGCATCATCACTGATCGTTTGTGCGGAGTTATGACTGTGAGTTTTTTGGCTCACATAATCCTGGGCACGGTGGTACCTAGGTCCCTTGACGACTTGTACTCCAGATGTTGGGCCATGAAAACAGCTTTTGCCGATGCTCTTCGCAATGGTCCTTTCACATGCCCGACTGTTTGGGGATGGGGTATCAATTGGGAATCCAGGCAACTCCCTATAATGCCTGAGTGGGCCCCTTTTGTGGCTGAATTTCAACGGCATCAGGGTTTCACTTTGGAGGGGTTTGTCCAGCATGATGTTGCTTGCCTGCCTCAAGGGGCGCAGCCTGGCATGGGCATGACATATGTTGAGATGTCGCATCATCTTGAGTCGCTGTCTGGTGCTTGCCGGTCCCCTTTGGTTTGTCTCAATTCTGATGGTACTGGCTCCTGCTTGAGTGATGCATTGCACCGCTTTGTCTCCAGTCCCTTCCAAACTTGTGCTGGCGCCATTTTATGTGATTTTCACTGGTCACCTTTCTTGGTTTGGAAAGACGGCAACAGTGTGACTTTGATCATTGAAGAGGGTGTGGTCGGTCCCCTGGTCATTTGTGGCCATCCGGTTCATGTCCAGTTTTTGCCTGTCAGCTTCGCACAGTCTTGTGGAGTTTTCACCTGGAATGTGCTTGCCATCTCTTTCGCCCGGTTTTGTGTTTCTGGTGATGTCTCCACAGTTCGTCAGTGGCTGTCTGAGAGGTGTCCTGCTTCTGTCCTGGCACTCAGTCGAGGGCCTGTTGGATTTGGTCCTCAGGGTCAACTCCAGAAAAATTTGTGCAGTGAACTTGCCAAACACGGTGTCCCGGCCGAAGTGCTTGAAGAAAGAGCCAAAACCGCAATCAAAACCTTAGGCAGCGAGCAAATCATTGCCGCCTTGAATCACCGTCAACCATGGCGCCAAATGAAGATGTTGGGGAACAACTCAAAGTTCCAGTTCGTGTTGCCCAGCGAGCTCATGACGGCAGTTGAATCCAACAAAGGACGACCTGTTTCTGCCAAAGGCAAGGGGAAGGGGAAATCAAAGATGGTTTCACAGCCGATTGATTTGGACCCTAGTAAACTGCAGGTCTTGGTGAAAACACATTTTGTTTTCAGAACAAACCTTTGCCGCAACTTGCAATGAAGCAGATTGGCCCTGTCAGTTCGGGTTTCATTTTAATGTCTTTGCAGGATGCCGCCCCATATCTCAAGGCTGGCAGTTTAGTGTCACAGGAGCCTTTGGCGCTGGTAGTCTTGCATCCCTCAGGCACGGTCGTCCAGACAGCTTTGCCACATGCGTCCATCACGGTCCCATGTCGATGCACAGTCAATAATGAGCCGGTCCTTGCTGAGGCTGTCCTGGTCCAAGTCGGTCAAGGGCTTGTGGAAAAGTCATCTGGCGGTGCCGTGTTATCGGTTGACACGCCGGAAGTCGTCACATTGAAGGTCCTTGTTTACAAAGATGAGTTGCGTGGTGATTGGGAGGATTTCTGCCACTCTCCCATCAAATGCCTGGTTTCACTGCTGCCCATGCTGAAAAGGTGTTTCGATGAAAATTGCCAGTGTTCCAGTTGGCACAATCATGAGAAGCTCTCTATTCGTGACCCTATTTTAGATGTGTGGCGTCGCCAATTCTTGCGACAGGGTTTCAAGCCATGTCCACCGGAACAAGCGGAGTTTTTCTCGGTTTGCCTCCGAATCCCACATTGCTTGTTGGAAGTTTTGCTGGCCTCCAGCGGATCCTCCGGAGCCTATTGTGAGCCCAGGACAGCTGATGGCAAGGATATCCTTGCCGACTACACGGTTGTGTGGACGCCGAAGCATACCCTCCAAGAGATGCAACATTTGATGCAGACCAACCCTGCGGTGACGGGACTTGCCCGTTTGGGAGAAAGACGTGGCCTCCGGGTAGCTACGTCCCAGGCAAAAGTGACTCACCAACTTGTCCGACCTGATCAGGTTTATTTGCCGAGTGGACCGCGATGTCAGTACACAGTGGGGCCTTTCCCCTATGGTGCAGATCGTCAGGCTGTTGCCAAGGTGCTCCTGAAGGCTGGCTGGGAATGCCGGCCCCTTCAGCCCTCAACGCCTTGCCCAGGAAAAGGCGTCATGTGGTTAGTTCAGTCCATTGATGAGCCAGCACAGACCATTATTCTCACCACAACCGGGGAAATCATGATTACCAAGGTCAAACATGAGGGGACAAGTTCCAATGTTTCACCCACAATGGTTGGTTCCGCGGCCACGTTGGCCTTGTGTGGTATGCCTGCCGCTGGACAGAAATCTGAGCCTGACCCATGGGCTCACAGTGACCCATGGAAGGCCTATCAACCTGCCCACGTTGCTGCCTCAGGTCCACAAGAGGGTCTCCAGCAGATTGAAGACCGCATCCAATCGGCTGTGTTAGCTAAGATTCAACCTCCCATGGACCAAGATGATCTGCCTGATCGTGTTTTTGCGTTGGAGGGCCAGGTTCAGCAGCTCCTGACAAAACAGCACGGTCTTGAAGTTCAGTTTGCAGATCACAGCAATCAGCACACACAGCAAATCAATGCTTTGCAGGGCCAAGTCACAGCTCAGGCGCAGCAGTTGCACGGCCACCTGGAGAACCAAAATCAAACCATGCAGTCCCTGTTCGAACAGCAGATGCAGCAAATCCGTGGCCTCTTGGCTAAACGGCCACGGGATGATGGTATGGAATGACTACAGGGCTGGGGGTTCGCACTCATGTTGATCCCGTGGGGCTGTGCCATCCTCAACATATGTGTGTGGGCCCTGAGCCTTTTTGCTTGGGTTTTTGCTTATTGGGTACTGGCTGTGTGCCAATTTCGGTCGTCTCACAGAAGACGTTGGGGTTTTTGGCCCTATGTGGTTGCCTTCGCTTTGTGTTGTCGAGTCGGTGAAGCTTCCAATCCCGGGCCTGATCAATCCAATTTTGTTCTTGGGGTTTTCAACCCTTCCGGGTTGAAAGGCAAAGCGCCATATTTAGTTTCACATTTGTCTCATGGTGATTTGCGGGCAGTTTCTGAAACCCATTTGTGTCACCATACGTTTGCCCAGTTTCGCTCTAGTTTGCATTTTGCCAAGAGCCAATTTAAGTATTGTGTGGGAGGCCACCCCGTGCCTTCTCAGCAAAATCGGACCTACCATGCAGCTTGGCGAGGAGTTTCTGTCTTGTCCAAGTACCCAACCAGGGGTGTGCCCTCGGACTTGCCTGTTGCACTTGTTGAGTCGTCGCGTGTGCTCATTTCTACCACTTTGGTCCATGATGTTTGGGTCACAGGGGGTACAGTTTATGGTGAGCCTGACTCCAGTACCTATCCAGATCAGAAGATCAACAATGAAGCCCTCTTGTATCACACTGTTAATCATGTGTGTTATATGGCCAGAGGACCTAGGTTCGTGGCGGGCGATTGGAATGTGCAGGCTGGGTCCCTCCCTGCCTTCGCTCAACTTGAAGCTGCAGGGTTTCGTGATCTACAAGATCTTGCTTACTGCATGTGGGGCTCCCCCATCCAACACACCTGCAAACAGGCTACACGTAAGGATTACTGTTTTGTTTCACCTGAACTCCAACATCTCCTGAAAGCTGTTCATGTTGAGCAAGACGTTTTCCCGGACCATGCAGTGATTTGGGGTGAGTTTCACTCCCTTGGCCTGTCGATCCCCAGAAGTGTTTGGCCTGCGCCTCAACCTTTTCCCTGGCCTCAAACGTGGCAAGTCGACCCTTCCTTTTGGGATTCTGCTGCTGATTCTTGTGATGTCAAGTACCACGCCTTGTGGCAGCATATTGAGCAACAGGCACAAGCAGCCATGCCCTTCCTGGTGCCCCAGAATGCTTTTGGCAGGGCGCGTACGAAGGCTACGGTCAAGGCAACTGATGGCAAAGTTTCCCCCCAAAAAATTGGGGGTCAGGCGGATATCAAACCTCACTTTGTTGGTGCCTCGTTCAGACATGCCCAATGGTTGCGTCAGGCAAGAAGGATGCAGGCGTACATACGTCATATCCTTAATCATTCATGCCAGTCCCTGCATGCTAAACGAGTTTGGGGATCCATTGTCCGTGCCAGTGGGTTTTCACCCAATTTTTCTTGTTGGTGGCGGTCCCATGCTGTGCGTACTTTTGGTGCGCCCAATGAGTTTCCTCTGTGTCCCCCAGACCATCATGTGGCACTATGCCTCTTAGACACCATGCAAATTGCTCTGCGTGACCTTGAGAGCCAATTGCGTACCTCTTCTAGGTTGTACGCGCGCCTCAAAAGGGATTCGAACCCAAATGCAATTTTTCATGACCTGCGTGACTTCAAGACCCATGGAGTTGAAATTTTGCTGCGCCGGGTTCCGGCCCAAGTTGTTGAGATTCGTCCTGACGACCAGTCAATTGTGCTTGATCGTGCTGTGCAGTTTCAACCTGATGTCCCCATCTTTTGTCATGGCCAACCCCTGCAGGTTGTTCACGCTGAGCACGATTGTCTTTGGCTTGAGGATGTTTCCAATGTTGCCATAGGTAGCCCAGTCACTCAGATGTCACAAATCGGCACCCATGCTGCTTTATCACGTGAGTTCCTGAACACGTGGAAGAACATGTGGGAGCGACACAGGGATGTGCCTGCTGATCGCTGGCATGCAATTTTGGATTTTGCCAGGCGGGTTTTGCCGTCACAGAACATTAGCCTCCCACCCCTGGATGCTCCTGCCTTGGCTGCCATTGTCGCCCATAAGAATCCCTCGACGACTGGGGGGCTGGATGGTGTTTCTTTGCAAGATTTGAAAGCTATGCCAAAGGAAGCCCTGCAGAATTTTGCCAGCATGTTTGCGCAAGCGGAACATTCCGGTGCTTGGCCCTCACAAGTTGTTGCGGGCCGTGTGTCCTGCCTTGCCAAAACACCCAACCCGGAAAAGGTCCTGGACTTTCGTCCTATCACTGTGTTGGGCTTGTTGTATCGGTGCTGGGGTACGTTCCACGCACGACACATCATTCGTGCATTGGACAGGGTTCTTCCCCTTGGCCTTTATGGTAGCAGACCACGTCATTTTGCAGGTCAGCTTTGGTCCCATGTTCTTTGGTCCATTGAGCAAGCATATGCCTGTAATATCCCCTTGTGCGGAATTGTGGTTGACATTCAAAAAGCTTTTAATTTCCTGCCGCGGGCAGTGGTTTTTGAAGCTTGTGCCTTGATTGGCATCCCCTTCAATGTTCTGCGTGGATGGGCGGGGGCTTTGTCCGGCATGGCCCGTAGGTTTCAGATTTGTGGTAGCCTTAGTGATCCTGCGATGAGCAATTGTGGCCTTCCCAAAGGATGTGCGTTGTCCTGTGTTGGAATGATTGTGGTTGACATGCTTTTCCATGCGTGGATGGTGCACTTTTTTCCTATGTGCCAACCGCTCTCCTATGTTGATGACTGGCAAGTCCTGTTGACATGTCCAGACATGATGCAGCAGACCTTTGAATGCCTGGAACGTTTCACCCAGGTGATGGATCTCTTGCTTGATCAGAAGAAAACTCATACTTGGTCTGTTTGTAGTGAGGGGCGCCAGTCCCTTCGCCGTCAGGGTCTTGGTATTGTCCATCATGGACGTAACTTGGGTGCCCATGTCCAGATCAGTAAGCAACATACCAACTCCACGTTAATGGCTCGTGTGCACAGTGTCACGCCATTGTGGTCTCGTCTGCGTTTGTCTGCCTGTGGGTATGCACAGAAAATCCGTGCGCTCAAGTGCTCGGCATGGCCTAAGGGTTTGCACGGAGTTGCGGCTGCCTCTTTGAGTTTTTCTACTTTCAAGAGCCTTCGATCCGGTGCGATGAAAGGCATTCGTGCTGATGCTGCTGGAGCTAACCCTATGGTCCATTTGGGTTTGATCGAAGCGGTAGATGTTAATCCCTTGGGGTGGGCAATATTGCAAACCATCCGTCTCACACGGGACTGCGGTGCCAAGGATAATGTGGAGAGTGTTTTGGCTGAGATTGCCTCTGGAGTTTCCATTATTCCACAGAACGTATCACTCACACCCTGAGCACCCGGTTGCAGTTGTTAGGATGGCATGTTGATTCCAGAGGCTGGGTTTGTGATTTGTTGGGTAGTTTTTCCCTGTTTTCCATCTCAGCTGCTGAGATTCACTACAGAGTCACTTTGCAATGGCCCCGAGTTGTTGCCGCTCATACAGATCACAGACCATGTTTCACTGGACTCGAAAATGCTGATGCCTGCGACACCAAGAAATGGGTAAGTTCCCTTGCGGTCTCTGACCAAGCCTTGTTTCGTAAACTGTTGAATGGATCCCATGTGACACAGGACGGCAAGGCCTATTGTGATGACTCCGCCTCGGACCTGTGTCCATTTTGCCCATGCAGTGACAGCCGATATCATCGATTCTGGGAGTGCCCTCACTTTGATTGTTTTAGGTCCCATATATGCCCTGTCACGTTGAAGTGTATTAGTGAATTTCCTGAATCCTTGACCACCTCGGGTTGGTCGCTTCAACCAACTACTGCTTTGGAATGGAATCAATACTTTGCCCAATTGCCGTCTCCGTCAGTCCCTCGTGCGACCTTTCAAGGTGCGGTTCACTTATTCACTGATGGTAGTTGTTTTGCACAGCATGATGTTCAGCTACGTTTTGCTGCTTGGGCTGTGATACAAGCATCTTGTGAAGGAGTGACTGATTACTCTGGCAGCCGTATCATGGCTTCTGGCCCTCTGCCAGGACTGTTACAGAGCTCAGTGCGGGCGGAAATTTTTGCGATCATGATAGCTCTGCAAATTACTGCTGACCATGATGGTTGGTTTTTTTTGTGGACAGACTGTGAAGCAGTTGTGAAAAGGTTGCGACGGCTCATTTCTGGATCACATGTCCGAGTGAACAGCGCTCATGCAGATTTATGGCATCGCATTGAAGAGGCTTTGGATGGACGTCGGCATAAGGTCGTCATCACCAGGGTTGCGGCACATCAGTGCCCTGATGAGGCTCCATCCTTTTTCGCTGAGTGGTGCTTTCGCCATAACGGCTTAGCCGATAAGCAGGCTGTGCGAGCTAATTTCCAGCGGGGTGAGGAATTTTGGGATTTACAAAGGCGACATAGCCAGGCAGCCGCCAGCATTGAGTTCTTCAACCGTACAGTCCAACGGGTGTTATTGCGGATTAGCCAGGAAGTAGTCCGTCAAGAAGTCACCTGTTTATCTGAACTCCCAAGTGTGCCTCAGGAGCCTTCAGTGCCTTTTCGGCCGTGGCGACAGCTTCCTGCGGTGTCTATCCCTGCTGCTGCCACTCGGTGGTATGGTGACTCCATGGTTCGATTGCTAGCTAGTTGGTTTTGGCACACTTTGACTGACTGTGCTGCACCTGTTGTGTGGGTCTCACATTTCCAGCTTTACACTGACTTCATGCTGTCCACCGGTCACCCCGGGCCGGTGCATGTTGGTCGATGGGTGGATGGAAAAACTGTTTCCTGGCTGAGTTTGGCGGGTTTTTCCTTCAAGCAGCGCACACGTTGGTTCATCAAGGTGCTCAAAGAAACCCTGCGTCACTTGGACGTGAAGCTTCAGATGGACTATGGTAAGCCTTGGTCACAGATGATTTTGTTTCACACAGGGATCATTGCCTTGCCATGGCCGGCTGCACGGCTTTCACTGGTGGATGATTGGTTTCTTCAATGTGGCACCGGTTGCACCTACCGTCGCCAGTCAAAGGCGTTGGAGAGCCTGCCGTATGCATCTGCACATGGTAGTTTCCCTTTGGTTCCTCTGACCACCATCGGTCTCTAGACCCCACAAGTCGGGTCACGTTTCATCGAACGTGGCGCGCAAAGTAAACTGGGATAAACTGGTGGTTTGGAACATGTTTTTTTCTTGTTTCCATACATTGTGAATTTCATCATCCCAACTGACGAAGTCATGTGTTTCTCAGGGGTAGGTCACCAACCAGCCATTGAAATCAAGGCCATGGATCCCATGCTATTGGATGGAGGCTTTCCAGCCATTGGACACATTTACAAAGCCATTGCCATGTCCTTCAAGTCGATCGGCAATTGAACACTAATAATAATATGGCGAACTGGAACATCACCATGTTTAATTTAAGTTCAGTAGATCATGATAAATCATGTATATAGATGGGCCATGCTCTACAGTATTCCATGAATATTCAACCAATATGCTAATGAATATCCCATTAGACATCATTAGACCTACCCTATGCTCTGGTTATTTAACGTAGCTATGGAGAATCAACATTTTTAATAGGGAAACCATCAAAAATCATTTATTTCTATGGACCATTTTTCATAGCTATGTTAAATAACCAGAGGGTAAACCTCCATTTTCCTATGGTTTTCCTATGGTTTTCCCGTTTTCCCATTAAAACCTCCATTTTCCTATGGTTTTCCCATTAAAACCTACATTTTCCTTTGGTTTTCCTATTAAAACTTCCATTTTCCTATTGTAAACGCAGGTTTTTTTGATGACGATGATGCGCCCTCTCAGGACTCCAGCACATCCCTGCACGCTACGGCCACGTCAAACGGTGGAGATCGAACTGCGGTTCAACCCCACGTGCGGCACGGGGGAATGGACGGGTGTGGTCTCAAGTGGATCAGGTTAAACATGGAACCTGCTACAGTGGATGTGTCGTCACATTTTAAGCTGATTTGTGTCGCCACATTTTAAAACGTTGAATGAATACAAAATGATGTTGAAAGAAGCACATGCTCAAACAGCACCTCCACCTAGCACTAATACCATGTCAGGAGCTCCAAAATTATCACTTAAACCAAGTGATGAGCTTGGTGATATATCTTTGTTCCTGAGACACCTTCTGATTGCTTGACCTGGCTTGATTGCAAGCATTTGAGCATGTTGTGTGCATCGTCGTTCATGTAAGTATGTCGACAGGGGCTGGCAATGAAGACAGAAACTAAAGTCGGACTAGTCTGACACAAAGTGATGTGGAAACTAGCACATGCTCAAGCAGAGCCTCCACCTAGCACCAACACCACAAACAACCGATGAGCTGGGTGATATATGTTTGTTCCTGAGACACTTTATGACCTTGAAGTTGCTTGACGTGGCTTCATTGCAAGCATTTGAGCCTGCTGTATGCATGGTCTTTCATGAAAACATGTTGACAGGGGCTGGCAATGAAGACAGAAACTAAAATCGGACTAGTCTGACACAATATGATGCGGTAACTAGCACATGCTCAAACAGAGCCTCCACCTAGCACCAATACCATGTCAGGAGCTCCAAAATGACCACTCAAACCAAGTGATGAGCTTGGTGATATATCTTTGTTCCTGAGACACCTTCTGATTGCTTGACCTGGCTTGATTGCAAGCATTTGAGCATGTTGTGTGCATCGTCGTTCATGTAAGCATGTCGACAGGGGCTGGCAATGAAGACAGAAGCTAAAGTCGGACTAGTCTGACACAAAGTGATGTGGAAACTAGCACATGCTCAAGCAGAGCCTCCACCTAGCACCAACACCACAAACAACTGATGAGCTGGGTGATATATGTTTGTTCCTGAGACACCTTATGACCTTGAAGTTGCTTGACGTGGCTTCATTGCAAGCATTTGAGCCTGCTGTATGCATGGTCTTTCATGAAAGCATGTTGACAGGGGCTGGCAATGAAGACAGAAGCTAAAGTCGGACTAGTCTGACACAATATGATGTGGAAACTTGCTCAAACAGAGCCTTCACCTGCATTACCTAGTATCAACACTGTGTCATTGTTGACATCCGTGAAAGGCGTTCCTTTCTTTCTGTTCAATCCTTCACGTACTGCCAAGCACTTTCCAGGTACCCCTGACCATACTCTTCCACAGCCTATTCATGTCATGTTTGGGTGCTGGGTACGGGTCAAATTTTGGTACCCCAAAATGGAATGGTTTACTGCAAATAGTGAACTAACACGTGTGGAGCGGGAGTCTTGAATTTTTGATTTATACATCCAAGAATCTTAGTGGTGAAGTCACTAATGTGGTAAACCCGATAATTCCCCAAAATCATAAATAGGTGGTATAACCATCCTCAAATGGTAGCTTTATTCTCGCGTTTCCCAAATTAGTTATGTTGGTTTCAGCAACATGCTTGTTGAGCCCTCACGTTGGCTGCAGCTTATGCTGTGTCCAACGGCAGGTACCGTATTGCCCCCTTCCGTTTGCCTCTCCTTGCCAAGTGCGAGCATGGTGTGGAGGTAGGAGGGTCCACATGAAGAGACCTCAGCATGGTGTGGTGGTTACCCTAGGGTAAACTAACAGCAAGATGTGGAAAATCCATGAGGAAGACAGTCTACAAACGGTGGATTTTCATGGATTTTCCACCTCTATGCTGGTTCACGATCTCCTAAATTCGTTGGATAACCTGGATTTGTTGTGTGTTAAGTATATATCGAATTGAAACACCTGGATCTATCGTTGAATGGCTTTATCACCTTTTTTCCCCACCTGCCAGGTGAGGGTTGTTAGATTTTATCAGAGCTGTTCTCCTCATCCTCATTCTCCTCCTCCGCCTCCTCCTCCTCCATGTCTGCATCAACTTCCACGTCCACTTCCGCCTTGCCAACTCGTCGCCAATCTCTTCGCCAACTTCCGCGCGCAGTGGGCACTGCTGGACCTCAACTGCCGGCTTCCGATCTGAGTGGGC
>Ga0126342_10007441_pt1 | contig 19551 bp, 20 predicted proteins | sample Cyp1metagenome_FD_92528 | JGI IMG/M metagenome (GOLD analysis project Ga0126342, IMG submission 92528) | Coral microbial communities from Lord Howe Island, Old Settlement Bay, Australia - Cyphastrea 1 metagenome | ecosystem: Host-associated > Invertebrates > Cnidaria > Coral ... | reverse complement strand
ATAGTGCCCCATAGTGCCCCATAGTGCCCCATAGTGCCACAGCTTGTTTTTGCAGTTTTTGCAATTTTGATGATTTTTGGTGTTTTTGGATAGCGTCCCATAGTGCCCCATAGTGCCACAGCTTGTTTTTTGCAAATTTGATGATTTTTGGCGTTTTTTGATAGTGCCCCATAGTGCCCCATAGTGCCCCATAGTGCCACAGCTTGTTTTTGCAGTTTTTGCAATTTTGATGTTTTTTGTTGTTTTTTTGATAGTGCCCCATAGTGCCCCATAGTGCCACAGCTTGTGTTTTGCAATTTTGTTGATTTTGAGTGTTTTTGGTAGTGCTCCATAGTGCCCCATAGTGCCCCATAGTGCCACAGCTTGTTTTTGCAGTTTTTGCAATTTGATGTTTTTTGATGTTTTTGGATAATGCCCCATAGTGCCCCATAGTGCCACGGCTTGTTTTTTGCAAATTTGTTGGTTTTTGGTGTGTTTTGATAGTGCTCCATAGTGTCCCATAGTGCCCCATAGTGCCACAGCTTGTTTTTGCAGTTTTGCAATTTTGATGTTTTTGTGTTTTTTGATAGTGCCCCATAGTGCCCCATAGTGCCACAGCTTGTTTTTTGCAAATTTATTGATTTTTGATGTTTTTTGATAGTGCTCCATAGTGCCCCATAGTGCCACACCTTGTTTTTGCAGCTTTTGCAATTTTGGTGATTTTGGCATTTTTATTGGTTTTTGATGTTTTTGAATAGTGCCCCATAGTGCCCCAGCTGGTTTTTGTTGCAATTTGTTGATTTTTCAATTTTGCTACTTTTGCATTTTTTTGACTTTTTTTGTTTTATAAAGTGCAACAGTTTCTAGCTCATCTTGCAATTTTTGCATTTTGTCAAATTTTGTCTATTTTTTATATCATTTTTTGCATTTTGTTGTTTCTTGTTTTTTTTTAAAAAAAAAAACTCATAACTCATAACTCATAATGTCACCCAATAGTGCCACAGATGCTTTTGCAAATTTGACACTCTTGGAGTGACACTCTTAGTAACTTAGTAACTTAGTACGACTATCAGTTATCAGACTATCATACACACAGCATCACAAAGAAATGCACTGTAGGTGGAGGCTTGAGGAGGCAACCTCTTCCCTAACATACAGCAAGCAGTAGACTCAGCTCGGCTTAGCCCTTGCCCCCGAATGAAATTCTGAATGAGCCTCAGACCTCAGAAGGCTGAAGTAGAAATGGACAGGCAGCACGTGCTGGCTCTTCACTGAATTGAATGTGTGGGTGTTGCGTGGCTTCGAGCTGTCAAATTCGGCGAGCAAAGGCTCAACTATTGATCATGTCTTGTACTGTTATCATGACAATAATATGACGACGATAATAATATTATTATATAATTAAAACTAAGCTAATTACAACTTGATACCATGTATGATGCGACATCCTGCACTTCATTGCAAATTGCAACAATGACTCGACATTCAAAATCAAATTCAAATCAGCAGGCAAGCTGGTCAAAGCCAACGTTCAATCAAATTACGTCGTCGAATATGATAATCTGATTATTTTATGCAAGCCCAACAATGTGACCTGCAAGTCAATTTGCTGACTGTTGCTGGATTGCAATTTTCCGGACTGAATTGCTCCATTTTCTGATAACAGTGCGTGCTCAGTCTCAAGACTAGACTGTCTTGACTAGACTAGTCAGCTAGTGACTAGTGTCACTAGTGACTAAACAAAACTGCTGCTTGCCTAGATTCTTCCTACTGCTACGCAGTCAGCATCCCAACTAGCCAACTGCCATTCCACTCACTCAACTCTCAGCTATTCAGCTGGCTGGCAAGCTTCAGCTAAAGAAATGTCAAACGCTGAGGCTGAGGCTGAAGACACAAAGCCATCTTGGATTTGGACCTGTACTTATTCCCAACCGACTTCATTTTTTTTGCACGCATCCATTTCATGCATGTTTTCCCGGGAGTTGGTGTTGCAGCTTTCTTTGCAGACTCTTTGTCTGCAAAGCGTCCAAAGGGCCCCCGAACTGGTGTTCTCGGAGTTTCACGCAAAGATACTACCTTTGCCGTTTCTGGTGTCAGTGGACCATCAACAGCAGTGTGCCAACTTGGAGTTGACATCTCTGAGCTTGGGGTGAGCTGCTGCAAGATCTTGCGTCGCAAAGCTGAGCTGCTGCCTGGTGAAATTGATGGTGCAGGGCTGGTAGCAGTCCTGAAAGGCTGCTGGCGGTGGCTCCCAGCAGCCACATCCACATCCTGAGGTTGACCCTGCCACCGGCGCCCCTTGAACGATATCTTTTCAGGTGTCTGGAACATATAGTCCATGTGGCTGCCACCGGTGGCACTTGAATTTGAACTTGAACCGACATTGGAACCAATGTCACCTCCTCCACCTGCTTGTATGTAAGATTGGGTCGATTGTGCTGCCATCTTTGTCGGCACTAGGCGGCCATGAGCAGGTGGCAATGCTATGAGCTATGTTTTTTTTGTATGTACACACTTATAGCCTGTAGCCTATATGAGCTAAGCTTTAGCCTACTGCTACCTCTAGAGCATCTACCTCTACCTGTAGCCTAGCCTAGTATAGTTTATATAGTCTATAGTCTATAGTATAGTCTATAGTATAGTCTATAGTCGTCCAGTCCAGTCTAGTGTGCTCGTCGTGCTGCTAATCTGCTGCTAACTGCTGATGTGTCCGACTTGCACGTTCATAAACCTTGCTGCTCACTTCTCACTCAACTGTGTTTCACTTCTCAGTTCTCAGTTCTCATCCTCTTGAATGGGAAAGGTGTACAGCAAACACCCTCTGAAAGCGGCAGGGAAGGGATAGGTCGGTTGCTTGAATGATGATGATGATGATGATGATGATGATGATCAATGATGACTGATTGATTGACTGTCTGACTGTCTGACTTCAAAAAATCAACAACTTTGAATTGAAGTTTGAGTTTGAACGAATCAAAAACGGATTCCAAGAAGAGTTTGAATTGAATTGAATTGAAGTTTCGCAAAGTCTGGCTGCAGCCACAAGCTGAATCGGAATCAATGTGAACCTTTGCGCTGAACTGAACCGCTGTTGTTTTCAATGCCTGGAACGGAAAACGGCCAATCAGTCGGTCACTTGCAGTACTATAGGCGGAATCACGATGGGCTGTGAAATCAGTGGTGCTGCACTGAATGCAAAGATCTCGGAGTGACTCAAAGGAAGCGGCTTTGTAACAAAAGTAGCAGTAGCAGTAGTAGCAGTAGTAGTAGTAGAAGAAGATGTAGTAGAAGTAGTAGTAGAAGAAGAAGATGTAGTAGTAGCAGTAGTAGTAGTAGTAGTAGTTTGCAGTAAACATTGTCAGGTCGAGTATCTACTACTTTCTGTATGATTCATGATAGTATATCAAAAACCAATGACAGACATACTGTAACTTATAGGTTCATGTAATTGGAAGCTGATATTCTGATAACTGATAACTGATAACTGATAAAAATGTAATTGATTGATCATCGATGATTGATGACTGATATAAAATAGATATGCTGATATGCAGTGCATATGCCACTGCTTCTGCCAATGCCTTTGCGTCATGGCATGGTGACTTCGGAGCTGTGAGAAATGCCCAAGTGGCCCAAGTCTCAAGTTGTAAAACTGCAACCATACCAAACACGGGCGACCCTTGTAAGGATCTTCTAACTTCTACTTCTATTATATAAAAAATCTCCAGACTCCAAACTCTATTATCATCTGCTCTACCCGGGCCCTGGGCTGAAGCTGTTGCGCCAGCTCTGTGCAGCAACCACATAAATCACAAAGCCATAAAGCTAGCTAGCAACAAACTTTGTTTAGTTGCTAAATTATTTGCTCGCCGCGCCAACGGGTTTTCTACGGTGATACGTTCCCTGCGGCGCGCATGACACATGCTCAGCACCGGACCGGAAACAAAATGCTTGCCCCACCCAGTGCACCAGTGCATCCTCAGAAACGACATCCCCAGCCAGTGGACTGGTCACAAAGCAGTTCTCATGAACTGCACAGTTTGCTGCGATAGCTGCGGGAGACCAGTGCAGCAGGTACGACAATGTGCCGCACCTGCTGCCACCGCACAATATCTCGTTGCCTTTCCGAACAATCTGGCCGGGCAGCGGAGCCTTCACTACTAGGTCAGCCACAGGATCAGAACTAGAACCTGTCGGCGCAGACTCATCAGCACCATCCATGTTGCCGCTGTCATCCACATTGATTTCAGCGACCTCGTCCATAAGTTCAACCAAGGCGTCAGGGTAGGCAGCATATTCCATAAGCTCTTCATCATTGCCTTCGCCATCGCCTGGTCCTTCTTCCTTGCAGGGGCAAAGAATAGCATGGCGCAGCATGACATTGCAGGGCATAAGCAGAAGCCAGATTCCATTGGTTTTAGAACGTCAGCCGTCAGCTCATGCCAACAAGCCCGGCAGAACTCACATGAGTAAATAAACCGTGCTGAACCCAAACACACGACTTTCATCTAGACTAGACTAGACTCTAGACTCTAGATGACACTAGACAAGCCCGTGCAACTCAATGACTCAATCTTAATGCAAAGATTCAAATACATAAAGAAGTTAAAGAAGTCATAAAGTTCAGTTCAGTCCTTGTCAGCCACTTGAGCCACAAAATCCAAAGGGTCCTCCTGCTCGTCATCTTCAGCAGCCCCAGTTCGTTTTTCAACTGGCCACCTCATTTGCCAAGGTCAAAGGCACAGCGTCAAAGGTGGAACCCCATAATATATTATTATTATTATTTGAATTTGATATAATTATAGACAGACTATAGACTCTAGACTATAGACTATAGATTATAAACAATAATTTTCGCTTGAATGGTGGTTCCAAAATCGATTGGGTGTTCCAAAACCATATTCAGATTCATATGCTCTGCTTTTTGAATGGATGAAGCACTGTTCAGCTGAGGAGTCCAAAGCTTCAATTTCGTGCCTCATGAAAGTAGTTCCCAAATTGCCCAACATGGGCCCAGCATTGGCCAGGCATCAATTTCAGACTAAGGGGGCCACACTGCATTGGCCATGTCGATCTTGGGCATACAAAACTCAATGGCGTTGATGGACCTGTAGCGGTCAGTCCAGTCATTCAGTCATTCTGAGTATCAGTCTGAGTCTGAGTTGAGTCATTTAGTTCAGTGATCACCTAATAAAATGATAGACTCGGAGACTTTGATAGACAGACGTGACAGACTGATGACTGATAGATATGATTCGTGATAGAATTGAATGATAAACAGACAGACAGACAGACAGACAGACAGACAGACAGACAGTGACATACTACTACAACTGATGATATGTCGAATGACATGATTCGGATTTAGTCGGATATGTTAAACCAGTGCACCGCACCTGTCAATACCTGCAATTTAAAGTGCATTCAGTGCCAAGAAGCGTAGGTCTGTGCTCAAGCACGTTCACGGTCACGACGCTCTTCTTCATTTTTTGCTGACGTAGCAAGTAAGCAACAAACTCCCAGCTAGTCTGAAGATTAAAATGCATTTTGCCTGGTTTGCCTTCGACAAGTTCAAAGCTGGCTTCGTAAGCATCAGAGGGAATTGAGAACGACTTCAAAGGCTTGATAGTCATAGAAGCAAGTACAGCGCTGGCTGGTCTGAGAGACAAACTGGCCAGCATAAAAACTTTGCACTCCGAAGTGTCCATTTTGACCTCACTGGGACATGGTGCTGCACCAGCACTGCTGCTACTGGCGGAGCCAACCTGACCATATCTCACAGTGATAGCAACATCGCCTGATTGCACATATCTCTTTGCTGCAGAAGACGGCAACTTCTGGTCAATTTGTTTCCTGATTTCTTTCAAGAGCATGCCATGCAATCGCTCATGATTGCGGCAGCCACTCTCCAGTGAGCAGAAACCCTTCGCCCAACAAGGCGATTGGTAGGCATTCAGTGTCTCTTGTTGCATAGCAGTTTGCACAAGAGGCTGGTGTGTGAACTCTGGCACTTCATGCTTGAACAAATCCATTGACCTTGTTCTGTTAACACCTTGTGCCCTTGCTTGGACGATATCATCCGCCTGAAGAGGATACTTGGGACTCCCGCGATATCCCCACAACCTTAGGGTGGCCGAGAAATACAGTTCAATAGCCTGCCAACTGTCACGTGACAGTCAAGTCGAGTCAAGTCCCAGTCAAATAATATCAAAATATTATACAATACTATAATACTATGACTATGGGCTATTACTAATTGAATAATAAACTTCCCACTCAGCAATCCCCAATGCGAATTTCAATGCATGGCATGAATCTTAACCAGTGACGAAATGTGGCCATGTGCCATAGCTTGGGACTCGGCCCTATGAACTCCTGTCGTTGGTCGGCATCATCCCTCTCAGGATCCTGTCGATGACTGGATTGCCAAGAAACACGACAAAGGACAAAAAGGTGTCATATTAGTCATTCAATCAGTCAAACAGAAACATTCAATCAATCATCAATCCATCTAGTATCAGCACCATTCCTATGATGCGTTAGTGGTGATCTATTTTTTTAAAAGCTTTAAACTTCAAACTTAAATCAAAAATCGGTATGACTTGCCTGATCATCTCTCTTCCGTCTCTTCCTTCCTCTTTGTACCCTCTTTGACTGTGCTTTTATGACGCTGTTGCCAGAGCGCGCCAAATTGCCAAAGGCTTTCATCACACTCGAATCCTGCCACGGCAGATTAAATATCAAATCAAATTCAAATCACAATCTCAGCCCCGGTGTGGTCTCATCAAATCCCAAGCCTTCAGGACAGTCTTCAGCCATTCTTTGAAAGCAGGTGATGCCATGCCTTTTGCAATCTCTTGGCCTGGACAGTGAAAGAAACATGAATCATAATCAGCAAAACAAACCTCAGTTTACTGTTACTGTTACTGGTTTACTCCAGTTGAAAAGACATCAGTTTTAAAACATTTGTTGGTTTTGCACTGTCTGGCGCGGAAGTAAAATTCCAAGCAAACGACGCGTGAAAGCGACTGCAAAAGATAAACCGCAGCGCGTGAGAACGCAAGGGAAAGGCAAATGTAGAAACCGGGGGCAACCAAGTGAAAAGGATCCTGGGCGCGCCAAAAGTGTCTCCAAATTGAAGCTCTGGTCCACTACGCTTCCCAGCTTAGTCAAATCACTATTCTGTTCCTGCCCCAGAACCGGCTTGGCAGGGAACTCACATCAATCATGTTCTTCACTGTATCTGATCATGATCTGCATCCATACTGCAAATTTGACCGTATCGTATCATATCATAAGATACAGCCACAACAATTGACAAATGACAAGCCTTCACAACATGTTGGTCACAACAGTTGGCCACGTGAACAATTCTGCAGTCACTTGCACTGAATATGAGCTCCTGGCGATCTGTGCAGAGTTCTTTGAACCGCTTCCAGTATGCCCCTTGGGCCAGATTATATCCATGCTGCCGCCCGACCCTTTTGGAAGCTACTGCTTCTGCTGGCTCTTCACAGCCTCCAGGCAATAGTGCGCCCCCCCGGCTGACCAAATCAAATTTGTCGTGCAACGACTGAGCTCATCAGCCTTAACTTAGCCTGGCCTTGGCTTAACTTATTATTATTATTATCTATCAATAAGCAGTACCGTACCAGTCCATCCAATCCAACCGGTCAAGAGATCAAAAACAACACAGCTGCACTGCACTGAAATGACATGATCAACTGTGCGGCCCGACTTTTGAAACTTCTGTGTATCTCTCAATACCTGCCGACGATCCTTCTTCTTCTGCTTCTGTTTTGGCTTGCGCTTAGGCTGAGGCTTCGAAGGTGTCTCTCCTACATCTGATTGCCTGGAAACAAAGTCAGATCCGGACTTTGGATTCAGGGACTCAGCTGCGAAAAGTCTGATCTAGACTAGATCTGGTCCGGTCTAGTCACGAGACGAAACCAAAGTCCAGGAGTGGACAAACTAGGATTCCTCCAGACTCCAGATCTGATTTCAGATTCTAAAATTCTCAGGACTGTGCCTATGCAGCACAACAATCAGTAAGACGATATGCTAACTCAGTTGGTTATGATTGACCGATTGACCAACTGATTGGTGACTGACTGATCCATTGATTATTGATTGATTGATTGTTTATATTATATTGACTTATTGATTGATTGATTGATTGCTTGATTGATTGATATCAATGATTGATTGGTAAGATGATTGATTGCCAATACCGCCAATACCTATATCTTCTAATTCTGCTTCCAATCACAGTCACAATCAATTTAGCCAAAGCCAGCCCAGGGCCGAGTCGCTCAGACAGATTTCCGCCACCAATCTGTCTGCGGTAGCGAACCAATACTGCGTTGAGAAACGATTCTGAAGCCATCTTCAACCAAGACTTCCCTGTCCCCAAGTGAAGTGAACTTTCTGCCAATGTTCTGTTCAGCCTGTGGGCACACTCCATTTGGAAGATACCCAGCCGCCCTTGCCGACTTGCAACCGACAGCACGGCCACAAATCGCCGAAAAGCCTCCAGGGCCCAGGGACCAGAAGAATTTTACCGAAAAAGGTAAAGGCAAAGGAATGCCGTGGCCGTGGCCGATTCATTCATGGCATGAGTTCAAATTCAAGTTCAAGGATTTGCTCGACCTAGTCTGAGTAATCGTAACTGTTGCGATCGTAGGTGATGAAGATGTCTGTCAGTCACTCTGCCTTCGCATTGTCATTGACTGTCACAACTATAAGTCTATAAGATAATGTCAAATTAAAGTAAGTTTAAAGTTAAAGTTAAAGTAAAGTTATATAATTAATGACGTCCAGCTAATGGCTAATGACAAATAACTTGATAATTTGATCATGCAAGAAAACACGTTTGTGACGTGATGTGTACATCTAATCGAATCTAATCCTACCCGATCTACGCCTCTGGCTCCTCAAGCCCTCTAAGGCTCGATTGGAGTGGCCGTGAAAAACCAGGGTCCAGGCAGCAGGGCTGCATTGCCATGAAAGCTGAATAGGCGCCAAAACCTGTTTTCACAGCATTGCCACTGTCAACAAACACATCACGTCGCAACATGGTCAGACAGAGTCAGACGGAGTGAGTGAAGATGTTGGTCGAGCAACAAGTGCAGGTCGAAGTACAACAGTTGCCGTATGCATCTGTATGGTATACTCTATACTATACTGTACTGTACTATATACTAAATAATATATATATATATATAATATATATATAATATAATATATATTATATTATACTGTATATAATTATACTGGACTGGACTCTGTAATGGCAATCAAGGGCAATCATCAAATCAAATGCATGTATGAACCCTAGTCGTGCAGTGGAATGCAGTCCATGAACATTCCACTTCTCCGGTTTGGGGCAGGGCCACCAAAGCCATCGGGCTGTGCAACAGCGGGCGGTGCAGCCTTTCAACATCTGGTAATGGCACTGGCAATGGCCAATGGCGGCTAACATCTTAGACCACTGGCTGTCCGCAAAGCACCTGCCTGCGCCATACTGCTGCTGCTCCTGCGCTGCAGTATGACAAGAACCCACACAGGAATCCGTGAGCAGCGAGCATGGCATGGGTCCGGAATGGATCCGGAACGGAATAACAGGTCAGTCAGTCAGTCGGTCAGTCAGTCATGAATCTCAGTCCTGCCAAGATGGATCTCCGGGCCAGGATGTAGATATCATTGTCGGACACTGCAGGTCCACCACCAAACCTTCTCTAATGAGTGCAGAGCAGAGCATCTAACTCCGTCGAACTAACAGTCGCAACACAACAGTCAGATGAGTGCAGTCAACAACTGCTGCTAGGCGAAGCCATAACATCATAACATTGACTGACTGGGGCACTCACAGATGCAAGAGCCGGTCATGAAAGTGGTTGTCACAAGCCAGTGCAGCAAGCTCTGTCAAAGCTTGCCCCGTGATATTGCCAGACGCCCTCAGGACTCAGGGCTGATGTTATAATTTATAATGCTATGTAATGTCAATGACCATGCTCCTTCAAACTTCTGACTCTGCACGTTATTCCTCAACTACAACTTTCTTACTTTCTCAAAGATCGAAACCAACCCAACCCAAACTCAAACCAACTTGAGACACAGAACATTGTGGGAAACCATTCCCTCCTGCTTGAATTTCTTCCTCAGTCAAACTCAGACCTTAATCGGGTCAGGCCAGGCAGACGGAAGACCAGAAGACTGAACTAGTTAGTGACTGAGCTGTGACTCAACAGCTGCCATCAGAACTTCCTTGCCATAGTATGAACGATAGATTATCATGAACTTACTGTCACTGTAACTGTAACTTATATATACTTACTTACAGTTACTTACGAACACGAGCTGCGAACAGTTTGCCAGTCTGCCAAGTGAATGACGGGTGAAAAAATGCTGGCTAGCAATGCTAGGCTATTGGCTACAAGTCTAAGAGGCTATTGCCATTGCCTATTGTCTACAGGAACCAATGACTCCAATGACACCAATGACTCAAAGCACTGGCTTGGGGCAGGACTGTCTGCATTGAAGAGATACCGTCTGCAAAGTTCTTTGAGATCGCGCTCATCTGTGTCGTGGGTCTCGCATCTGAGCAAAGCATCTATCAATCATCGATCATCTATCAATCATGTCACTGTCACTGTGTCAGTGACATATCAAAAATCACAAAACTTACCAATTGGCAAAAACTTACCACTGGCATTCAAGAGCTGCTCATGACGGAGTATGTAAAACAGCAGGTGTCGAATTGGGCTATTGGACACCACGAGCAAATAGAGCTTCAGCGGAGTCATTGGATCGGCGGCCCTTGGCCGACACACGTTTTCAGTTTCAGTGTAAATTTCAGTTACAGTTTCAGTGTCACTTTCAAGTTTCAATGAATTTTCAGTTCTGAAGTCTGGAATGTATACTTTGATCCAAAGCCTGAGGCTTCCATTTTCCAAAAAATAATAATGCACATCTTGGAGTCCTCTTAGTAAGACAGGAAGACACTCTCTTAGTGAGACACTTTTGGAAGGAATGAATGAATGAATGAATGAATGAATGAATGAATGAATGAATCAATGAATGAATGAATGAATGAATGAATGAATGAATGAATGAATGAATGAGTGAGTGAGTGAATGAATGAATGATTAATTGAATGAATGAATGAATGAATGAATGAATGAATGAATGGGGCGCCGGAAATGCCAAAAAGTGGCTGCATTGCCTCATGAAGCATCCATGTCGGCACCACAGTCGCATTCTTCTCTGGACTCCGGCCCCTCTTCTTACCGACAATCAAATAAAAAAAGGCAATGCGGCAGTGACAAGAACTCAGGACAAGACCACGTTGCCAGCTTTGTTCTCCTTGTGCGCTGCTGTGCCCTATACGCATCTGCATCGGATTGTTGGACCTCAATTGCAGGGTCCAGTCCAGTCCCATCCAGTCCAGCCTGGTCACAGATATCGAACAATCATCCCTGATCTACTATACTATGCCACCGTCTATACCAGATTGCTGGTACAAGTGTTGTTAGGTCCGGTGAAGGTTGTGCATATACAGTGGGTCGTATCATGTAGCTTATCATATACAGTGTGAAAATAAGTGAAATCAAAGGGTGCGAATAAGGGTGCTTATTCGCGCCCTTGTTTAAACAGGTTTGACCTCAACAGTTACACTGCAACAAACATCTGGTCCAAACACAAACAAGTAGTTTGCACGTCACGACCACATCGTTCAGAATGGTTTGTTTGAGCAGTGGTTCAAGGAAACCCTCCACGACACAAAAATCAAAGTGTCAGATAAAGTCATGTGAGAGTCTCAAGAAGTAAGGTTCGTGCGCCTACCAAGCAACAACTACGAAGTGTCACATGCCACGCAATGACGCCACAAACCCACAATGCACAACCAGCCAGCAAACACACAAAGGCACAAAGGAGCCAACACCGAGTATTAAGAAACAGCAGGATCAGCTCGCTGAGCCTTTACGTACAGTATACTATTACTATAACGCACCAGAGTCCAGAGTCACAGAGTCTCACATCATTCAAGACTTCAACTTCAAGAATATTCAATTCAATTCTCATTGGTCATGGAGTCGACATTCACATCTCGTCTCGTCTCATGCAGTGAGCAACTGCCATGATACCGATACCGATACAATTTATTTGCTACCTGGCCTGGCATCTGCAAACTTTGACCCTAACAACTCAACACCGCTGCGAGCCAATGACCCGACCCAACAATAGCTGAGGCCCCTGCATCCGCATCAGTGCTGTGCTGCTGCATGCTGCTCATTTTGTCATCTTTTCCGGATAGCGATTCAAAGAGCGGCTTCAGCAACCCGTGGCAAAGTGCCAGTGACAACGCGAAGTTAGCTACACTGGCAACCCCTGTCCATCTGCTCTGTGATGGTCGGCTTGGTTTTCGTGAAAGAAAAATGTGTCTGAACAAAACCGTCACATGGTGAGCAATTGCATCATGCAGCCTGTTGACATCTCCTCTTACATCATCTCTCAACGCCGAGTCCGCCACATAAACTGAGATGTCCGACGTTTGCCAGTTGGAGTAGCCGACCAGCCTCATTTCAAGCAGCTGGAAAAAATAACTTAACACGAAAGTAACTTACAACGACGACACAGTCACAGGACCTGTGTGTGCAAAGGAAACCGTTAACTATCAGGTTGTCATCATCATTAATGGTCATGTGAATCATGTGACATGTGACTGTGACATCTGTGACTGCACTGTTGTGTGAATCATGTGTACTAGTGTACTGCCTGCAACCACTTATCACTGCACTAATTCCTGACACCACACACCAATCAACACTGTAATTTACTGTAACTGTAACTGTAACTTAACTTACCTGCCTGACAAAAATCTTGAACCAGTGTCCTGAACAAGCTCAGTCTCCAACCTCAAGAATTCAGCAGCAGACTCCAGGAGAGCTGGAGTTTTGTTTTCCATTGGTTCCCATCCCGGTCCCTGCTGGTCATCGAATGTCTGGATATTGAAGTCGGCTGGCAGGACCCCCAAAAGCTTCATAGTCTCTTGGTTTGCTATCAAGTGTTCATCAGAACGAGAAGACAAAGGAAGAAGCTGCAGCCTCTCGAACACCAAGCGTTCTAATGATTTGATCAGAATTGACCACGTGGATGCGCCTGACATTTGGTTTCCGGTCCGGACAAGGTTTGTCAGAAGGTATGGTGGTTTTTTGGTTTTCTCACCCTTCTTGTCCGCACCAGTACCCGTATCCTTGCCCTCGTCCTGGTCTTTGCCTTTTGCCTGCGAGTCTTTCCCTTTTCCTCTACCTCTGCCTTTCCCACGACCCCGGCCAGCAGCTTTGCCCTTAGGCTGAGGTTCAATGGGTGGTGGCGGCATGTTTTTCTCTCCCCATGGCCAGGAGATTGGCAAGTCCTTATTTGCGGACGTGGAATCAAACTGATTCACTGATTGACTTGAAAACTCGCTAAACTGGACTGGCTCTCGGCTCTAGGCTAGACTAGTGACTAGTCAGACTAGACTAGACTATTGATCGATCATTGACTCTTGACTCGTGACCCTTGACTAAAAAAAAATCGGCTTAGTTTAGTATTAATTTCAATTTCAATGTTTCAATGCTTCAAGGTGTCTTTTCCGAACTCGTATGTCTGAGAGCTGCACCAATCGAAAAGTTTGCTCACTCGAGCAAAGATGGACCCCGTGGCATTGGCATGTGCATTGAATTTTCAATTTACAGACACGTGTCCGAAGCTGAATCCTTTTTTTAATATTCTGGATACAAGGGGTGAGATACAGAGATACCAACAGCCTACTCATACATTACATTACACTGACACTGCACTTCGTTACACATCATCATAAAACAAATCATGGTAATCAGTAATGAGTAATCATGTAAAAAAAGTTCATCAGCGAATCAGCATCACATCAGAATTCATAATTCATTCATCATAATCAGATTCTGAATCAACAATCATAATCTGGTAAGAGTCAATAGTCAGCAATGGTCATTTGGTCACTCAGCAGCCGCAAGAAAAACTGAAGGTGTAAGGCTGATTGACTGACTGAACTGCAACCCCTTGAAGCTTGGAGCCAGGCCAAAGTGTTGTGAGATCTCTTGACCACCTGTGAGCATCGGCGCAATCAGCAAGTCCGAGTCCTGGATTATGAAATCGCTATTTAGAGTTCAAAGTTCAAAGTTCAAATGTTTGTTTAAAGTCTCAAGATGCAAGGATTGTCGGATTGTCTATGTTCAGAGTCAGAATTGGAAATTACATTGCAACGACGATCATGGAACCTAGCCTCGTACTTTTTCAGCAGCGCATTGGAGAAAGCACCATCTGCAACCAAGATGACGACGTGATGCTTGGCACCGTCTATGACTGGGCACCTTGCAGTAGCGAGCAAAAAATTAACCCATCAGGTCGGGTCATCACAGTCTCACTGAGTCAGTCAATACTGTCGTCAATACTGCTGATACTACCCAACATCACATTCAACCGGACCGGACCCCATAAATGGCAAACAGCAGACAGCGAACAGACTCAGACTTTGACTTTGTGACTTGACAAGACAGTACAATTGATCAGACTCAGACGTTCCAAATTAGCAGCCAGAATAATCACTGCAAATAGTGCATACCAAAAACTTCTTGGATGCTGCCAGTGGCATCCAACTATCCAGAGCAGCCTTTATTGTCGAAGCAGTTAGTCTGTGCAGACGAACTGGAGGAACAAGAACCGGCTCCTCCGTTTGTGTCTGAATTTGGGCTTGAATCAGCTGTCCACAAAGTCAGTCAGTCAAAGTCACAGTCCGGTCAAAAGTCTTAAGCCCTAATCTTGTCTAGCCGAATCTAGCCTAGCAGTTCCAGAGCTTGATCAAATCATAATCAAAATCATAATCATAATTCATAATCAAATCATAATTCATAATTATCATACCTCTGAGCCTCTGTGTTCGACTGTGACTCTCCACCTCACAATCTCCAACTGCAACTCATTTGCTCAGCTCTACTGCTCACTGACTCGCTCTTGCTATTGTCCATGGCTGGCATCGGCATCGGTGTCAGCCAGTCGAATCATTCATGCTTTCTGGTTCCAGGCAGAAACGACCAGACAAGCCAAACAACCTACAAATCAAAATCTGTACAACCGCACAACCGTACGGCACAATAAATGTGACCTCCATGAACAGGCCGGCTCAATTCTGACGCATGTCACGTCATCATCAGAACAACAGCCACGAGCTGTCAATCACCGGTGGCAGCAACATGTTGTTTCGGAGAACGCCTTCCTTTAACAACAAATGAAACGTTCAAGGCCAATCAAATTCTACGTGGTTTGGGAACATCAGAAGCTCCTGACTGGCTTAGAATAATGGCTTCATTGGGTCAGAGCACGCCATGCCAATTCAAGCAATGATGCCCTCAACCTCTACATCATTGCAATTAATTGACCCTTATATGATACACCCCCGGCACTGAACACAGGTCAGGTCACATACCGGCACATACCCGCTCACTCCTCACCGCTCACCACTTCCCAAAATGACCCGGAAACAGTGGAACTGGGCTCTCCTAAATCAACAATCCAAACAGCTTCCGCTGTTTCTTCCACCATGAGACCAGCACGAGCCACACGCTCACGACTGGAACGGTCCGAACGGGGACCACCACTCCCCTGAAGTGCTTTCTGGAAATCAAAAGAAGCCTGTTTGGCCTTTTTGGCCTTTGGGCGCAGGACCTGATGAAGGGTTTTCTGGGTCGGCTGTGCCCGCTTTTGTTCGGCTGGCTCTTTGTCAATTTCAGCATCAAGGGCATCCTCAAGAGATGGCTGCGGCGGCTGAGGTTCAATTTCATGTGGCTGAGGGTCCTCCACTAGCCCCGGACCGAACACCTGGTCGCAGTCTGCTGAACCAAGAGATCCATCACCGTGCACAACGATAAAGGGAGTCTCGTCATTACGCTGCTGCATGGCTTAGGCTTAGACTGAGACGGAGTTAGGATTAGGATTCGGATGCTTTTGCTGGCTGGCGAGTATGGAGCCCAAAGAACTTCAGTCAAGACAGTCAAGAGATGTCAAGAGTCAAGACAGTCAAGACTTTTTCAGATCAGTGATCAGATCAGTTGATAAGTTGCGACTGAGAGAGATAGTTCAGTTCAGGGTTCAGTTCAGTATAGTATTGTATCAGTGCAGTACACTAGTCGCCTGAGTCTGAGTCTAGTTATTAGTTCAATTAAGTTGAACTTGAACTTCTTTGAACCAAATCAGTCACCAGTCACCATTTTGTCGTCAGTGTTCACCAGCCATGTCTCTGCCATGAAAATGCACAAACAAATTCACAAAAGAAAGTCCTTCAAAAGAACCGGCGCCGACCACTCTGGCGAATCCAAGTCCACAACCTCGTGTGGCTCACCAGTCCAGTCAATGGATCAATAAGTCAAATGTCAATGTCAATGAGTCAATTAGTCAATGACTCAATGGGTGCTGACTTCACCGTGCTGAGAAGAAGACACTGGTCTCGCCGTACTGAGTCATGATGCTCCTCAAGGTCTTTGTCACCGAAACTCAGAGAATCATAAGTCATGTCATGTCATGTGTTCACAACTTTTATTTGACTCTTTTTTCAAGGATTTTTACATCAATCATTAATCATTGGTAATGGTAATGGTAATAATAATAAATCATCGATTCATCATGTAATGTAGAGGCAGTGTGAAATATTCTTGTGGACTACAACAGTCAAGACAGTCAAGAGTCAAGAGTTTTAAGAGTTAAGAGTTAAGGTCAGAGAGTTTGTTCAGTCCACTCCAGTCCAATTCAACCCAATCATCCAACCCAATTCAGTTTGGAAATACTTGAAGCATGGCAATTGCAAGGCCCAGCAAACTAGAAATGCGGTCACTGAGCTACTGGCATGGCAACATTGGCTCTGGTCTCTGCTCTTCTCTTCCTGATGGATGCTAAATAATAAGACTGAGACTGAATCAGTCCAGAGTCCAGACTCTGACTCATGTGTCTGTCTCAGTCTCACTCGAATAAATTAAATAACGCAACAAATGCCAGTTCGATGTAACAAATTATGTAACAGGTGACTATCAGCACTAAGACTAAGACTAAGACGACTATATGGGTGATGGATGGAATGTGATTCGCCGATAGGACTATACTTTAACTTTGTCTGAAACTCTATACTCGATACTCTAACTCTCAGTCTCAGACTTGCGATTCCTGATTCAACACCTCTGACAAGTGCGACTCCGAGCATCGCCGCTAAAAAAGCTTTGCCTGCGGTAAGTTCACAACCCAGTTGGTTCAAAAGCGGCCCGTCTGTGCGAGTTTGAGATGCGAAGTCCGATACCGCTTGTTCCTGACGCTGCAGCTGTGAAAAACGTAATCGCAATCCGAATCCTAATCTGGCCAGATCCAATCTAAGCAATCTAAATCCCATCTGAATCTGAATCTGAATCTAAACAAAGAGACTGAGACGCCACAAAGAGTCACAAAGTCACAAATGGTAGAGACGGTAGAGTTACTAGTATAGACACACACACTGTGCACTCCTGAATCATGACTCACAAGACTTACAACATGAATGCACAAGCGCACGGGAAGCCGCAAAAAACAAAAGACTCAAAAGACTGTATGCAATGCTGCATGCTGCATGCCCATATCAGGCCACATGTCTTAACAAAAAGAACTAGGTTCCGTTTCGTCCCACATGCACAACTGAGCTGTGATGTAATTGGGAATCTTGTCGGTCAACTGCCCCTCTGCCTCAGATTGGCGGTAAATGGCACAGCCCGCACTGCCGGCAAAGCCAGTGACAAACAGCCACTGATAACTGATATATATATATATATATGTATATATATAATATACTGTATACTATATACTGTATACTGTATACTGCTGATATGGTGAGAAATGTCGGACAAAACAAACCCTGTAAACAGTAAACAGTTAACTTTGTCAAATTCTTGGAAATCTGAATTTCAAGATGGTCAATCAATCAGTCAATAAGTCAATTTTATAGCACTAGTAGGAATGTAGTGAGACTATATTACATTAAGTTTGACCTACCGTACCCTGCAATCTGATGCCAGCTGAGATGCTAGCCGCTGGAAAAATTTTTTCTGCATATGCAGAAGCACTGTTGCTACGTTGAATTTGGAGCCCTTCAAGAACTTGACGTTGAATGTCTCCTCAGGTGGTACGTTACACCGTTACGGTATGGTCGACATCCAGTATCAGTATCAGTCAGTATATTGTCATTGTATGGTAAAAATTGTCTACAACTGAAGTGGATGCGGATCTAAAAACATACTGTTACTGTTACATGTCATTCGACTGCAGCTGCCCACATATATAAAAAAACCTGCATCACACATTCGTCAAACAATCCGATTCCAGCCAAATGTCTCCCAGTTCCTCTGTAAGTTTGGCTACAGGCCCCGTCACCAATCCGGCCCGCTGTGAAACTATGCTCACTGCAGATGTGAGGTTTGCCGCGACATGGGAAATGTGGCTCTCAGCTATCCTCCCTGGCAAAAACGCCGCCGCTATCTGAAGCAGAGCCTCAAAAATTCAGACAGAGACATGACATGCTGAAACGCCTAAAGTTTAAACTTAAATTTTCAGAAATCGAAAGGAATTCAAAAAAATCCCTTTGGAAAAATATCTGGCAACAGGACCAAGCAACATCTATGTCACGAACAGATGTTGATGATTCATGCTGCTTCCTGCTCCCAGAAGAAGTTATGCTTGATTGAGACATGGCCCGTTTCACTGCTTTTTTGCACCCCCTGGCATGCCAAACGGCACGCGTTCGAGCATCAGAAGCAGCCTCCTTAGGAGATAGCTTGACATAGTCCAAAGGGTCTAGACCCGCCGCTCGATCACAAGCCATGCTGCATGCAGCAAATTCAATTGAGGCGATGCGTGATGTAAAAAAAAAAACACACTCCGTTCCTGATTTTATTGACCGCCCTGCCCCCCTATCATTGTGGTGGAGGTGTGTGGTGTGCGCGTGTCTGTGATGGAAATATGTTGCACGGCATGTTGCTATTGCTAATTGCTATGGCTGCGGCCGGTCGGGCAAGGTTGGTTGTGAAGTTCCAAGTGTCGCACCCAATGGTCAGATGATAATGCCAATCTGTGTTCAAAAGATACCACATGATTTTCTTCATGTGGCCCCCGCCAACTAATATTTTTTCTAACACATCTTCTGAATACAGTACATAGTTGCCATTCTTTCTGAACTGACAAACATGCTGATATTATATCTGGCGACCTATCAGATATTCGTTTATTTATTGACATTAAATTAAAGATAGATAGATCTATATATATATATATAATATAATATTATATATATATCTTGCATTATGTAACTTCTGACTTCTGACTGACATTTCATCTGGAATTATTTGAAGCTTTCTTTCTGAGATCTGGAGCTCGCGGTTGAGGTCCGGCACTGCCCACTGAGATCTGGAGCTCGCGGTTGAGGCCCGGCAGTGCCCACTGAGATATGGTGCTCGTGGCTGAGGTCGGCTGCGCACACTGCGATCT
>Ga0126342_10007440_pt1 | contig 19552 bp, 13 predicted proteins | sample Cyp1metagenome_FD_92528 | JGI IMG/M metagenome (GOLD analysis project Ga0126342, IMG submission 92528) | Coral microbial communities from Lord Howe Island, Old Settlement Bay, Australia - Cyphastrea 1 metagenome | ecosystem: Host-associated > Invertebrates > Cnidaria > Coral ... | reverse complement strand
CTTTGGAGTGGTTGCATTGTCGAAGAAGAAGTTTGGACATCTTTGACAAGCCTTTGTAGCAAGGTGCTCCATCAGCAAGCAACAAGGTTGTCTTTCCACGACTATCCTTTCGACCTATGTCAGACATGGCTCCTGTTTCCAAGATTCTTCTCTTTGACTCCGGCGGAGGCAGTGGCGTAGCATCACGTATGTGTGCAAGTGCCAATGAACGTTAACATCCCCACCCCACCCCACCCCAGCGTAGCATCACGTATGTGTGGAAGTTGCAGAACAACGTGCAGTGGCGTAGCATCACGTATGTGTGGAAGTTGCAGAAGAAGGTGCAGTGGCGTAGCATCACGTATGTGTGCAAGTGCCAGTGAACGTTAACATCCCCACCCCACCCCACCCCAGTTTTGTGGGCCGGTAAAAGATCCGCTAGCATAAACTAGATGGTTGGTAGAGTAATTGTTGGAAAAAAAATCATCCCCACATGGTAGTTTTTTGTTATTACCACATGAGGAAGCTTCCCAATTTTGAATGGGTCCAAACCTATAATTTCCATAAACCATAAATTTTGGGGAATGAACATCCAGCTATTCCAAGCTATTTTGGGGTAAACAGAAGGGTATCAGGGTTTTGATCTAGCCCCCGTTCTTGGCAGCTGCCCAGGAACATATTCCTATGAACAATCAATAGGGTAAAATGACCAATCAGTATAATCATATCAGACACCGCTCCAGGACCTCCTCAACAATGAGCAGGAGATTGCACCTGGGATGGGGAAGGATTCTTTCCTCAGCTGCCAGATATCATGATGTTTCCAAGACTCATTTCTGCTTGGTGCGATGACGTGATATCTTGTTGTGTGTTCTGCCGCTCTAATTGCAAACACAAGATGCAAAAGCAAATGATCTGTTTTCTCAGCATGCGTAGCATGTCGTTAGGCTCAAAAGAGACCTCTGTGATTCACAGAGGACACACCACGTCGGAAAAGCCAAAACAGGCCGCATGAAGTGTGGTTTCTACATGTCAGGAACCCACCTGGTGTCCCGTTTTTGTGTCAATCCTGATGATTGGATCGCAGCAAGGACAGATTTCTGGAGTGGGAGAAGGACGTGTCTCGGACGATGGAAAACTCGGAGCACCTGGGTCTTTCTGTATCTGAGAGTAGAATCAACAATGAATCTATGAACCTCTAGAATAAGTGTATATATATATAATATATATATGTATACATATATCTACAAATATGTACATGGTCAAGGGCTCAAATTGGGCGTTGTTTTTCGTATAAGGCGATCCCATCCAATCCCAAACGTTGAGTCCCAACGGGGGTTTCCAGGTCCTTCCAGCTGAACAAGCGCTGATTGAACAGAAGTTTCGGGCGCGTAGCGCCGTTGGATGGAAAGGAACTCTACTGGGGTCAGCGGGGTCAGCGCTCAACGCAGCTGTAGATTGAAGCATTTGCTGCGGTCATTTCTGTGGTGTTTGGGACTTGGGACTTGGGACATGTTAGGATTTCAAATTGGGTGACTGTCAAGTCTAGTTTCTAGATTAGCATCATTCGTTGCGGGGAATGATGGAATGATGGCAGATTCTCTTGAAAGCATTTGCTGTGACCAAGAACCGCTGTTGACTTTTCAACCGGGGGCCGACGTCCAACATCGGAAGGAGAAGGTCGGAAGCGCTTTTCCGTGGCCTTGAGCGGTGGTGGCATCCGCGCTGCTGCGTTTCAGCCAGGGAACCAGTCATGGAAGTGCTGGGGTGGAAGATGTTGACTGGGACGAGCGACGTACATCCTCGTTGATTGGCTACTAAAACGATCTAAAAGGGGTTATGCTATGTTATACTATGTTATATGTCCCTTTCCAAAATCTTTGGGATTATCATAATCCAAGAAATGGAGTCCCTATCAACCAGCAAGGCTTGGTGGCAAAAAAACTAAAATTAATTTCCCCTGGTATCGACTCGCCCAATCCGGCAAGACAATGAAATTTCCTCGATGTCAAATGGGCAAACGCGCGGGGTTTGGCAGCTTGATGGGTTCCTTTTTGGCCACACACGGAGGCAGAATTATATATACGCGTGTATATATATATATACATATATGTGTGTGTGTGTGCGTGTGTGTTTTTTTCATATTGTTGAATTGGTCTATAGATATGAAAAATCTATATGATATGTGTATATATATATATACACTATACAGCTTGCAAGCTGAAAATGTGTGTCTTTCATTTTTTTTCCTCATGCTTTGTAGGGTCAGATTTGTCATGTCACTGGCCTCCTGAGGTCTGGTGTGCTGTGGCAGCTGGCAGATGCGGGAATGATTCAGGCCATGGCAGTGGTCGTGGTTTTTGTCTTCCAAATTTGTGATGATTTTTTGAAGATATCTTGCATTTTTTCATAGCATTTGCCTAACGTTTAATTTCATCATTTGGATACGTTTGGCCGAAAACTTCCAATTTTTTGTCATTCTCCACCATTTGACTCAGATGTAGAGTCATTGTCTCTGGAAAAGTCCTTCAAATTGGTGCTTGACATAGCAGTTATCGTTGAGATCCCCAGTCTTGACGCTCCAAAAGCATCCGCAGGACATTGAGTCTGGCTCTCAGTTATACAATCACAGCACAGTCACCCGGGAAGTTAATGACATTGGTGACATTGGTGGTTCAATGCATGGAAAGGCGGCAGATGAATCACCGCAATTTCCAACCTTTGACACAGATGGTTTTTTCATGTTTTTTCTCTTGTCAATCATTGAGCAATTCAGGTACCTGGCAGCCGTGTCTGGTGGAGGCTACTTACTGAGCCCTTGACTTAGTTGAGGAGATAGAGGAGATCAGATTGACTGGCAAATGCAGGCCCATTTCATTCCTGCATAATCATTTTGAGCTAGAAACTGGTTTGTGATTTTAAGGAACATGCATTGAACACTGGGAATACTAAACTACCCGCAGGCTAGATCGCCAGTCGGTTTGTCCAATCTTTTCGTTTCCTTGTCTGACATTTCCAAGACAAATCATGTGAAAAGTTTGACCTGCAAGAAGACAGCATTCAGGTAATCTAACGTGGCAATAGCAAGTCTCCTACAGCTATATATATATATATACGTTCATGTAAAAGTACAGTAACTTTCCTACACGATGCACGGATTTTCCATTAGCAAGTTTGATTACCCGCATGGGTTCTGTGATTTCGACCCCTTCAGGCGCTTTCGCCAGTCATGTTCTGACGCAAGAGAGCCCACACTCCGAGACAGAGGCACCACAGGGGACCGAAGGAAACAAACGTGGCAATGGATGGTGTTCCTATTCCCAGAGGTGATATTTCGTTAATGCTGCTGGGTGTTGAGCTTGCTTTGCTGTTACCATTGTTGCAAGGTATTTCTTTGCAAGTTTCTTCTTTCCAGAGTGAGTTACGAGAATCTACTTGTAAAGCGCAATGTGGAATAATGTGGAGCTGCCCCATATCCCAAACGTTAACTTCAGCAAACAAGTATCATAAGTACCAACTCTGTCTGCAGTTTGTTCAGTCTCTTCAACTCAGTCTTGGCAGCTGCGTCATTCTGTCGAAGGTGCATGGATGGTACAGAGCGATCATCGCCAAGACCATCGTTCGTATGCAGCGAAATGTGGGCAACTTCGTACGTGATTTTTGGCGCCGCTCAATGGCACATAATGATCATAATGGAATCATGTCATTCGTTCGATTCAAGCATTTCAAGACCGCGGAGGTTAAGGGATCACTTAGAGCACCGGAAAGTGGATCACTTAGAGCACCGGATAACTTAGAGCACCATGGGATCACTTAGAGCACCAAAAAAGTGGATCACTTAGAGCACCAGAGAATGAGACCTTTAGGGCAACACTTGGGGACACGGGGCTGGGACATGGGGTGGGTTTAGGGGACAAGTGGGGACACGGGGCTGGGACATGGGGTGGGTTTAGGGGATTAGCGGTGGAATGAAACCTTTAGGGTAACACTTTGGGGACACGGGGCTGGGACATGGGGTGGGTTTAGGGGACAAGTGGGGACACGGAGCTGCAACATGGGATGGGTTTAGGGGACCAGCGGTGGAATGAGACCTTTAGGGTAACATTCGGGGACACGGGGCCGAGACATGCGGCGGGTTAGGGGACAAGTTGGGACACGGGGCTGGGACATGGGATGGGTTTAGGGGACCAGCATGGTGGATTACATTAGGGCACCAGGGAATGAGACCTTTAGTCGCACACCAGTGTGATGAAATATAGGAACTACAGAAATAAATCTATATATATAAGTAAATAAACAAAATAAAGCAATTAATATATATATATATTGAGATGTATATATGTATATCATATACTGTCATATGCGTCTCAAGGATATGCATGTTGAAGGTGCTCACGCTAGCTCTCTCTCATTTTCACTTCTCATCTGCGCGACATCCTTGTTGTACACCTGTTCAACGCAGGTTTGCCTTGGATGACAAGAAACTTGCCAGACGGTCCTGATACGTTGCAACATCTTCGCCAAGTAACTTGCAAGTTGTTCCTGATACGTTGCAACATCTTCTTCAAGCAACTTTCACGACATTACTGATACGTTGCAACATCTTCTTCACGTAACTTGCAAGACGTTCCTGCTACTTTGTAACATCTTCGTCAAGTAACTTGCAAGACGTTCCTGATACGTTGTAACATCTTCTTCAAGTAACTTGCAAGACGTTCCTGATACGTTGGAACAACTTCTTCAAGTAACATGCAAGACGTTCCTGCTATGTTGTAATATCGTCTTCAAGTAACTTGCCAGATGCTCCTGATACGTTGTAACATCTTTTGTAAGTAACTTGCAAGACGTTCCTTATACGATGTAAACTCTTCTCTTCTTCAAGTAACTTGCCAGATGTTCCTGATTCGTTGTAATATCTTCTTCAAGTAACTTGCCAGATGTTCCTGATACGTTGTAACATCTTTTGTCAGTAACTTGCAAGACGTTCCTTATACGATGTAAACTCTTCTCTTCTTCAAGTAACTTGCCAGGTGTTCCTGATACGTTGTCATATCTTCTTCAAGTAACTTGCAAGATGTTCCTGATACGTTGTATGATGCTCTTCCAGCGCCGAAAAGCGGATCGCATTGAATGTATATCTGCGTGCATCTGCCCATGTGACTACCTGCGTGCTTCAGCGAAATATGAATGCATCCATGTATGTGTCTATATTTGACTCTGTGCATATATGCAACTCTAGCGCTATGTATCTCTTATGTCACTTTTCGGCTCCACTTTCCGGCGCTCTAAGCGATCCACTTTTCGGCGCTCCAAGCGAACCCCCGACCGCTGGCGGATGGGCACGGATGGGTTGATGTGGGCCCAGTGCTCAGCGAGGTTTGCCGGGGGTGCCCTCGGATGGTGCCGGTGCCGGAGCCTGGCTTCGTGACGGGGCGGTCCGCGTCAACGGATCCGTTGGATCCGTTTCAGGTCTGGGAATTTCGTGTGGGATGGAACCTGATATTAAATGATATTAGGATAGATGATGATAGATATGGATAAATATAAAATAACTTAATACGAATAAATATATACATATATACATATATATATAGATGTATATATTATATATACTTATAAAGTGAAAATTGCAGAATGTTTCAGGGAACACAGATGACTTTGAGACTTTGGTACACTGAAATAGTGATTTGTGAATTGTTTATGTGATGTTTAAAGACCTCAGGCCGAAACAGTGCTCAATCCCAATGATCTCACTTGGGCGATGCCATGGTCATATGTCATAGATTTGCTTGAGATATTGTGATATATCTAAGCATATTATACATATGTGTATATATATATACATGTATATTTGATAGTGACAGGTTTACGTAACTTAGGTACCCCCATGGCTTGTGTATCCACATTGCTAGTGCCATGAAATCAAATTGTAAATTTTATGAAATCTCATCAAATCCTCTCAAATCCCATGAATACCCCCAGACTCATCCCATTCATGTTGGAACATCAACTGCCATGGCTGCTGAGTGACAGAGTCTGAGGCTATTTCCCAAGAGTGTGCGACTTGCCCTTCCTCCTCCTGATTTTCTTTGCTACCATCTCCACAGGTCCAAGACAGGTGGTTTACAGGTCCATTTTCTTTGCTGTTTGAATGCTGGGTATTTCAAACTTACTGGGTATCTTCAAGCTATGGCTATATCAAAACAATATCATAATTATCCACATTTTGACTTCACTTTTATGACATTAAAATTGGCCATTGGGGGATGAAGTGGATAATTATGAATTATGATAGATAAGTTTCAGGATATGGATTAAAACCACCAAGCTCGGTGTCTTGTAAAACCAGTTGAAACAGTCGGCATCACCGACATCACCAAAGGTGTCCAATCCTTTGGATCTTTGGGCAAAATAAAGAGACTCTGATGGATCTGCAGACGTCTCGATGGCTGAAGTGTTTTTCTAACAACCTGTGACGTTGAATCCCTTAGAATCCCTTGGAATCATTTTGGCAACTATTGAGGGTGCACGCACAAGAAAACTGGTCACAATGTCACATCCTTTTTGCACTTGTACAGTCGCCGAAAGGATTTGGTGGAACATGTGTACTACTTATCCCAGAGGCTTGACGTAGGTCATCTACAACAAGTCATACATATATATATATATATATCATCTACAAGCGATGAAGCCATGGCTGCCATAGCTGAAGTCAAAGCTTCATTGGTGTTTGACATGTTTAAACATTCTACACATGTCTGGAACTTCCATTCTTATATGGGATGATGGCAGGCCCCATCCTCTTCACCACATCAGTTGGAGCCTCTCTGGGACCGCTGGGAGCAGGATGGCTTAACTGGTAGCCAGATGGATATACTTGATATGTCTTGATATGATGATGGATCAATATAGTATTCAATGGCAAATACACCCAAAGTTGGCTTGATGAATGTCGCAATGCCATTTTTCTCTGGATTTTCTCCCAACAGAATGACCAAAATCATCCAAAATCTCTTGGATGTCAGGTCACAGAATGCATCTGAGCGGTGACCGTCTCTCCGTGTGAGGTGCTTCTACCAGCCACTGAATTGATAGAGGTTTACTTCGGTTATGCCATGCGCGCAGCCTTTTGCGCGCCGGAGACCAGGGGGGATGCAGTGCGGGGTCGAGGGGTGCAGATATTGTGCAGATGGTTGTTGACATGAATATTAATGTTCATATTTCGATATGTGCTAAAAGTTGGGATCACTAATTACTATGTACAGTATTCCCATTGGGCTTCTATTTGCATCTAGAATATTGGATAGGATGATTGATGAATCCCTTCCTGAATCTATCCATCACTTTTATTCTATTCCCCCCTGCTCATAAAATTTCATCAATAGATCTGTCACTTCATGCACCTCCAGAGGAGACCCTGGGGCTGCAATGGGCACTGCTGAACCATAGCAGGTGCGGGATGTCAGCTGCGCGTGTTTTAGCTATGGATCAAACGCTATACATGATTGGGCTATATTTTCGGGATGAAGCCTCATTTACCATCATTTACCAGCTGTTTGGTATTTCACCAGGGCCGGGTACCAGGGTCTTGACCCATAGCCAGATAAAAAGAACTCCATTTATTGGCCTGACATTGCTTTCTCAGCGAAAATGTGCTGAACATGTGCGAAGACCAAAGAGAACTTGCTGCAAAACACTTGAGGTCTTCATGGTCTGAAACCAAATCTTATTGATCACCATTTTTTATGGGTAAATCCACTATAAATGGCCATGTTCAATAGCTATGTTAGTTTACCAGAGGGCAATTACTGTTGAATTGTCTCCAGCTTTGGTGGTGCAGATTTGCAGATATGATGATAGCACGTTGTGTCTGACCCCAAATATCCAAATCTTCGTCTACGTGGCACAGATCTATGGATTTCCGATTCGCAAAATTGTTTCGGTATGAATCATTTTATAAAGTAATTACAAAGTATACCTGTGCCCATCTGAAATGGGATATATAATCATATTTTTTCCCCAGGCCTATCCGATGCCTATCCCTATCCATTTAGGTATGATGATCTTGTCCCTTGGATTCCCTTGGATCCCTTGGTATCTCGCCATCCCATGATCCCATTCCAGGTATGCCACCCCCGCGTTGATCGTCTTCGCGTTGCTTCTCTCCATCAGTAGCACCAGTTGGTTCGTACAACGAATCGCTGGCGTACCCAGCTGTAAGCCTGGAGAGGAGTGACATGGTGACCGACCCATGGTGACCTCTGGGAACAACCAACATGGCTGGAAAGACCCATGATTTTCCAGCTTTAAACCTGATTTATAGATGATAAATTTCCAGCTATCAATATCTATAAACCTGAATTTAATTGGAACTTCCAGACATGCTTGATGACACCGGTAATACTTGCTCGCTGCAAACCCTAGGTTTGCCCGCGGCGAATCTTGTATATCCTTTGACATGCTCAATCCCTGCGTACGGTTTAAGTCTTTTTACTTTCCAAAACAAAAAACCCTAAAACCCTAAACCCTAAATTTAAACCCTAAATCATGACAACTTAAAGTCAAAGGATGGTACTTGCTGTAGGCGCCATGGAGTGGTTGAAATCATGGCCAAGTCAAAAAGAAGTAGTGTATAGGAGTAATGATGCTCATAATTGCACGTTCACACTGATGATAATGATAAATCGAACTCGGAGAGAGGAATCCAAAAGAAAGAATTTGCGGATATGAGCCGCTGAGCCAGCGAAAATAGGAACTAGGAGTATGTACAAAACATAACGCATCTTCAAGGATGATTCGGAACCCAAAGTCATAGAATGTCATAGATTACAGGCTGGGAAACCAATGTTGATGTTCATGTACCCGGAATTCTTGCATACACACCCACTTGAAGATGTCAGGGTGAACATTTCAGGTTTCAACATATTGACACTATTTTGACACTAGATGACACTACACATGTTCCATCTTTTTGGCACCTCCAAGCAACTTCGATTGTTTACCCCCTTAGGGTTTCTGCTGTTTCAATGTTTTGCTTTGCTTCAGGAGCCCAACCAAAAAGATGTGCGGCTGGGAAGCTCACGAGTTCCACTAGAGTAAAACAGTGAAAGACAGTCCGAACATGTTCTTCATTGTTCTTCCACTCTTCGCAATGCCTGAGTTGGATGGAAGTTTGGAGTTAAGACGCTCGAGATTTTTTTAAAAAAAAATCCGCAGGTTGTGTTTTCATCTTCCGAGGTACACAGTTCACATGATTTCCCACAGCCTCTGTGGCGTCACTGGGCCAGCCAGCAAACTCTGGATTTTTGACATCAAAGCAGGATTTGCTTCACAAAAAGTTGATTGATTATTATCAGAGTTTTGTTTTTTGGAAACATTCACGAAAAAATGGGTTTTGACCAACAAAAAAATATGGAGATGTAGTTGAGAAATGATGGTTGGTCATTATTGTAGGGATTACACTGCCCTTTAATTGTTTGGCGATTATCATTGTCTGATCCTCATCATCAATCATCATCAACCAATCAGTATAAAAATTTGTGCAATAGGTTTTAGTTCCACTGCTCAGTTTGTTCTTTTTTGGGGTATTTCATCTAGGGTTGATGCAGCACCAGCAGATGAATTGTAAAGCCCCAAAAAGGCCGTCGCAGTGAATGCGACAGGGAGCATGCCCAATATTTTTGGTGGCATATTTGGCCCAAAAGTTGTGCATTGATCATCATCAATCCATGACAATCCCAGATCTATGGCAAGTTGACTGGGGAAAATGATGTTCACCACTGGACCACTGGATGGTTTTTTGGATTTTCCCGATGTTTTTTGGGACAACAACCCATCCCTTTCTATGGTCCAATGGGACGATCGTGGGAAGATCTACAGGAAACCCGTGGTTTTTTACCAAAGATCAACGGTTTTCTGTAAGTTTTCCCTTAAAAACAACCCAATGAATGTCCGAATTCCAGTGGGTTTTTTATGGTTTTTTGGGGGTCGGTTGATGTCGGTTGGTCCCAGGTGTGTAATCGATTTGCGGCTGCCCTGGCCATCCTTTGTGCTTTAGTTTGGTGGCCTGGAGATGGCTACCCGGCTGGGTAAATCCTCATTGTAGATGATGTCTCCATTTGTTTATGGCTAATAAATTATGATGGTTGATATATATATATTGATATAATATCCCCATTGATGGAGGTTTCCTAAGTCATAGGGGTACCCCCAGTTATGATCCATTTATAGATGGGATGGATTTTTAACCATCCAACTTTTGGGGTACCCCCATTTATGGAAACCCCCAGATGATGTTTCCATTAAAACCACCATTCACAGAGGAATTCGCAGCCATCCACGTATGATTAGCAGAGGGTATGTCGCGATATAGATGTTTTTCCTATAAAACTCCAATTGTCGATATTTTGCTCGGGGTGTTCCCAGCCAGCCATGTTTGATTACCCGTAAATATTGCAGTCAGGAACCAGTTTATGAGATTTACTGCAATGAATTGTGGCAATCTAGGTAACAAAGGGAATATTCCAGTTCCATCTCAGTGAGTCAGCAGACTGTGAAAACATGCAAAAACAAATCATCATCACTTTGAGGCGTTTGGTGATCACCATTCAAATCTTGGACTTCCTGATGTGGTGAGATCAATAATAAACCAACCCCATAACTTTCCAGAAACGGATGGTAGAGATGATCTACTTAGTGAGTTGTGAAAAGCTGTTCCATGCCATGTGGCTTCGTACAAAAATAGGGCCCTCAAAATCCAGTGGTTCGTCATCATTTTCCTCATGAATTTGCCATATATGGCCATAAATTGGGGTATATCACATGTTCAGAAACACCCAAATGAGCCGAATTATTGATAATTATTGGTTATATGATGTTATATCAACTCATATCATATTATGATATATTATGATATCCATGGTTTTGCCGGTGAAATTCCATGGTTTTCGTCCCAACAACTCTAGCTGCGCAGGTGTGGTTTGCCACCTTTGTGAGGAGCTCAGGTGGCAGGATGCCATCCTGGATCGGGGGCGTAAACAGTTAAACATCAATATATGATAATATAATATGAATATGTATGGGGATATTATATGGTATATCAATACATATATATATATATTATTATATATAATTATATATAATTATATCAACCATCATGATGTTAGCATATATATATATATTGGCGATGAATAAATGGAGATATGGGTATTCATCACTGTTCACCATCAAAAACGGGGATGAAACCATCGGTTATTTCATTGGGTTGTAAATGGGATATAACTACCCTATTCACATGATATCCCATGATATTTGGCTGTGCCCCAACATTGGGGATGCCCCAAAATTGCTATGAACAGATATTAACAATTTGGAAGATGATAATCAAAAATTGTTTGTCCAATTTTCAAAGCCATTTGAATAAGATACCGGATGAGGCCCCGCAGAGTTGGTGGAACAAGCATATCGAAGCCTGAGGCAGAGGTGCTAACCTACGACCTCAAGGGATGGCGACTTGACCGAGAGGCTGATGTTTCTTTAAGATGGGGCACATGGCCCAAAACCCATTGATTTCCCTAAAGATTGCAATTTCTGGATGATTTTGGGGTCATGGTCCACCATTTTCAGGGGAACTCTCATTTTGCCATGATTTGCTTCCGCTTTTTGCTGGTTGGGTTGCCACAACTGTAGATGGTGAGCCTTCGGAGGGTGAAACCAACCATGCTCAGACCCATCTGACAAACCTAGGAGTGCACTTCGATATGGCATTTGCGCTCGTTGGATTCTCAGAGACTGAGGGGCCTAAAGGATACCAAATCAGCAATTAAACATATAAGTCGTCAATTTGGTGAAATTTCACGCTGCAGATTTTTTGGACGTACGGATGATGTTCACCTCTTCGCTGTGCCTGCAGTCTTTGAATCACAAAACAGGATGCCAGTACCTCCTCTTAAGACATGTATATTACTGTATATATCTTGAAAATTAGACATGTTATGTGCATTCCGATGCTTATATATATATACGTATATATATATATACATGGAAAATAAACATATATATATATACATATATATATATATGTATACATACATATATATATATATATATATGTATACATATATATATATATATGAGAACGCAATATGTTGCAGATGTTGCACATGTGTGCAGATATTGGCTCTCCATCCACACCAGCAGGCAGTGTTGCTCTCAGGATACACATGCCGCAATGGCACCATTCCTGGCAACGCCGCCCCGTTGAACCCCTGCGATTTCTTGGAACATGACATACCGCTGGGGCCGCCCAGATGCCACACCTTGCAGTTGTTGCGACAGGCCTTGTCAAGACATATACATACACGCATACGTATGCGTATATACATAATGATTTTTATATAATATAATATAATATAATATGATATGATATAATATGATATGATATGATATGTTATAATATAATATAATATAATATACATATATATATATATATATTCATTCATTCATTCATTCATTCATTCATTCATTTATTTATTTATTTATTTATTTATTTGATTATCTATATATATACATATATATGTGGATTTGTTTCTTTGCACAAACATGCGAAGCTTGAAAGCTGCTTCCCTGAGGTGGTACATGCAAAACAGATTTCAGGAAAGCTTCGACTGCCGCAAAGACGGTGCCCACGATGCTGGCGGTGATGTTGATGGTGATGGTGGTGGGACGTAGCCAAAGACAAGGTAGGAATGCAAATGTATATGAAGCTAACCAGTAATTTGGAGAACATGATCAATCACATCTACCATACACCTCTGCCAGAAACTGTGATTCCTTGCAGTAGTCTGTGTCCGCCAATGTCTCAGAGAAAATTTTGGATGCTTCAATCCGTGTTTATCAAAACAAGCCATGTTTATCCATTTTTTGGGATCCAGAAAACGGTACCCGGTACTTCTTTTTGGCCCAAGGTACCTTCATGTTGCATCTTCCACAACTCAAGTCGTGTCTCATCTCAGGATCATCCCCAATGGAGGGAACTGGGCCCCTGGGATGATGTCGATGTTATGACCCCCCTTTATGGGTTACTGGTACGAATTTATGGCATCGGCTTCGAATATCTTGTACCATTAGGATATATATATATATACGTATATATACATACATATAATCATATATATATATACATACATACATATGATTATATATATATACATACATATAATTATATATACATATATATATATATACATACATTCATACATATATATATATATATATGTATGTGTATATATATATGTATATATGTGTATGTATATATATATATATGGAGATAGCCCAGCTGTGATCAATTACATGGCTACGTCATTGGTCTCCATGTTTGTTGTTTCATTCATCGAAATTCTACAGGTTTACTCCCGTTAAAACGGTTCAGTACATGGGATCCTGAATATGTGTGTCATGTGAGATTCGAGTGGTGTCCACGAATTTGTTCAATTAAAAAATTACAGGAAACTCCCATGAATTATGCCCTACATTGGGTCAAAATCATGATTTTCTGCAGATGTTTCCCCCTAAACCACGTTGAGGCCATAGCTTGCCCTCAGTTTCACCACACGAGGCACCTCATTGAAGGCGACCTTTACGTCACGCCTGGAGAACTCAGTGATTTTTGGCGTGGATGTTTATACATGTTTATACTAAGGGATGGCACTACCTGGTTTATCATTATTTAACCAGTTCAACCATCATCATTTGTCATTTTAAGAAAATGGAAAATGTGCATCTTACATCATCTTACAGTATTTACATCTACATTCTAGTGATTTCTAGTGTACCTTTGTAAGGGCTCTCTAAGGCGCATGATGGACAATGGGCGGCAACCGAGGCAAGGGCCGGTGCCAGTCACCATGGTTGCTGGGATGGAATTGGAATTGGATGGTTTACTTTATGGAAAATCATCCTATGAAAATCCTATTAAAATTTGGATTACAACTCCATATATGAATATGTCAGCTGCTGCCCCATTGTAGATGGTGCAGCAAACCTTCTGGATGAATGTCTCGATCTGGCAATCTGGCAGGTGGTTAGATATCAAAGTCATTATCTTCATCATCATAGCAGTCTTGGCAGTCTCTTGGCGCAAAGATGATGAGCGGCATTAGCTGTTCAGATCTATCCCTGCTCAACGGTGCAATGAGAAAGGATAAAATATCGGTGAAAGATCATGTGTCATGATATGCCATGATGTTTTAACGATTTGTTGTGCATCTCGTCTATGACAAATCCAGTGAAAGTATCATGACTGCCGATATTGTGAGTTTGTTCGCTGACACCCATTGCCAGTCCTGCAAAATGTTGTTGCAATGTCCATGGCAAGGCATCAATTCTGTTGCTTCCGTTTATTCCCTCTTTGCCACTCGGCCAGCAAACACTCTCGAGGGCCAGGGATCACCAGTTTAAGGGTTTCTGATGTCTTTTTCTGCTCGATTATCGAAAAATGAATCTGTGGGTGGCCAAAATCATCCAAGAGTTGTGAAGTTGAATAGGCTTAGGGAAACCCATGGTTGTTTGGATGTTTTGGGGTAGCCCAGTTTCAAAGACACCAATGGTGTGTTGGGTCGGTGGCGGAAAGCCAAGCTCCCCAGTCTGCCCAGTCTGCATGGCAACGGCATTTGCGTCCAGGTTCCCTGCTGTGGTGTTGACCTGTGGTCCCCTCCTGTGGATGCCTCAGTGTGATGTGAAGGGTACTGTATCAAGGATTTGGCAATGCACTCGATTTGCAAGGATGGAGTCTGATGGAAACGATTTCTGACAACTTCTGAGATTTCTCATGAATACTCATGACAACTCTCGGGCCCCGATGTCCCAGTCCGACTTTGGGTGCTGAGGGTTCTTGTCTTCATTTCAGCCTTCGTGCAGCACGGAAGCCTGGTTGATCTGCCTTTCACCACTGGTGGTCGGACATTGAGCTCCGTTTCTGAACTTAATTACAAAACTCAGGAAGCATATGTGGTAAACGAAACAAGAAGCCATACCAAGAAACCACCCCTAACTGGGGTTTTTATTTCCTGGCTTCTGGGTTCACCACATTACAGTCTTTGGAATTTTCTATGGTAGTGCCACCAGAGATGGTTCAGCCACCAGCAGGGCCGCGGCCCAGGTTTCGGGTCTTTGGCCCCTTGACCCAACAGCCGTGCGGTGGCTTAAAGGTTTGGACGGTGTTTTAAAGCAGCAAGGTGTAAACCCGGCAGGTTTATTCTTTAAGGCCACTTCCCAAAAAGGAACATCATGGTCCAAATCCCTAAATTTGATTTCAGGAATTCGTTTTGGACCTCAGCATATTGGGACCACATCGGAGTGCTACAAGTCACAAAAATATCCATGTCTTCAGCCATGCTGTGGCCATTGATGCCACAGAGAAACATGGAAACAACAGGAGAAAACAATCGGTATTTACAATCAGCATCACTCAACATCAATAGGGATCAGCCAACATAAATGGTGTTTTTTCATGAGAAGTGGGCATAGAAGCAGCAAATTCGGGGATCTTTTAAGGATCTTGAACTTCGTCCACTATCAGAAGGAGACCTGGTGTGGCAACCTGGCTTGGCAGCATGCGATTTCGCAACCTGGAGCCTGGAGTCTCTAAAATAAACACTTGATGGAACCACGGATTCAAGGTGAAACCTCATAAATGTATATAATTAAATATCATACTTATGCACGTAACATAATATATAGCACAGTACATATGTGTATCATATGTGTTATATATATATATGTATATATATATACATGATACAACATGTATCCAACAGCTACATGCAATTCTGATGGGTGAGACGTTCCCAGGGACCTCACAGTGATCATCCTTTGTGGCCTCTCTTGCATCACCCTGCCGTTTCTGCGAGAAATCAGCGGGACTCTCAGATTCTACTGGGATTCGCGACTGGAAATGTGGCTGGAAATGAGAAAATGTCCGGAGTTGCTGGGCTGGAACAATTCTTTGAGATGTTTGGTGATCAAGACATGTGGAATTTACTTCACACTAAGTGTGAACGAAATTTTATCTAGTTTCCATATGTTGATGTTGTAAAGCAACCAATATCACCCTCCAGGTGGTGGTCTTACATTTGTATGTTCCATCTCCAAAAATCTGAGGATTATCTCCAACGAAACATTATCAATGAAACATTTTTAATGGGTGGCTCAACCACCAGTCAACTTCGAGGTAAGTGAATGAGGCCGCGTTTTGATATGCATTGTTTTCACTGGCAAGTGTGTGGTGTTTATCATCGCATCTATGCACCACTACGAGGAGGAGTAATTTGAAGGGATTTAGCTGGACAAGGTCGCAGTGTTCGGGAATTGAGTTCAGTTCAGGTTGGGTCACATGTTGGTTAGTTGGTGGTTTCAAACATGTTTTTATTTTCCATCATATATGGGATAATCCTTCCCATTGCCTTTCATATTTTTCAGAGGGGTTAAAACCACCAACCAGTGTTGGTTGATGATTCGTTCCGGGATCTCACCAATATCTTGGGGAATATCACAATCCATGGGAATCTCCAGGAAAAAAACATTGTTATTTTTCTCCCAATCCTTGGGACACCCATGGAACCCCTAATACAATCCATTATAATCCATTGTAATCCATTGTAATCCATTATGATCCATTATAATCCATTATAATCCATTATATTCCATTGTAATCCATTATAATCCATTGTAATCCATTATAATCCATTGTAATCCATTGTAATCCATTGTAATCCATTATAATCCATTGTAATCCATTATATTCCATTGTAATCCATTATATTTCATTGTAATCCATAATAATCCATAATAATCCATTATAATTCATGATAATCCATATCCATTGTAATCCATAATAATCCATTATGATCCGTTATAATCCATATCCATTATAATCCATTGTAATCCATTGTAATCCATTATAATCCATTATATTGTATTATAATCCATTGCCATCCATTGTAGTCCATTGTATTCCATTATAATCCATTATACAGTAATCCATAATAATACCTTATAACCCATTATAATCCATAATATTCCAGTATAATCCATTGTAATCCATTGTAATCCATTATAATCCATTTTAATCCATTGCAATCCATTAAAATCCATTGCAATCCATTATAATCCATTGTAATCCATTATAATCCATTGTAATCCATTATAATCCATTATATATAATCCATTATAACCCATTATAATCCATAATAATCTATTGTAACCCATTGTAAACCATTATAATCCATTATAATCCATTATAATCCATTATAATCCATTGTAATCCGTTGTAATCGATTATAATCCATTGTAATCCATTACAATCCATTGTAATCCATTATAATCCATTATAATCCATTGTATTCCATTTTAATCCATTGTAATCCATACTAATCCAGTATATCCCATTATAATACAATTATAACCCATGATAATCCATTATAATCCATTATAATCCATTATAATCCATTGTAATCCATTGTAATCCATTATAATCCATTGTAATCCATTGTAATCCATTATAATCCATTATAATCCATTGTAATCCATTATAATCCATTGTAATCCATTACAATCCATTGTAATCCATTATAATCCAGTGTATTCCATTTTAATCCATTGTAATCCATACTAATCCAGTATATCCAATTATAACCCATGATAATCCATTATAATCCATTATAATCCATTGTAATCCATTGTAATCCATTATAATCCATTATAATCCATTGTAATCCATTATAATCCATTATAATCCATTGTAATCCATTATATTCCATTGTAATCCATTATAATCCATTATAATCCATTATAATCCATTATAATCCATTATAATCCACTATAATGCATTGTAATCCATTATAATCCATTATAATCCATAATAAGCCATTATAAACCATTATAGTCCATGATAATCCATTATAATCCATTATAATCTATCATAATCCATTACAATCCATCACAATCCCATGTTTTTTCCAACAATCCCTTTTTTCGCAGAAATTTGCCGAGAGTTTTGAACATTGCCTGCCAGAATCGCTGTGGCATCACTACTACGTCCGCTGTTTGCAGCAGAACTTTTTCGCCCATGGCCAGGACGGGGGCTTCGGCAGGGGCTGTGTCCCACCGGGGGAGCCATGGATAAGCACCGGGGCCACAGGATCGAAATATGCTGGAGTTGAAGCTTGATCCATGGTGTCACGTCCTCGAAAAGGCAGAGTGTGAGACGAATCAGAGACTGAAACCACTACAGATGCTACCCAAAAACATGTGCCGGAAAGTGGAGAGTTCTTGAGAATTCAAGATGTAAAGCATCAGTCAGAAACTACAGGAGCGGAAGAAATCTGCACAGATCATACTGTAGTGACTTAGTTAGTGCCAGCAAGCAAATGTGATGTTGTTAACAAATGCATGCTCCATTTGGTGTGCAAATACATGTAATGTGATGTAATGCAATGTAATGTAATATGAATATGTAAATATGAGGCTAACGTAGTGAATATTTACATTTATACAATTTTATACACATATACGATATCATATATTGTATGTACACACACATTTGCATCTCATATCGCTGTATGTTTCCGGTGCCGGTGGATGTTTGACCGTCGGCTTGCATCCCAGGTCCCTTTGTATTGGTCACAGGCACTGTCAATGACTACGCTCGGCCGAATGAGGACAACAGTTTGGCCGGCTTGTTTAGAGATCCCTGGCGGCCCTGGCGTGACCTTTTTTAAGATAATGTTGAAGGGCATTTGAATGTCTAAAGACAATGGGCTACCTTTCTGGTTGAGATCTGAAGTTCGGCCCAGTTGTGCAAAGGATATTGGAGGATGGGGACCTGTTTTTTCCTTAAACCCAGATGTTGCGTATGAAGACTCTCTTAACCTACCATGCTCTTTTTCACCAGTCTTCGAACAGAGGCATTAGCGAGATCGCTTTCACTCCGCTTCACGTTGGGAGTTCAAAGGTTGGATATGCCGGGAGACTCAGCCAATCAGAAACCCGAAGAAATTGCTGCCTTGTCCAACTTGCAGCTTTCTAGTGAGGACAGGAAGTCTGATTTGGCATTTCTTGAGGAACATCCAAGCGTTTGGTATTTTGAGATGAGCTGTTCATTGCACTTGGAGATGGGTTACTTGCAGAAGGCAACCTTTCCACTCCAGACTGCAAACATAGATGTACATAGCTTTGAGCCCCTGAAACCGAATATCACCGGAGACATAGCACAATGAGACGCAATCTGATGAAGATTCTGCGACTCTGCATCCAAGAAAGCCACCAGAGTCAGTGCCGAAACGGTATCCACGCGAAAATTATGTTCAAGTGGCATCAGGTTCCTTCTCCGCCGAGCAGGCACAGATCCGTTTTTGCAGTAGGGAAACATGCCATATCATGATTATATACAGTTTGTACTGGGTCAAAGTGGTAACTTATGCCGCGGTCATCTTCTTGTGCCGCAAACGGTGTGCCGTTGGGAAGTCCATGATATACATGTCATTCTTGCTGGATGAATCAATTGTTTGTGGCATTG
>Ga0126342_10007439_pt1 | contig 19553 bp, 17 predicted proteins | sample Cyp1metagenome_FD_92528 | JGI IMG/M metagenome (GOLD analysis project Ga0126342, IMG submission 92528) | Coral microbial communities from Lord Howe Island, Old Settlement Bay, Australia - Cyphastrea 1 metagenome | ecosystem: Host-associated > Invertebrates > Cnidaria > Coral ... | reverse complement strand
TGTCACTTGCGTGTCACTGGTAGGCCACTTTTTGGCTCGTTTCCTTAACTGACCTCTTTCTACGTTTTCCTTAACTGACCTCTTTCTAAAGGCCACTTAGCAGAAAACACAAACAAGGTCACAAGGAATCGTCTGGATATCATATATCGATTGATTATTAACATTGCCGATCCATTTTGATTCAATTATCCACAACAATCCAATGTTCAATCCAAAGGTTCCAACGTTTTGACCTTCGACCAAGTGAACACTGCGAGTCAGGAGATCGAGAGGTACAACATGCTTTTGTCTAGCGTGCGCTCTTCGATCAAGACTCTGCAAAAGGGCATACAAGGTCGGCATCTTCGTTGAGAATCGCCGTATTTGTGCCATTCAAAGCTGGAGATAATTACCAGTCAGGGATGGGAATAATCAGTCCATCATTGAATTACATAATGGGGAATGGATGTAACCATTGTGTAACTGGATTCCCATTCTGCTATGGATGACCATAATCCATATATTGACCATGGCCCATTTGCTGTTGGTTGAAACTGTGGGACTGTTACATAATCCACATATCAGACATATCACACATATATATATATATATACACATGGCATATATAGATGATTATATATATATGATTCTATATGCACTATATGATTCTTATATCACAATCCATTTCTGTCTTGGATTGTTGTTTTTTTCTTGGACTTTGACGAAGGTCTTGTGGTGATCAGCAAGGAGCAAGAGGCTGTGCTCAATTCGCCTCTTGGGACCGCAGGTCTTCAAAACGGTCGGTGGTGAGGAAGTCAACATCCTGAATCATAATTCACCAACCCCATTATATTGGTTTCTGATGGTTAATAATGGTTAATCATCATTAATGATCCATCATTATTAATGAAGTCTGGGAATAGTTACCTTCTGGTAAACTAACATAGCTATGGAAAATCACCATCTTTAATAGGTAAATCAACTATAAATGGGCCATGTTCAATAGCTATGTTAAATTACCAGAGGGTTAACAGTTCACAGTGGAAATTGTTATTTTCGGATATAAAATGATATAACCATAGTAATGACATACAGGAATCTCTAAAAATATGCGGTATTGATACCATTAGTGGGAAGACATAGAATGACAATAGTAGGAATGTATACATCCAACAAAAACTTGTTTACTATACTATATTATGCTATATTATAAATATTATATATGTTATATTAGTTATATTATATTATATTATATTATATATTATTATATATTATTATATATTTTCCATATATCATACATAATAAATATCATTTGACTTATATTTTACATAATATATGTTTATATATGTATATGTATTATGTATAAGATATATGTTGAATAATATATAACATATATATGTTATAATTTATATTTATATATATATAGATATTATATTATGTTTTATTATTTTATTTATTTCCATAATATATATGTTTTTTTTTTCTTTTCTATATACATATATAGTAATATACAATATAACATATACAATATGTGGTTTTAATATATATTTATATTATAATATAAGTTATACATAGTACATATGTAATGTGTATATTTGGTATGTACATATCTATCTATATATATGTGGTTATATATACACATATAATTATATATATATTATTAAAATTACATATATATATACACATAATTTATATACCTATAATACACATATATATTATATTATATTATATTATATATTCTTAGTTATATATTATATATTATATATGTATTATATTCGTTTGGGGATGCGTACGTCCCAGTGGCGCCCAGGCTCTATGCAGGGTCAGTACCAACTTCCTGGCTGTTTGCCTATCCCAGCAGCTTGGCGCTGGATCCAGAAGGGGAGATCCCGTACCATTTTAGGTCATGCAAAATCAAGATATATCAAGATAGAATCTGACTTATCTGACATATCTGACATGTTATTTTTTTGAATCTGACATGATAATGTAGATTACTGTAATATAATATGTAAACCCAGATCAGGAGATGAGGCTTTTCTAGAGTGCTGCCTGTTGTTTTTCCAGCCGTGACACCGTGACAGGCTTGAAGCCGCTGAGTAGCTGGATGCCAGATTTGGGCGACCGCATTGAGCAGCTGAACACCTGGGGCTTTGTAGGACGCGGCGTTGGGTTTTTGGGAGATCTTTCTGGACCCAATGGCTGAGGAAGTTTTGTTAAACATACGGTCAAACCATCTATTTTTAGGGGGCGGGGCCGGGGCTCAATGATTTTGATATTCATATCAATCATATCAAGTTGTCGTGTCAGATCTTTTTGCGGAGTGCATCAAATATCAGTTGTGAGAGATGGATTTCCACTTGTGTTTGCAGACGCAGCGCCGTCTGTCAGTTGGTCTAATCTCACGGAAAGTGCATCCTGGCACAGTGGCACAGTGCTGCAAGAATTTTCGGTCGCTACCCGATGCACTTGGGATCATCCAGAAAGGATTCCTAGTTACAAGCCATCTATAAATGGGACAAGCCAGGAGGGGACGACACCGTACTGTGGCCTGACTTGATCCCCTTCAATGCCAACCCATCCTGGAAACTCTTATCAAATAGTGACTTTTGGTATCGCACCCTCTCGGCGGTGGTCAACAAAACATATGCCATGTTGTTCCATTTACTGTAGCCTCAGCTAGATATATGCGAATACTAAAGAGAGGCTGGTGGTCACAAGGGCCTTCCGGAAATGTCCCGTTGGATTTCCAGACCGTGTTTCGTTAGGTGCTTCACAAAGAAGCCTCCACTTTCGAAAAGCGTGGCATAGCATAGCACATGAAGATCGCACCTGGATGCGAGTGGTACCCCATTTTCATCGCAGGAGTGCCAAAGGTTCTCTGGTTGGGCGGCTTGACTTACCCGACCAGCTTGCTGACGGCTGTGTTGCAACAGCACCTTGGTAGAAAGATGGAGCACAGCCCGCCACGCCAACGGGCCGACGGGTATGGAGAAAAAAATGGGCCACCGCCACCCATGGCCCAAATTCACCCACGGATCATCACAGTTTCCATCAGTTTCTGGCCAAGGTCTGCCCGGAAGAACATGGTCCTACACTCAGCTGTCTCGGGCGGTTGAAATGGAGAAAAAAGGCCCAAATTCTGGTCATGTAAAATGTAAACATGATCATTCATCAAATTTAGGAGTACCATGGGGTACCCTATTTTCACCCGCAACCGCCTAGCTTTCTGAAAGACTTGAAGAGTAGGGGCTGGCCGAAACACGTTTCAACCAGAAACGCTGGGATTGACAGAGCATTATTTCGCCATATTTCACATCGTGATTCAGACAACAAACCACAGATGCTTGAGGTTTCGGTCGACACCCTTTCCTTTGACTTTGTGGTTCAGAACCAGGACTGCATAAATTTCATTCTATAGGGGTCAGAGGCAAGTTTACTGCCCATTAGGGCCCATTTAGACCAACCAGAAAACACAGAAACATGTGGGAAGTTTCCTAAAATGCGGGTACCCCCAGATATCATCATTTTTTTTTTTGGATTTTCCTAAGCCATCCCCAAATCATTCATTTTTTTGTTTTTTTTTGCAATCTAAGCCATCCATTGATGGAAACCTTCCGCAGGATGAGTCGCAGATCACATCGCTTCCAAAGGAGGGCGCTTATATCAAGAGCAACTCGGCTATGGGTTTAAAAGGCTTGAACTTGTTGAACAAATGGATAGAGTGATAAACATGGTATGTTCGGCCAGGAAGTTCAAACTTGAGTTTTTCTTTTGTTCTCCCGCAGAAAAGTTCAGACTTGAGTTCCCGTCATTATAATACTACACGTTCCATATAGTTGTTTCTTCCTTTGAAAGACACGAGCGCGCACACCGGCAGATTCCAAGTTTGTTCATGGGTTGCTGAAGGAAGACCATGCCACAAAATTGCCTTCATCGCCAAGAACTCCTACAATTCTGATCCCGCTAATCATAGCACATAACATACCAGATCATACCACATCATACCCAAATGTCAGACAGTATCAGTACATTGCCGAAGGAAATTATCTATATGTCTATAGTCTCTACAATTCAAACGATTCACGGAAACCTCGTGCCTGTCCTTTGCTGAGGCATGATTCTGGAAGGAGCGTGCATTCAACTACTGGTGAAGTGTTCGATTGTTTCAATGCAATAGAGATCAATAGAGCACTTTTCTGTGTTTACCACTTTGTAGAGTTTGCTTGGGTAAAGCAAACTTAGGGTGTTGGTTGCCAATGCATGCTCCGTGCATTTTTATGCCACTCTTGAACGATATTTTGGTTGGGGGGAAACATGTGGCAAGTGGAGCGCAATCTCGAAATCCTGTCGCTTCTCCATGCGTTCCTGTCAGCTTCCCATCAACAGATGTACCTGACGTGCTCCCTGTTTGTCACAATCTGGTCATGGTTTCTCACGTCATGTCCACGTCCATTTCATTCCAATTTCATTCCAAGTTGATTCCAATTTGATTCCCTTTTCGTCCATGTCCTGCAACTTTGTGCCCAAAAAAAGGTTTGACTTTCACAGAAATGTCCATGTTAAACACCCCCTTTCCAAGTGGCGATCCATCCCGGCCATGTTGCCAGGAGCTAAGTGGGACATGAATGCAGGCTGCCTTGCAGATGCAGACACTATGGCGCTCTTTAACCCAATGCCCATCGTGCGAACCTGAGATCCGCACCAAGACGAGGGGGGCTTTGGACCATCACCCATTTAAAAATGGCGTTTGACATGGACCCCATAATTTTTGTGGATTTTTTAATGAATGAAATTTGGTACAGTATTTGGATGGAGGAAGATGCAGGAGGGTCAAACAGAGATGCCAGAAATGGACGTGGACCTGAAAAAGGATGGATATGCCGCAAAAATGGGTATGGAATAATAGAAAATATTAAGCTTTGGATGGAATGTGGTACCATGTTTTTCGACAGACCCACATGTTCAGAAACTGCTGGTTGGGTAGAAGCATGTAGAAGCCATTGTATGCCATTGTAGTTTGGACCCCAACAGTGGAGGCGAATGTTTCAAACCAAAACCAAGGTACATTTTAAGCCAGTCGTCCGCAAGAAGGCGCGGGCACCCCATGGTCGTCTCCCATGGCGAACCTTTCTCTGACCCATCGATACCCCATCGCAAGTTTTTTGTTGCAGAAACGCTTCACAAATCCCAGAATTATACATGGCATGTATGGCATGTATACGGCAGGTTTTGGAAATTCTATGAAATTCTGCTCCATGTGGCAACCGTAGCATCTCCAGGCGTCCACTGAGGGCATTTACCAGTGCCCTCTGTATCTCTACCCAATCAGGACAGCTGGCCACAATCTCAGGTATTGGTTTGACTTCAACTCGAATGAATTTTGTGCTGTGAAGGACGGGAACTCGAGAGCGACCATCCTTTATGATCTGGGTGGATTTGAAGCCAGAAGCTCAGAAGCTGGAAGCTGCCGATGGTTGTCCAGCTGCCACAAACCACAGGATGATTTGTGGTATCCCTGCTTATCCCTGCTTTAGGAAACCTTCATTATATGGAGGTTTTCCTAAAATGGGGATACCCCCAGAATCCCCCAGATATCGTCAATTTTTCTGGGATTTCCACTATAATATAAACCATCCATTTTGGGATACCCTTAATACCCCTTCATTATTTAGTATAAGTGGTTCAAAATCCATCCAAGAAGCCATAGAATCCCATATATAAGTGGGGGTATAACTGGTATAACCCATTTGCTAAGTGGGGCCCGCACCCCAAGTAGGAAACCTCCATATCTTGTCACTGGAACTTCAGGGCTGGGCACTTCTCGGCAGACCAATGGACCAAACGCGGAACGGCCTTGCTGCTTTCGGCTGCTTGGACGGGGAAGTTGAACCTATGAAGCTAACGGGATTCAACGAGTATCGTGCATGTGTTCCTATAGAAAATGGGAGTTGAACCATCAATATCCATCAACTTTTTATGGGATTTCATGGAATATGAATGATATGAATCGGGATAGTTACAGTACTGGGATCACCAACAGATGGCTGACCTGAAAGTAAATATAGACCCATGATATGTACCAAACATGAATTTTCATGTGATCTTACAAATCTAGTATCAGTCAAGACCTCTAAGAGACCAGATTTGAGGATGAACATCCATAAATCTGAGCTCTTTGGGTTAGAGGTAGGAGGTTAAACCAACCTGCAATCATACGCCATATATTGGATTTAGCCCATGGGATAACGTGGGAGAACAAGCGTATGGGCAGTGTTATCCTAAAAGTTGGGATGCCTCCATGGCTGCCATTTTGGTGGAGCCGTTGGGATACTGTTTGGAACCCAGAAAATTCTTCCACCGGGCTGACGCTGTTGGTTTTGACTGTTTTGACTCATACCACCTTTTTTTGTTGGCTGGAGTCCTTTGGCGAAGACCTATAACCCCACTTCCAAGATATTCCAAGATTCGTCGAGGTAGCAACCTGAGAAGCCCGAGAGACAATTGAATTCAGTGCAATGATCAAGTTCGTTGCGTTGCCTTCTTCTAGATGGAAGGCTTTCAAGGTTAAGGATCTTAAACGTGGAACAGCTGGCAGTTTGGGCTGATCGCTGTGATCGCTGTGATCGCTGAACTCTGACAGAAACAGCAGCAACCAGCCGCATCCTGGCGCTTTTTGGTGTGCTGAATTAAGTCAAACTAGGGGCTGTTAAGTCAATTCAGCACACCAAAATAGATCAAACCTGACGACAAATCTGTAAATGTGAATTTTGAGAGGTATTTTTGTATAGAAAGCTGTTCCCTTCCAGCATCTTTCCAGCTCAAACTGCATTCCGTTCACATGCACTTTTCTGAATGGCCGGATGTGCTGCTACTTTTCCCTGTGTGCCAGCACCAAAGGAGGCCGAAAAGGTCGCCAAGGTTCCAGGTGATCCATCAACTGTTTCATTTTGGCACCCCATTTTTTTGATCAGAGCAGTTTTGTATGACCCTGGAACCTGGTTCTGAGCTGCTCACGAAGGTGGTGGCTTTGGGAACCCAAAACAAGACGTGATGAGCAATATGAATTTCTCGATGCTTGTTGGAATACGTGTTTTTTCCCGATTCGATGCGAGTTCTGTTTTCAATTATTCCCTCTGGTAATTTAACAAAGCTATGGAAAGTCAGCAGATTTAAGTATTCTTGAGGTAAATCCTCTATAAATGGGTCATTTTTCCTAGGTTAAGTCACCCTTAGGGCACTTGGTAATAGATCAACGTGTTTGCTTATTGGATACCCTCCGGTAAACTAACATAACCATGGACAATCACAATGTTTAATGGGAAAATCCACTATTTCTATGGCCATTTTCAATAGCTATGTTAGCCATTACCAGAGGGTAAGACGGGTAAGACGGACGATGGAGAGCTTCAAAGTCCACAGTGCTTCTGCCATCCACTGCCTTAGTGGGCGTTGCCGCGTTGCCGCGTTGCCGCGTTGCCATGCCGATGTCTGCAGTTGGATCTGGGCGGTTCCATCATGGGACCGCTATTCATGAATGGTATATATATATGGAACATGTTTTTAACATGGATGATTTGGGTGATATCCCCCCATTTTAGGAAACCTTCAGGATTTTTTGAATATTGAATGATATTCCACATTTCTTGCGAAACAATGTATGTGTTTTAGTGGCCTTAGTCACTTCCTATCATTCACAACAAACATTTGCACTGCGCAACACAGAAGGGAGTCCAGAGGAGTCCCTTGTAAACGCGAATTCAATGCCATTTGGCTTGGAAAAGGTGCCATTTGGCTTGCAAGATTTGAATTGGCAAAGTTTTAGTATGTTTTAGTGATCTAGGATGATCTAGGTCCCAAAGATCAGAGAAATCATGATCTTGATGTCCCAGAGGATCGAACAGGAAGATCGTGTCGGGTTCTTCACTGTTTTGTCAGGAACCTCCGCAGACCCTCCTTGGACTTCATGAGCCGCAGGCGATGGTTCAATGATTCAAGGAGGTTGAAAGACATTGAAAATAGGATAAAATAGGATAAAATAGGTTCTATTTTGTTTGCTTCCATTAAAAATCCATCAAGAATCCAATTCCGTTCTTCAGCACCTATGAAAAACCCAAGACACGGACCATCAGCCACCAGATGCTGCCCTCTTGAGGAAGCAGGAGCGGCGCTGTTTGGTTTGCACGAGTCTGGACCCCAAGCATTGTCAGCAAAGCGTGCGAGTTGGCCTTGGCTCTTGCTCAGCCCTAAGGCCCTTGAATGAAGAAGGCTATCAACGTGTCAGGCAGTGTGGAGATAAGTCGAGCATGGAGTCCTTTCTTCGAAGGTCTGACGGGCAGCCATTCGATTCTGAATACATCCGGGGGACCTTTGACTTGTTTCTATACAATACCTGGCTCTACAATTGCGCAGAACATGTTTGCCTGCAAAAGGCGTGTTTTGATGGTTTGATGTATTTCTGCTGTTTGACAGATGTTCTTCGTGTTTGTTTTCGGTCGCTGAGTTCTGCTGTGTTACCGACACGTTCTTTCTTGTTTTGTGGTTTATCCATTTTTTCGCACCATTGATCACCATTGACAGGAAGGCAATATATGTTGTCACCTTGTGGATCTTTCATGATCTTTATGGCTCTTGTGCTCCGTGGGTCGATTTGGCATAATGTCATAGCTCATTTGCTGAGCCACAGGCTCCTACAGAGCGAGAAGCATCAGCTCCTGGAGGCTGAGTCCACACCTGGCTCCTAGCTTTCCAACATAACTAACCACTTCTACTCAAATCTACAGTATTGGAATTGTGATGAAAGATTATGCGGATGCTTTGCTTGTGTGCATTGGTTCCCGTTCACGCGAAAGAAACTATTCGGTGCAGTGCCTGCAATGCGTTGCGCAGATCATTCCTTGTTTGGCTGATATGTGCTGCAAGGAGAAAAAGGCTGGGAGTGCTGCTCAAATCATTATCGGTGGGTATTAGGTATGCCCTGATGGTATTAGGTACCGTATGCCCTGTTTTTAGTATCATGTAAGGTCTGTCTGAAAATGGGGTATACTGTACCCCCAGTAGTGGCTATTCAACATGGAAGCTGATGGTTAACCAGTGAGTTCAGGGCTACCCTTTTTTCAGACTTTAAAACACATAGTCTGCTTGGATCCTGATGCTTAATGAACCCTATTTACAGATTTTACAGACCGGACCAACCAAGGTGTTTCATGGGTAACAGAGAGAGTCTTCAGGTCGATTTCAACCTCGCGGCCAGGTTTTCGAAGAAGTTCGTGAAATTTTGGGCCACGAGCTAAACAGAGGCTGGAGAAAACCTTCTGGCAATTTAATATAGCTATGAAAAACCAATGAACATCACACGATTTGATAGCTATAAATGGTAAATCATCTGTAAATGGGCCATAGCCGTGTTAAATTACTGAAGGGTCTGTTTCCAAGCAAATTTACGTCCCAGTTTGGGTTTAGCCACTCTGAAGAATTTTCTCATTGCACCAGGTCCTGATTCTACTTTGGGCTTCTCTGAAACGAGCAATTCACTGTGTGGCCACCTGGCGACCGCGTCCCCCTCTGGGCGTCCTTCACTCCTGGCGAAATTCTTCCGAGGTCAGAGGAACACACGCTGGGAATGGACGTTCCACAGCTTCCGCTCCACGAATGCCAGGAGTGAAAATTCGGCTTTGTACTCCAACCATCTCCAACGGTATACCAATGTGCCAATGGTTTCTAAAATGTTCATCCAAATAGCGCACCAGTTTGGTGTTTTTCGTCTTTCGCTTGACAAAACTGAGAACAGGGTCGTTTTGCTGAAGCAAGAATGCAGCAAGTGGGTTTTCAGCACCTTAACTGTGGGGGATTCAGACTCTAAGTGGTATGGAAGCAGAACAAAGAAGTGTTTTTCTTTCAAATTGTCAGTTGCCATATCAAACATGTCAACTTCCTTGCAAGGAGGGGAGCATGGAAAGTCAGCACGATATCTTTCGTTCAAACATCTCGCAAAAAAACGCACTAACACTAAAGAAGACAGCCGGCAAGACTGCTCGTAGCGGAAACCCGGGTGTCCCTCATGGCAAAGAAAAGACATGCAATCTTGGGTTGTTTGATTCATCTCCTGTTCAACTGAGTGGCATATGGAGGTTTCCAAAGTCATGGGGGTTCCAAATCATCCATTTATAAATGGATTTTCCATGATTTTCCATTGTGAATATTACAAACCATCCAGTCATTGGGGTACCACCATGACTATGGAAACCTCCATTTTCGGATAGTTACCCTCCAGTCCCCCCAGCAAACCAACAGAATAGATGTGAACAACTAAGCATTGATCATTTCGTAGGGAAACCATGAGTTTTCCAAGTTAGGGGGTACCTCCAAATCATCCATTGATGGATATTTCCCATTACCAGTAGTACCGCACAAGGCGGTGGCGGAAGTTTCAAAGGTAGGACACTATAGGAGAGGTGAGTTGTTGTGATGCATGGATGGCAGAGCAAATCCACTGATGGACCGAAACGTGGTTGGAGTTGTGTTTTTTGGAGTGGTTGCAATGGCTGTAGGAGTCACCTCACCCACAACTGCTGGATGTAGTGTGGTGTAATAGTGCAGTTGCAGTTGTAGTTGTAGTGTAGTGGAGTTGTAGTTGTAGTGTAGCTGTAGTTGCAGTTGCAATTGTAGTTGTGGTGTGGTGTAATTAGTGTTGCGTAACGTACTGAAATGTAGTGTACTGTAGTGTATTGTAGTGTAGTATAGTGTAGTGTAGTCTAGTGTAGTGTGGTGTAAAGTAGTGTGGTTGTAGCTGTAGTTGCAGGGTAGTGTAGTGTAATTAGTATAGTGTAGCGTAAAGTAGTTGTAGTTGTGGGTTTAGTTGTAGCTGTAGCTGCAGTGTAGTGTAGTTACTGTAGTGCAGTGTTGTGTGATTTAGTTTAATTGTAGGTGCGGTTGTAGCCTTGTGTAACGTAATGTAACTAGTGTAGTGTAGTGCAATGTAGTGAGTTGTAGTTGTAGCTGTAGTTGTAGTAGCAGCTGTAGTTGTATTTGTAGTGTAATAAGTGTAGCGTAGTTTAATTATATAATGTAGTGTAGTGTAATTGGCCTAGTGTAGTGTAATTGGTCGAGTGCTTTAGTGTAGTGACGTGTAATTAGTGTAGCGTACTGTAGCTTAGTATATTTGCACTTGCATGTGTATGTGTAGTTGTAGTTATAGTTGTAGTTGTGTATCTATCTATCCACCCATCCATCCATCCATCCATCTATCTATCTATCTATCTATCTATCTGTCTATTTGCCAGCCTGAAAACGCGAAGCTATTCTGCGAGACTTCCTCAGTTTTCGAAGTCGACAACATGAAAAACGCAGCAAAGCTGCGAGACTTCCTGAAGCTTGAACTTGACACCATCAAAAACGAAACAAGTCTGCGAGACTCGCTCAATTTTCGAAGTTGACAACATCAAAAACGAAGCAATTCTACGTACCAATGCGTTTTGCGTTTTTTCCATTCCATTTGTCTAAAGTACTGCACCTGTCACGCAAAATCATCTTAGCAAACCTGAAGATCTGATGCTCCAAAATGCAACCCCTCAGGAAATCAGCGCGCTGACCTCCTAACATCTCTGATGAACATGTCTCTTGTACTGCACCTGCAACGCGGAATTCAACTTTGCAGATCCTCTTCAAAAGTCCCATGCCTGCCAACGTTTTTGAAACTGCATGAAACTGCTACAAAATCCTCAGGTTTTATATGGTTTTATCCACTTTTGGCAGGGTGCAGAACCCCTTGCGCCTGCCACACAAAATAATGCAACGTCTAAAAATGGTCCTTGCCTGGCCTGTGGTGTTTTTAGCATTTTCATGCATTTTCACTTTGACATGTGCTTTGCGCCACAGCGGCGTGCACTGTTTCAACATCTCAACTTCCAGAGGTGCTTTCTACATCTTGACTTCGGAAAGTGCCGTGCACTTTTTTGACATCTCAACTTCCAAAAGTGCTCCGAGAATGGTGCGCTTTGTACATTTTGACTTCCACATCTGCTTCGCGCCACAACGGCGTGCACTTTTTCGACATCTCAACTTCGAAAAGTGGTCCGAACCCGAGTGTTTCCAACGTTTTGACTTCCAAATTTGCTTCGCGCCACAATGGCGTGCAATTTTTCATCTGTCATCTGACCAGATGGCTCCGCGCCCACCGCTTTAGCGAGCCTACTTTTCGACCCTCCGGAGCCACAAAACATTGGAAAAATACAGTTTTTCCCGACTTTCTAACTTTTCGCGTGCCTTCATCTTCTTTCTTCTGACTCTTTCTCTTCTCTGATCTTCTGTTCTTCCTGTCTCTTCTCTGACTCTTCCCACCTCTGCTTTTCCATTTGTCCGTATTGTTGGAAGTTTGACTGCCTAAACTTCCTTCGGTAAATATAACAATATTAACAATCCAGCTCTTGGGGCATCACCATGATTATGGAAACCTCCATTTTCGGATAGTTACTGTCCAGCAAACTAAAATGATGAATGTGAAAAAACAATCATCAATCATTTTCCCAGGGAAACCATTGGTTTCCCAAAGTACGGGAGTACCTCCAAATCATCTATTTATAGATGGATGCTTCCCATCATAAGTCGTTTAAGCATCCAGCTATTGGCGTACCACCATGACTATGGAAACCTCCATTTTTGGATTTGGGATAGTTTCCCTCCAGCAAACTAAAATAATAGATGTGAAAAACTAATCATTGATGATTCTCCCAGGGAAACCATGGGTTTTAGGACACCATTGGTTTTAGGACACTTGTGTTGATCACCAGGAGGCCATCACCATGCCCTTGCCCTCGCAGACGGAGCGCTGGCCCTTTGAGCCGACCACGGGCTCCGAGACTTGGAGAAATTTTTGCGCCAGCGGTGACAACGATTGTTGTAGATCATGTTAGATGCCCTTCAAATCTGTTGAACATTGAAAATTCATCGAAAAAATATGAAAACATAATTTGAACAGATGGAAATTTGAAGGCTTGACGCAACTTTAGACAACTTGAGACCTCCGAGGCTTGTGGCGGATTTCGCTTGCACTGGCTGGCGCAGCCTGTGCCTCTCGGAATTTGGCTGGGTGGCAGACCCTGTGCTCCCTTGTCTTATGCTCAGAAAGATCTCGATTCCTGGGAGCTTGCTTCACGGTGTTGTCAGTGTTGTATCCATCACTTTCGTTATTTCTTGTTATCAAGCAGTTTGGTCATGTTTGGTACAGCAAAGCTACAACTATACTAGCAAGTATCAGACTGTGGGGTTAGTGTTGTATTAATTAAGCTTTTTAATGCGATTTTTATCCGATGCTAAGGCGAGATAATTCATTTGTGGTGCCGTGTGGTGATTGTGGACTGCAAGACGTGATTGCGATCTTCAAGGACCACGAGGCAGTGACCAGTGAGTGCAGTGAGAGCACTTAGTGACATCACTGTGACATCGTTCCTGCAGAAGGATGCCACTAGTTGATTTCCTGTTGTCCATTTTTTCTCCAAACAGTGTGTCCACACTGAGCGGCTCTTACGGTAGGAGTTAAGGCTGGGGTTAGATCAGGGTGCTCCATCTGGAAATTCTTAATAACATCGCTCTCCTGAGATGTTCATGTGCATTTCGATTGCGCAGGCTCGCACAAAGTGTGCCCCGCGGGGTTGTCCCGATCTTGGGGCGCGGCATTTTTGTTGTAAATTCTCGCATAAAAATTGCTCTTGTGAGATGTCCATGTGCATTTCGACTGCGCAGGCTTGCACAAAATGTGGGTACCGGGGTTGTCCCGCTCGTGGGCCCCAAAAGTTTTTGCGGTAAATTCGCGCGTAAAAAGGCTCTTGTGAGATCTCGGTCCTTGTGAGAAGATTTTGTGGATATCCCAGTGAAAGGCCGTCAGAGGCCTTTGCATGATCTTGCACGGGTCCTTGTGAGAAGCTCATGAAGAGTTCCTGGTGAAATCCTCTAGGTGTCCTTCCATGATCTCGTACAAGTCCTTGTGAGAAGATCTTGTGGAGATCCTGTTTTGAAATCCTCCCCAGGAGGTCTTTGCATTAAGATCGCAAAGATGCTCTGCATTGGTGTTTGTATGAAAGTTCTTGTGGGATGCTCATCGAAGTTCTTGTATGAAGATCGTGTGAGCTCCCCTAGATAAATATATTATATTATATTATATTTATATTATATTATATTTATATTATATTATATTTATATTATATTATATTATATTATATATATATAGAGTCCTGCTGCTGCAGTTACGATCATGACTGACCTCATCTGTTACTGTTCCATACCCGCTGTTGCTTGTATCTGGTACATTGACTTCCTACCTCCCACACTGTTTGGGGTCTCTTGCCGGTGTAATTTTTTGCTTTATCCGTTTGGTGCTTTGAAGGATTGTTAATGTTCATCCCTTCGGGGGGGCGGTGCTTCAAGCACCAGCAATGTCGCCGATTTCAGGCCCGCTTTTCGCGATCTTTTAGCTACTGGGAGCCAGGGACTTTGGAGTTGATCACGCCAAGTTCCGGTGCTGAAGGGGCCGAAATCAAGGCCCATCGTCAGTGAAACTGGTGTGAGATGCAGCATCTTGCAAAATCAACGATGACTGGTGATGATAGACAACCAGCCTGTTGCGGGGTAATCATCCACGCAAAAAGTCATAATGTATATATTTACATATATATATTTATATATATATATATATATGGATCTAGGCTGGTTTGGCAAAGGTCAGGATGGCCAAAGAGTGCCAAACAGATATGCTCCAATGTCATGGAGGGCGTTTGTGAAAGGTGGGCCAGGTGGCCATCCAGAGGCATCCGAAATTTCTGCCTGGAGGTCAACACTTCGGATCTTGGCGCAGACATTTCAGAGGTTCTCCTAGGAGGGGAGAGGTGCCAGCTACTTGGCAGGCCTTGGGGTCCTGTCGGACCCTGGGATGCCATAGCGCCATGGGATCTTAAAAAGGGGCACGGTTGTGACACATGCAGAAGAAATGATCTAGTCAGAATATGCCAGAATTATGTACAGTGCATGGCCAAGTCTATCATACTATGTATCAAGTTTGATCGAATCTATTCGAATCTAATCTAATCTAGTTGAATCTAACCTATGTATCTATGTTTCTACATACATGCGACCCGATGGGAGGCCCACAGCCACTGTTCGGGGTGCGTAGGGCTTCACCCAACACCACCGGGAGGCCCACGGCCACCGAAGCCCGATGTGTTGTTCCGTCGCTGATCTGTGGCCCCGTACACCTTCAGCTCTCAGCCAGCAATGGGAATGTCTTGGTTCAGGAGGCGCGTTGGTGAAGCCTCGACACACTGGCCGAAACCGAATATCAGATGTGAATCAGATCAGTGCAACTGATTCGGATGAGCAAAGGGTTTCAAACTTGGGAGCCAAGAATAGTATGACATATCCATGAAGTAATCATATTATATCATATTAGTGTATGACATGCCCAAGAATATAATGGACCATCTTGGAACAATATAGTATACAATAACACGCACACACACACATATATATATATAACTTACATCTTCAAAACAATGTGTTTTGCCATTGGTCCAGTGCTCCAGGCTGCCTTCACAGTGATCGAAGCTGTGCTCTTCGGCAGCATCGGCAGCTCCGTAGAACTACTGGATGGAGGCCTGGCAGTTCGGCGCAGCACCGGAGCCGCTTGATTTGAAGCGAATTTCAATCGGCTTTCCGGTGGTTTTTGATGCCCAAAAAACATGACATGCCATCTCCAAATACAATTTAATGCCAATGATACTGGATAATGGGAATATGGGAATATAATTATCATAGTGATTTCTCTTGAATGATTCTGGCACTTGAGGTCAACCATGGGGTTTGCCTATCTGCAAAGCCTCTCCGTCTGCAGAATATGGAGCGCAGATTCCGCCTGCGTATCGAGGAGATGAGCAGCAAAGGTGGACTGAGAGCACCTTGGCCGAGTTCTGTCGGTCATCTCATACAATCCTTCAGGGAGCCAAGATGCAAGAATGCACTATTTCTGGAAGCGAGATTGGAAGATTGGAAGGGAGAGAGAGAGAAAGAGAGAGCCAGGGATTGGCCAGGGCCAGGGATTGGTATGACTAGTATGTATGGTTAGATGTTAGTACATGATTAGTATGTCATGATATGTCATGATTATAGTATATTGCAGGGCTTCACACACCAGCGATGCCCCAAGGGTTGCTGTTGTTGTCCAGAATGTCGCCCGCTTGCCCTGCTGCTGCTGCTGCTGCTGCTCCTGCTGCTGCTGCTGCTGGTGTTGTTGTTGTTGTTGTTGTTGTGGTTGTTGTTGTTGTTGCTGCTGCTGTTGTTGCCCCTGCAGTTTTTCTTAGCCTCGTAGTTGCCAAAATCGTCAAATAAGCGGTGTTTTCACGTTTTTTGAGATTCTCGGATCCAAAATACCGTAAATACCGATGTTTTTTCCCCCCCGGAAACCCAAGGCTATGGTATTTACGTTTATTTTGCCTTTGGTAGCAAAATCCACGGTATTTACGCAGCCTGTTCTTGTTTTTGTCCTTACTTTTGTTTTTGCTTTTGTTCTTGCTTTTGTTTTTGTTTTCTTCTTGTTTTTATTTTTCTTCTTCTTCTTCTTCACCATCATCTTCTTCTGGTTTTGCTTCCTCTTGTTCTCCTTGTTATTCTTGCGTTATTCGTTCCGTTCTTGTTTTTGCTCTTGTTCATTTCTTCTCTGACGCGCTTCCCTTGCAGCAGCCCGGGGCCAGCGGATATACACTATATAACTATATATATATTTATAATATATGGTGATCGATCTAAAAGGTCCTTGTAAAGAGTTTTAGTTGCGGAGACCGTTCATGTTATGTTGGGAACCCTCGCGAAAGTTTTTTTTCGAGTTTGCGAAAGTAACATTGTTTTCGCGAAAGTTTCGCGAAAGTTGGATATTATAATCATTATGTAAAGGGCTGCCACCCACTGCCGCCTGGGGTCCAGCAGGAGAAGGGCACCGGAGAATTTCGGTTTGGTTCTGTTTCAGTTCCCTGTGTGGTGATGCTTTTGGACAATCACTTTGCCCTTCATAAGTAGCAGTCGAGCTTCCAAAGGTGAGGCCTCGTGACAGCCAAACACCATGGTCCTGAAGCACATCCTTGCACCTGCTGCTGTCACTGCCTAATGATGATTTTTGAAGTCTCAAGAAACAAGCTCCAAATGCAGCAGCCAAGTCTCCAAAAGTGAGGCTTTGCGAGAGCCAAGCACCAAGGCCCCTGGTGTTCGCTTTTCCTTCAACGCGCCCCCTGCTGATGGCCGGGGTCTGTGAATAGGGATATTTTCGCGAAAGTTCTGCGAAAGAGCGGGCGAAAGTCAAAGTGCATGTTGAAGGGGGTGGGCCAGTAAAACTTTACAAAAAAACTACTCAGCAACAATCTATCCTGAGAAGGGATTCCGTGATGCTAGCTGCATGTTAAAAAAGGCTATCAAGAAGTGATCCGTGATTGTCTGGCGTAATTTGGCAGGTGGTGAACGAATCTTCATAAGAGGCGTTGTTGCCCAACATGGGACTCAGAATGACTCAGATACGTGGGCAACAGCAGGCAATATTCGACACCCATTTTTGACCAAGGCCTTGGCTGTTGGTTTCGCTGCTTTGTGCGAAGTAGATCTGATGCCAAGTGGTCAAGTGCGACCCAAGGAGTCTTTCCGGAGGGTCTGGTAGTGCGGCCAACTGTCTAAAAATCTCTTTGGTTTTTCCAGAGAAAGGTCTTGGGTTTCAATTTGACATGGTGTTGTATCACATTAACTCACATTTTGTTTAATTACTAAGTTTACTATCAAACACATCTATCTATAGAATTGCAGGGTGCGTCATGTAGAACATGACCGAACACGACATCGTGGGTTCCAGTTTCGATTTCGAACATCTCAGAACCAGAAAGATTCAGTGTAGGACGCTTCTGACCTGAATCGTGCATGGCTAGTGGGCTATGACCGAGGCATTGAACGAAGTCTGTCTGAGGATAAAAAAAAAGTGATGATGGAAACCCATCAAGTACTGTACCAATAAAGATATTGTTTTTTGCCCCATAATGCAGCTATCTCTTGTTTGTGATAATTGGCGGGTCTAGGATGATGTCTTTTTTGCATCACTTTCTGTCCAAGACTGGTGGAGGACGAAAGCAGAAAGCAGTACCCTACAGCCAGCAGTACAGGAGTCATAGAGTCAAGTACGTTCGCTTACACCTAGAATGTTTGACACATATTTTCGAATTATGATGCTAGAGGCAAAAACACTTGTTGTACAATGGTGTCTCCCCCTTGCACAGTGGTTTCTCCTCCCATTTTTCGCAGGGTTTTCACCGGTTCACCATCGTCATCATGTCTACAGGCGGAGCTTTGCTGTGCAGTCCGAAGAGCACTCAGAAGTTAACTTCAGGATCCTGGCGACCAGCAACAGATTTGCAGGCCAGTTGCCTTCAGTTCCCTTCATCAAAAATTCCAAGCACGAAGGCAATATTGATGGTTTAGATATATGTTTAGACATGTTTAGATGGTTTAGAGATGGGGTCAGGATGGGACGGGCACAAGACAAGATCACCTGGCTCCATTCTTTCATGTCTCCCAGGTTGGTTCAGTGCTTGAGATTCTTTTGCGTGAAAATCAGATCATCATCTACCAAGATTGCAAGGCACGCGGTGAGGCTGTTGGGCTTCAGATTTTAGATGATTTTAGTGGATCTCGCATGGTTTTGCCACTACAAGAAGCTTCAATGGGCACCAAGCATGAGAGCATCGGCGAAATCCATCAATTGTATCCAAGTTCTAGACAGAGGCTGTTAAGAACCCAAGACATGTTCAGGATCATTCAGGTCTTTTGCAGCACAGGCATAAGATTGGCATTTTGTGATGTTGTTTTCACTCAGAGAGGTGTCGCTCGAAGATGGGATACATTGCACATCACTGCGCATCATTCCAGTGCTTTTCGTGTGCTGCCAGGAACGCGCACGTTTGTTTGTTCAGGCCTCAGCTTATCCAAACATGACAGAGGAACTGGAAAGACGAAGAGTTGAATGGCAGTGGTGGGATTGGTGGCTTCTCAAGGTTCCTGTAGAAGACGGCCCAGGTGCTGGCAGTTTGACAATAACACTTTTTGACAGAAGTTGCCGCTCTCATCGAGCTTTCGCGCAGTTTAATTGTTCGATGATGTTCGATGTATGTGACCAATCAATACAAATCAATGTTTGAGAAGCTAAATTTCCTATGTGAGAACCAGCGCGCTATCTAGTAGGGCACCAACTCCGAGGGCAACCAATTAAAACAATTTAAAGCAAATGAAAAAACCTTGGAGGGCCCGTTTTTTTTGGTGTGTGTTGTTTTATTCTTATTTGTTCTTATGTTTTTTATCTTTTCATAGTTGTTCTTATTTGTTTTGTTTGTTTTAGTTTTTCTTATTTTTCCTAATTGTTTTTAGTTGTTTTTTGGCATGCGGCTGATACGGCGCCCTTGGAAGGGTTGTCAATTTTGAGATGTGCCATTTACGATCCCTTGGAAGGGTTGCAAATTTCAAAAATGAGGCTTTCCGAAATGGGGGTATAGGATTTGATTTTT
>Ga0126342_10007438_pt1 | contig 19555 bp, 15 predicted proteins | sample Cyp1metagenome_FD_92528 | JGI IMG/M metagenome (GOLD analysis project Ga0126342, IMG submission 92528) | Coral microbial communities from Lord Howe Island, Old Settlement Bay, Australia - Cyphastrea 1 metagenome | ecosystem: Host-associated > Invertebrates > Cnidaria > Coral ... | reverse complement strand
ATCTGCAATCATCGCTGCCTTGCAAATCGAGAAAAGTAGTACATCGACCAAGGCTACAAACATACACATGAAGCAGGCATGTCAATGCGATCTGCACACCTGAACTCTACTTTACAGTGGAGGCGTCCGTGCGAGAAAACACAGGGTTTGGTGCGATTCCTGACGTCCAAACATCATTTTGACACAGCAATTCCACTGCGATCTGCAGCCACGGCCTTGCAAATCGCAAAAGAACTGCGTCGACAAAGGCTGCAAACATGCACATGAAACAGCCATTACAATACGATCTGCCTGAATTCTACTTTACAGTGGAGGACGCGTCCGAGATCAAATCCGTGAAGGTCGGACCCATCGGTTCCCCCCATCCACGCCGGGAGCCACCTTGCGCGAGAAAACACAGGCTTTGGTGCAATTCTTAACGTCCAAAAAACACATTGACGCAGCAATTCCACTGCGATCTGCGATCATCACTGCCTTGCAAATCACAAAAGAACTACGTCGACCAAGACCACAAACATACACATGAAGCAGCCATTTCAGTGCGATCTGCACACCTGAATTCTACTTTACAGTGGATGCGTCCGAGATCAAATCCGTGAAGGTCGGACCCCTCGAGGCTGGGAACCACTTTGTGCCAGAAAACACAGGGTTTCGTGCGATTCCCACGTCCAAACATCACCTTGACACAGCAGTTCCACTGCGATCTGCAGTCACAGCCTTGCAAACGACAATAGAACTATATGTGTCTTGAATCTGTCAGCGTCTCTCTCACATCTTTACTCTCTGCGCATCTCTACTCTCCACATCTCTACTCTCTTCGCATCTCTCCTCTTTCCACATCTCTACTCTCTCCACGTCCCTACTCTCTCACATCTCTACTCTCTTCACTCACATCTCTACTCTCGCTACTCTCCACACCTCTACTCCCTCCACATCCCTACTCTCTCACATCTCTACTCTCTCCACGTCTCTACTCTCTCCACATCCGTACTTTCTCACATCTCTACTCTCTCTACTCTCTCACATCTCTACTCTCTCCACATCTCTACTCTCTTCGCATCTCTACTCTTTCCACATCTCGACTTTCTCCAAATTTTGAAAATTCGTACGACGGAGTTTAGACGTCTAAACATCCTTTGATGACATTTAAAAAAGCCTTCTCTATCCACTGGTTAGATAAAAGCTACGACCCAGGGTATCACCCATAAACTCCGCTGTTTCGCGCAAAGATCTCGAAAACATATCCAAAACCTTTGCATCCTGGGTCTAAAATTCTTTACCAACACACGCAGGCTGATCTACGCAACCCAACTAAATGGCACACTCGTTCGCAGCACCAAGAATATATTAGAACATCTAGTCACCACGGAATCTGACACAAAACATGTGTAATGATTTGCAAATGAAACTATCGACGGAAGTTCCCTCAACCTTGTGGACCTGACTCGCAACAACGCTCAGCTGTTCATGTCGATTTCTTTAGAAATGCCAAAAAAATAGCAAAACATGACCAACTTGAAGGTTGTTTTCCCTGCGGCTGGACAAGCAAAAAAAAACTATGCCTCAAGCCGAAGGAGCGAGCCAGGTGTAAGAGGCGAAGGGCCAAGTGAACTCCTTGCCTGGAGAAGTGGACGTCTATGAAACCTCTGAGCGGCTTTACTGTGTAGTTGGTCATTAGATTAGATTAGATTAGATTAGATTAGACTAGACTAGACTAGATTAGATTAGATAGATAGATAGATTAGGTAGATAGGTAGATAGATAGATAGATAGATGCATTAGATAGATGCATTTCATAGATTTAGTAGATAGATGCATTAAATAGATGCAATGGATAGATGCATTAGATAGAATAATTAGATAGATTAATTAGATAGATTGATCAGATAGATTAATTAGATAGATTCAATCGATAGATTAATTAGATAGATTCAATCGATAGATTAATTAGATAGATTCATTAGATAGGTTAATTAGATAGATTCATTAGATAGGTTAATTAGATAGATTCATTAGATAGGTTAATTAGATAGATTAAATAGATAGATTAATTACATAGATTAATTAGATAGATTCTAGATTCATTAGATAGATTAATTAGATAGACTATTTAGATAGATTGATTAGATTCATAGAGATGTTGATTGATTAGGTAGATTGATTAGATAGATTAATTAGATAGATTGATTAGATAGATTGATTTGATAGATTGATTTGATAGATTGATTGGATAGATTGATTGGATAGATTAATTAGATAGATTGATTAGATAGATTGATTTGATAGATTGATTAGATAGATTGATTAGATAGATTGATTAGATAGATTGATTAGATAGATTGATTCGGTAGATTGATTAGATTGGTTGATTAGATAGATTGATGAAATAGATTGATTAGATAGAATAATTAGATAGACTGATTAGATAGAAAAAATAGATTAAATAAATTAGATTGATTAAATAGATAGATTCATTAGATAGATTCCTTAGATAGATTCCTTAGATATATTCATTAGTAAGATAGATAATATAGATTAGTTAGATCGATTAGTTAGATAGACTAATTAGATAGATTGATTAGATAGATTAATTAGACAGATAGATTAGGTTAATCAGATAGATTAATCAGATAGATCATTTAGATAGATTAATTAGACAGATAGATTAGATTAATTAGATCGATTAATTGGATAGATTCATTAGATAGATTCACTAGAAAGATTCATTGTATAGATTAATCAAATAGATTAATTAAATAGATTAATTAGATATATCAATTAGATAGGTTAATTAGATATATCAATTAGATAGATTAATCAAATAGATTATTAAATAGATTTATTAGATAGATTATTTAGATAGATATGATTAGATTAGATTAGATTAGATTAGATTAGATTAGATTAGATTAGATTAAGAAAAGATAATACAAGATAGATAGATAAGAAAGAAAGAAAGAAAGAAAGAAAGATAGATAGATAGATAGATAGACAGATAGATAGATAGATAGGTAGGTAGGTAGATAGATAGGCTAACTAAGCTAAGAGAAGATCAGATAAAATAAGATTAGATTAGGTTAGAGGAGACAAGACAAGATCAGATCAGATGAGACAAGACAAGATAGGATAGGATAGAATCGATAAATAGATAGATTAGATAGATTGGATAGATAGATTGGATAGATTAGACACTAATTATAAGATAAAATGATAAAGGATAAGATAAAATGAGATGAGATAAGATACGAGAAGACATGTATCAAAAGATTGATAGATCGACGGATCGATGGATCGATGGATCAATAGATAGATCAATAGATCGATAGATTCCCGTTCCATGGACGGGATGGGATGGGATAAGATGAGACAAGACCAGGCAAGACAGGATAAGAATAGATAGGTAGATAGATAGATAGATAGATATTCAATGTCTATAATCATCTCTATGGAGCTCTATATATATATGTTATATATAACACATATATATATATATATATATATATATATATATATACGTTATATATATATGCCGGAAAAACTAGAAATAGTAATAATAATAACAATAATAAGCCATTTGGGTATAGTTACCCTTAGTACCCATCATTCACAGGCACGTCCCAATGAGGTCGTTATCCACAATTCATCTCTTCATGTCTATATATATATATTCCCAAATACATGTTAGCTATCAAAGGCATTTGTGCTAAGAATGGTTTAGAAATTCCACCTTTCTTTGAGGACACATTTGGGTCATATAATTCTATGATATGATATACATGTGCGTGCGTGTTATCCCTAAGCCAATGATGTGATTCCCTCGTGGAAGATTGATGTCCAAAAAATCCCCGATGGGTTTGGCATTAAATTAAGGGATTCCCCCAATTTTAAGCATCATTTACCAGACTTGCTCCGTGATGACGTCGCTGTACATTATCCAAACAAGCATGGTATAACACTTGTAAAGGGAGATATCCCAGGCATTTTTCATTCAACTAAATTCAACTAGAGAATTTCCCCAGCGTGCACCTGAAAGAGCGGCCCTGCAGTTCAAGTCCAGCTTCTCGACAAACCAATACCATGACCTGCCGGGGGCATGTGTGCCTGGATTAACTTGACCATGGGAACCATGGGAATACACCACTCTGCAGAGTAACCATCCCACTACAAAACCAACCAACATATCCAGCATCTCCAAACATTGACTTCCCGCGCTTTTCGATTTCGCTGAGCCCCCTGGCCCCCTGGGCCCTGTGGTCCCTTGTGGTCCCTGGTGGTCCCTGATGGTCCCTGTGGTCCCCAGCCAGGTCAAAGGGGTCCTTTTTCCGCGACCATCGCAGCTTGACCCACTTGCTGGTCCTGGCCACAGCAAGCTGAAGTGATGCCAGCCACGTAGCGCGGCTGAAGCGGCGCCTCTGCACTCGGGCACGCGCAATGCTGAGGATTTGATAGCTCAACCTCGGTTCGCAGTGATCTGGGGCCAAAATTGGGCCAAAATGCTGCTGCTCTGAAACCGTAGAGTATAGTCCTTAGTCCTAAGACATCCCGCAGAAATCATGGAGGCCAAGCAACCAAACCCCAAAAAATCTTCATGAGATCTTCAACCCCCTCCCCACCGCCACTTTTTTTAATGCCCGGGCTGGAAACAAATGGCTCAGCGGCTAGGATCGCCACGGGTCCGTAAGAGCAATGGCACAACTTGCTGCACCATCAGAGAGAGAGTCACTCGCAGCTGCAAAGGATCGGGCTCACCACTACCCGGGAAGTTACAAAATTTACATGCTTCAAGTTGCACAACTGTGGTCAACTGTGGTCTCTTTGACTTCAAGGGCCATTTTCGATGCTTTCCTTTGCAGACCTGCAAGAAGCTCTGCGGACGTTTTCCTCCCACGAAACTCGATTGATTGCGGATCTCGCGGTGCAGGACCCACGGCACGCGATCCAGCGTTGAAGGAACCCATCGCCAGCAGGATTTAGGTTTCCCAAAATGCCAAAATGGGGGTACCCCGAAATCATCCATCCTAGAATCAAATAGGAGCTTCCATTATGAACATTTATGAACCATCCATTTTGGGAAAAAACCTTTATGAACCTCTCCAGCATTGGCGAAACCGGTCCCTTGCCCGTATCGACCGCACAACAGACGCCACGAAGGGCCATCACGCCCCATGGCAGTATTCTTTGATTCCTCTAAAAGGGCATCCAACCCAATGGCATGGAACTTGACGCGACCAGGCCACTACAGATCAGTCAGATCCATGGCAACCCGGGAAAGTCCCCGGAAAGTCCGGCACGGCCATACAATGCATCCGGCAACTCCGGTCGGGCCGTACCAACTCCCTGCCCCCTAGAAAGTAGCGATTTTTTGGGATCGTGATTTTGGACCCACTGCCAGGCGTAGGCCAAAACCTTAGACCCTCTGGGTAGCTTGGGCTGAACATTTGGACATTGGAAAACCAAGAGTTTCAATCAAGATCTCCCAGTCTGGGAGTTTCATGATGGGTTTCCACCCAGAGGGTACCCATATCGCCCATGTCGCAACCACCGGCAGGATGGTAGGGACTCCTGTGTGGACCGTCTCATCCTCATCCGCGCCAATAAGCTCTGTGCCGTTTCGGAAACAGCAGGTGGCTTAGTCAGGGAGATGCAGTGCCCAGCGCGAACTTGATGTACTAAGGTTCACTATGGTCTATGGTAGATATAACATGATATAACTATAGCTAATGGTTTATAAACTAACCTATATCAGCATTGACACAAAAATTGTTCGTAATGACCATTGGATGCGTTGAAACTTCGTTTCTGGTGTCTCCATCCTTCTGGATGTTGAAGCAGAACCCCAACCGGGTATCCAGACACTTGGATGTACACCCATTGAGTAACTAGTTCATGGTGGTCGCAAGTCCCCATTTCCTCGGGCTATCCAATATGTATATATATATATATTAAAATGTATAATATATGTGTATACACCTAATATCTATATATCACAACGATTACAACTGATTTTATAGCCGTGGTCATCAACACGTTTCTGCCTGGAGAACCCCAAGGAAATCTGCCAATCACCTGGTCAGAGGTTCTGGCTGCACCTGCCTTGAAGAAGCACCTGGAGGCATGGCGAGAGCGGCAAGAGCAAACGCCAGCTGCTTCTATACAAGGAGATGGAATTGGGTGATCACAGCTCCATTCTTGGACCCTGGATAATCCTGGATATGTTTGGAGATGGGGTTCTGATAGCCGTTGTTCTCTATTGGGATACAGACTGGAAGCTAATGACTTCCAGGGTACAGGACTCAGAAATCCAAGGTTTGTCCAATGAAGACACTTACGGATTCTTAGTCAGAGGACTGCCTTAAGTGCCTAGGGTCCCTCCGCAAAACCCATTGATCTCTTTGATTTTGACCCGCAAATATCAACTGATACCCATTGTGCCTAAGCTTTCCTGGGGGTTCCCACAGAATAAGCATAGTAGTGGATGAACGGTCCAACTGAGACTATTGACTATTGTCTGCATATGCTCAACGTTTAGTAGGCGTAAAGGGTGCTAATCCATTCCCGAATGTTTGTCAAGGCTTGCAGCACCTTACAAATCATTGCACCGCTGCAAGATGGAAAGCAGTGATGGTAAGGTAAACCCAGAAGGGTTTCAGTTGAGTTCATTGTGCGTGTGACCACCCTGTGATTTCTTCGTTGCCTGGAGGAGTACCGCAACAAAGAAGGGAGTATTGTATGGTTGGTGGCTTCAAGAAATTGCCCTGTTGATTGTGCGCGTGGATTGTGGAACCCGCAACGCTACCCAACTGGTCCTACCTTCATCTTGTCGATCATCACACAACCCGAGGTTTCTTCTTGAACCCACCAGTGCAAATCTGCATCTTTATGTCGGTTTCCCCAGGTTTTCGCAGGTGCCCGAGGGCAAACTCCTTCTCCGGCCCCGCGGCCACCCACAGAGCGATGAAAATCAGCCGCGAACATAGCACTGGAGCCGCCAGTGCAGGAACTGATGCCGAAGCACAACGACAAAGGCGAACCAAACAAACAACGTCGATCTGAGGCATATGAACCAAGATTTCTTTGTGGATGGGTCAAGAAATTGGATGCCCAAAAAATATCAAGAAAAATGAATAAGCGTCGGTGGTATCCCCAACAGCCGCAACGTTTTATTTTTACAAATCTTTCTGAAGCGTGCTGCGAAGCCAAGCGCTGGAAACACCTCAGCGTGCTCCAAAGCCTCCCAGACCTTCTCCGGAACCTTCTCCGGAACCCTGTTGAACCTGACCTGGCCGTGCACCAAAACCCCCCGGTTCTCCGGAACCTTCTCCGGAACCTTCTCCGGAACCCTGTTGAACCTAACCTGGCTCTGCACCAAAGCCTCCCACACCTGACCTGGGTCTGCATGAAAGCCTCCCACAAAGCCTCCCAGACCTTCTCCGGAACCTTCTCCGGAACCTTCTCCGGAACCTTCTCCAAAACCCTGTGGAACCTGACCTTGCTCTGCACCAAAGCCTCCCAGACCTTCTCCGGAACCTTCTCCGGAACCTTCTCCGGAACCTTCTCCGGAACCTTCTCCGGAACCCTGTTGAACCTAACCTGGCTCTGCACCAAAGCCTCACCGGAACCTTCTCCAGAACCCTGTGGAACCTGACCTGGCTCTGCACCAAAGCCTCCCAGACCTTCGCCGGAACCTTCTCCGGAACCTTCTCCGGAACCCTGTTGAACCTGAGCTGGCTCTGCACCAAAGCCTCCCCGGCCTTCTGGAACCTTCTCCGGAACCTTCTCCAGAACCCTGTTGAACCTGACCTGGTCTGGAACCCTGTTGAACCTGACCTGGCTCTGCACCAAAGCCTCCCAGACCTTCTCCGGAACCTTCGGAACTTTTCCGGAACCTCCTTGAACCTGACCCGGCGCCTGCACCAGTGCACACCGGAGGTATTCTGGGCTGAAGACCCCATTAGCTTACGCTGTTGGGGAACTACATCCAACCAGTATAGAAATGACTCAATGACCTAGATCCAATCTGACTCGTTAGTAAAATCCAAACACGGATTTCACATCCCCTCCAACTACCTAGCTCAGCTCTTAGGACTCAATTCATCTTGACCATAGTTGTTTGGATGCCTTTGGACCGAGGACTTCTCCACTCCTTCTCTGTTCAGAAGGCCAATAAAGAGAAGTCAAGGTCCCATAAATTGCTCATTGCTCCCCAAGCTCTTCTTTATTTGACGCACTTGACGTAATAGAGTTCACTTCAAAGGCTTGGGGCGCAGAAACTGCAGTCAGAGGTGGCCCTCCAACTTCAGCGGTTGAAGGCTAACCCATGGCAGAACAACATGACTATGCCTCAACAAACCGTCCGTCAAGCTCTGTGATAACTCACCAATGAAACTTGAATGGCGTCAAGGAACTATGCTCCGTTCCAGGTTTTGGTGTGAGGTCATTGAGTAGAGAGGCAGAAGGACCCGATCCCAGCAAAATTTCGCAAGATTTGAGGTAGCCCGCAGACTGACCTCCTTATCCCAAGCGGGAAGTTTGATGCAGCTTTCGATACGGTTATTCTTGAGGCATGGCCTTTCGAATTAATAGGCTTCTCCGCCGTAGCTTTAAGGTTGTCGGAATCCTGGTCGTCGGCGAAGCTTGAACAAATTAGTGTTGATCATACAAGGGAATGGACGCAGCTACTCATTGCTACACCCCACCACTGCTGAAAGAGATTCACCTGCCTCAGGCGCCTAGCGCACGTTGGGTCATCAAGTTGTTCCATGCATGCCTGGCTTGGGAAGGGTCTTTGAGGCTTGAATCTCTACATATTGTGGAATGAGAGACCAATGTGTGTTTCTGTAGATTCAATGCCTAGTTGTGGCTCAAATGGCTTAAATCCCTACGGTTGTTGATTAGAGCCCAGTTGACTCGGTTAAAATCTTAGTTTTTTTCAGTCAATTTCAGTACATACATACTTTTTGGCTTATAAGGGCCCATTTTTGATGTCAAATCCCATTTTTGGCCACCCATCACAACAGCACCAACCGGCCTGCGGTGGCACAGCAGTTCTCCGTTGGGCAGCACTACCTAACCGAGTCAAGGGTGACCAAAACAAAGTTTGCCCAAAAAAATCGATGGTCATACTGTGCATGGACCGAATCCTGCACCAGTTGGTAGATGGTTCATCGCATTGTTGGCAGGGTTTCACAGTTACGAACTGAAAATCATGTGTTTTAGAAAAGAAAGACGTGTTTTGGAGGCAAAGTTTGAAATCTTCCACCATCACCAGCAAAAACCGGGGCATCAACCAAAAAAAACAGATGGAAGTTCAGCCAACCATTTGGGTGGATATGATTTGATATCATGTAATTCATGTAATCAACAAGAAATTGGTAGTCAACAAACCGAATATAGGGATACGTAGCAAGAACACTGCTACTTGGGTCGGACGTAGCCACCAGCGTTTCAGTGATCACTTTGGATCAAGGGATGTAAATCTCATTGCCTTTGAGGGTTTTGCAATGGCTTGAAAACGTAACTAGATACAGAAAATTCCCATCCCCGTAATAGCAAAGCCCCAGAAACATGGCTTTACTAGGAAAAATCCACATCATTGGGTCTATTTAGATGGGAGTATTGTATTCACCAGATTCTTCGAAAACTCAATGCGGCCCTGAATGCTGGTGTCTGAGAAATGACTCCAACCAGCTTTATGCTTGGTGCAATCCCCTGCTGATCATATTTCTGGTGACTTCCTTTTTTGTGGGTGACCACCCGGGAATTTTTGTGTGTACACGCATGTCAATAGATGTGTGTATATCTCCATGTACACATCCACATCTGTACAAATGCATATGAACACATGTGTGAAAACATGTGTACATCTATATGTATGGTAATTGTTATGTCATAGATCTATACACACATAAACATCTGCGCAGAATACACTTATAATATATATATATATATAAATTGACACAGTAACCGCCAAACAAATAGCAAGTCGTGATTTACCCTTATTCGAGACTCGGATTGTACTTTTTCAACTATGAAATAGGTGGTGCTATTTGAAATATCCGGTAATCAAACATGTAATGATTTGGCTGGAAAATCCACTTCATTTATACCATGGGTTTTTCCCGTTCAAACCTCCATTTAGTGCGGATGGATTTCCCGTTCAAACCGAGGTTGATCGGAGGGTTGAGGATATCCCCTAATCTGGTTCAATCTGGTTCAATCACTTCCATCTCCAAAGCTGGTGCACCTGAAGCTTCTGCTTCGGCAGCCGAAGCTGCTCCGTGAGATGTGACCAGAACTCCTGGGGCAGAAGGGTGAGATTGTTTTTGGTTAGTTCATATGTTTTCTGCCTGAAATCCTGATGTTTCAAGTTAAAATCCTAACTTGTTGTAGCTGAAATCGTCACTTTTTTCTCGCTGAAATCCTCATATTTTTCCAGCGGAAATCGTCCATTGGCGATAGTCAAATGCTGGTCCTTTTTGCTGGTCAAATTCCAACGTTCTCATCCTTTTTTCGCCCTTTTTTTTACGTGTTCCCATCCAAATGGATGGTTGAATCCTGCATCTGAATGGGAAATCCCGGAAGTTGAATGGGAAAATCATCGAACTATTGCTGCAATTGCTGGCAGATTTTCCATGTGGCCGAGGGGTAGCACCATGGGGGAAGTTTCCTGGGATTCCGATCCCCCAATCCACTCATCCACTCTATCTCAAGGCCTCAAAGCAAACCTCAGACAGCGTGAAACCTCGGCGCTGTCATGGCCACACTGTGACGGCAAGCGCGATGCCCCACAGCACATCCAATTACCAGGGACAACTCTCAGTCTAATTGCTGTTTGTGAAGACCTTGATTCACATTGAATCGTGACCAGCAAATGCTATCTGACCAGAAAATGGTATCGCCAGCATTTCTAGTTTCGCTTCCCATTCAAGAGACTCCCACAGTTCAAAAAGGTAAAAAAATCCCAGGTCATCGGATATATCGGATTCTGAGACTCCCAATGTATTGGGTAGTATCACCAAACCGCACTCATCAAACAACCCCATCATTTATCAGTGATTTATCAGTTAAAAAAATCCACTTGATATCCCCATATGTTGATGGTTAAAACATGTTAAAACCGTTAAAACCCACCAGGGTTTTCAACTTCCCCGAGCAGAAAAGAAGCCCTTGGCCCTTGCACCAAGGAGCTTAGGACTGCACGTCCTGCGAGGCTGAGGCATTGCCAATGCTGGCATTCTGAGTCGCTAGGAACCTGCAGTTCCCCCAAATGCGCCCGGTGCCCAGGTAGATTGCGTTGGGTTTTTTCACAATTTCACACAAGTCTATATATATATATACGTGTATATGTATTAATTATCTACAGACTCTACATGTATCAATTATCTATAGATAAATATATACATATATATATATATATATATGTATACATATATATATACATACATATACATATACATATACATATATGTATATATGTACATTGTCATTACAGTACATGAGTTTGTCTGAGAAAGGGGTGCCCTGTATCCATTGATGAATCACCATTTTCCGCCCAGCCACGAGCTGCATGACCATGGGCGGGTCGGCCAAATGGCAGCGACTCGGCACATAAACCTCACCGGCCTGCGGTTTGTCTCATGGCGGAGTTGCCATGAAGAATGGTGAAAATATGCCATGAAACCTGGTGAAAATATGCATCAGAAATGGTGACCATCAATGAATAACAATAGTAATAACAATAATAATAATATAATATATAATTATATAATATATAATATATAATATATAATATAATATATAATATATAAGAAGAAGAAGAAGAAGAAGAAGAGATATAAGTGTGTCTGAAAACGGTGGATGGGCCGAGTTGTGGCCATCTGAGAAAATGATGATAAACCAATGGATCGAATGGGATAGCATATTTTCAGACTGTCCCGGTTGATATTCGGGCAACTTGGGTGAAATTCGGGGAACTTTGCTACAGCTACGACTAGAAATTTGGAACCAATTGTAGTCGACCCGCCCCACAACTTCAGTGCAAAGAGATGTTCATTCCTTATGCCCTGGAGGTCGCACGAATCATGCATATGTCCTCCCATGTCAAGCACAGACTTAAATCCTTCCAGCTATTCACAACTTTCAACTCCCAAAACCCAAACACAGCAATCTATGTATTCCACACTCTAGACTCTTGGCTGTTCAAGTTCGAGGTCTGTTGCCCGGTAGAGAAAGAAACATGAAAAATCCCTTTAACAAATCCAGCATCTTGTAGACAATGTCCTAGGAAAACCATGGTTTTTCCATACCTTTGATGTTTACCCCAAGGACAACTTCCCTCCACAGGGCCTGTAGCTCTGGTACTCGACACTGACCCCAATCATCCGACCCAAAAGCCAGCACCTGCCACTGGAACCAAGTTGGATGACAAGTGCCGGGTCCAAATCAGTTGGACCTTGAGAGAAAGTTGGATTCTCTTTTCAGGATCTTCCAAGATTTCACGCGAAATTTCCTCCAAGATGGTTGGGATTCATGAAGGGGACCTTTCTCTTGAAACCGGCAGCGGATGACATCCCCACATTCCACACCTGGGAGTCGCTACGAAGCAGCACTGTGTGCACAGCACCTGCCGAAATGTCTTCCTTAGTGCAAGACGCCCAAGACTTCGGACAGGAATTGGAATTGGATTTGGATCTGAAAATGAATGCGGATGTTTGTCCTGAGAAGAAGGAAGAGTACTTTTGCTTGTTATAGTATCATCATTATCATTCTCATCAATCTCATCAGAATCCCCTTCCGGGAATGTCGCAAACAACATTCTTCGTGGCCCCGAACCGTAAGCGTCGCACCAGTTGATCCATTGCGGCCAGAGGCTCATATCTCAAACCAACAGGAAGTGCTGGAATGTTGCACTGTCCACACCTCAGCGGGCGGTGTCCGGACGACGGATCGCACAACATCAGCCGTTGTGAAACCAATGGAGTATTCCCTCTTTATTCATCAACCAATGCGAAAAGGACATGACTAAGCCTAAGTTGTTGCGTGCTATGTCCAATCCTTGCTGGTATGTGTCCATCATCTTACTCACCATTGTATCTCATTCTATGATTATGAGAAATTGTGTAGTGTGTATAATGTGTATAATGTGTTTGTCCAGAAATGCGATAACCAAAAAAACATATTGAAAAAGATGGACAATTGTCAGGGACTAACCCGGTTATGGATCCAAATGCTCCGACCCAAATGCTTGTGCCAGGAACCGATTGTTGCCCACACATAGGGCATGCCCATCGCTTCGGAGGAGAACCGTATGTAATCCACCGGCAGAGACCTGCCGCCGGCGGCCAAAGGTACTGATGGCCGCCTGATGGCCCTGGAGTTTCATAGGATGTCATAGGATGTGTAGAAAAGTGATTCCCTCCTAATTTGGAGGTGACAAAAAAATGTCCATCTGTTGAGGGACCGCTATCATTGGATAAATAGACATCATGAATCATCATGATCACTATCGGTATGCACTCCATATCTATACATACACCATGTTATTGATATTCAGGACCAAGCCTGCTTCTGTCTGGTGTGTTTGCTGACAATGCTGGGAATAGGAATTAATTCGCCTGACAACAAAATACCTCGTTCAAACGTCAGATCATCGTCATCGTCGTCGTCATCATATCATCATCATCATCATCATCATCATCATCATCATCATCCTCGTCATCATCATCATAATAATAATCATCGTCCTCCTCATCATCATCATCATCCTGGTTGATAATTCATGGTAAGTGTATGTCATGTCTGACAGTTTCTACCATTTTGATTTTTTTCGAAGCAGCCTCCCTTCCCAATCCACCAATCCTGGGTATATTCTACGCCCTCCTCCAAGTAGGGTATGCTGCACCTTCAAGCGGCGGCAAGAAAGTTCTGCAAGACACTACCCTCGAAAAGAGTAAAAGGTTAGATCTGCGTGCAAATATGAAATATATGACGTGTAATATCTTGTAGGTATAATATATCTTGGCATTTAATCAACTGTCTACAAGAGTGTGTGGGGCCGGTTTCTGCTAAGCTGTTGGGCTTCTGTTCACCTCTACTGAGCAAATGTGATCGTTGAGACGGTTGGAGCGCCCTTGCTATCCTAATATCGACAGAACAAGTTGCCTTGGGATGTTTACCCATTAACTACCAACAGTAGTACTGCGGGCAACCCAATGCCATAAACCTACCATGAGCGGGGATGGTTATGGAATGAAATCTCACACATAAAGATGGTGATGGCTTGGGGATGGAAAACGTGGCATTGGTAGATCCCACACGAATCATCCCACCCTGTGCTTCTTGGATCTTCTTGGTAGATCACATATCGCACCCAGCAGTCAGGACTTGGATGACTTGGGGTTCCCATCGACTCACAACTCATGGGAGGCTGCTTGAAGTTCCCGATAAGAACCTTCAGAGCCCAAGGGCCTAAGGACCCACGTGTCAGGAATCTCAACGCATCCACAGAGATTCCTTTTTGCAGAATGTTGGGAATCGAATTTTGAAGCCATATGATATCATATGGGCTGAAAATGATGTCAATTTTTATGGGGAAATAATGATAAACCACTGGATTTGGGGTTTTCCATGGGTTTTTCCAAACCAGATCTCCCCAAAGCTCACAGTCCCAGGTACTGGCCATATCGGTTATCGCCAGCAGCTACTACTCGACCGTCATCTCGCAACCACACGATGTGGAAGTCTCCGGCAGAGACGGAGGCGTACCTCGGATCGCTTGGGGATGCCCAAGTGGGGGGTTCCATCTATGGGGATACCCCCATTTTAGGAAACCTCCATATATACAACTGATATATATATATATATACATAACTATAGTTAATGGGTTTTGTAAACCAACTTAGAACTGGGGGGGGTCTCGCATTGCAGCACTTCGTGGAAAAATATAGTTATCAAGTTATCATCCTGAAACAAGGGGGTGTTTTATGGGGATATAATGGGGATACAACTTATATAACCAAGAAATGCTGAATTTGGATGGATCTGGATAGCCGATAAGAGAATGAATCACCAGATATTTTGGGGAATAATTTGTTTTTAAGTACCTTTCATCCGAAGACCAAGAAAGTGGAATCAGGATGGGGTCAAGTGGGGTATTGCTCAAAACTGGCTTCCAATAAAGCAATTTGTTCCATTTGTATATACGTCATGCTGGAGACACACCCACACTTTTTGCCATACTTGGATGTTTCCAAGCGGGATGTTTAAAAAAGTTTAGGTCATACTTGAATGTGTATCTGCCATGGTATTTGGTCAACAATCTTATTTCATGTTCATTAATGGACTGTGTGCACTGGCGACTGGAAAAGCACTATACCTGCCATAAACCATACACTATTTAGCCATCCGTGGCTTGGCTTGACCAAGACTTTGCATAATGAGTTTTTCAAAGAACTGATCACAACATACCCAACAAATTGAGAAAAAGGAAATATTGGCATGCCACAATCGAGGTGATGTTGATCTTTAATGATCTACCAGTGATAGAATGTCTATGATGCCACCAAGAAAAACAACAACATGTGGCTGAAAGTTTCAATGCTCAGAAAATGCAGCGAAAAATCTTAGACTTCGAAAGTTGACTTCTTTCTTTTTCCAAGAAGTGGAGGCTTTCTAAGTCTTGGGGGTACTCCTAAATCATCCATTTATACATGATTTTTTCATTCTAAACCATCCAGCTATTGGGGTACCCCCATGACTTCGGAAACCTCCATAGATCGCGGAAACCCAATGGCTTAATTCATATCTTAAAATACTAAATAATACTAAATATCTATAGCAATCTTGGATGATTTTGCGGTTTCCCGCCTGCGGCTGCTCTCGATGGGCGGGACAGTCAGCTCGTGCGCCTCGTTGTCCGCTCTCCTAGGGACTTTCGGAACAGTCGTCGTGGTGAAAAATCGGGGATACCCCAAAAGCTGGCGGGTTTATTTCATGGAAAATCCATGGAAAAAAATGAATGATAACTGGGGATACCCTGATTTTTCCGGAAACCATCACGTGGTGAATTTGTACCCAGAAAAATTGGGATTTCAACCTCAGAAATATATGGATTTGACCATCCAAAATATGGATCTGACTGTGAAGAATATGTGGATTTCACAGATTTCATCTGGGGGATTAACATCCACCACTACCAGCTTTTTTGGTAGGAAGAAAATATGTTTGGGTTCTGGGCTGGATCATTCAAAGGGAGAAAAAAACCTACTGTTCAACTAAGATGGAATCTGGCCCCACAGCCCTTGCGCTGATCAGTTTGAAGTGGCAAGTCAGGGTCGGTAAGTTTGCAGCAAATCCAAGATCGGGTTGCTTTTTTAAGATGTTCACAGATCCAAAACCTCATGATACCCTCCTGATTGAGTTTCAGGATGCAGGAATCTCAGTATCTCGTGCCGAAAAAAGAGTATCGGTCAAAACTGCCTCCCAAGAAGTGGATGGTTCAATGATGCCATGACCTAAGGCCACATCCCAGGTGGCCGCTAGCTGCCTCGCTGCCAAGGCGCACGTATGAGTTGCCATTGCTGGTCAGCACCACTGAGTGAAACAAACCTGGATCAACTAAAAAAGGCCAAGCCATCACAAAACATCCCCGCTCAAAGACCCAAAGAAGTCCAGCAAAGCAGTTTATAGCTTATATATATATTCCGTATGTATAATATATAATATCATTTCTATCTCATTTCTATCTTCAAGTAGAGTCTAAGTAGAGGAAATTAATGAGGACATACACCATGTTTGAACACACCCTTCTTCGTTTGACAAACAAATTTCATGTGTGTGCTCGAGCATGAAGCTGCCATGACAAGCCAGGGCCTGTGTCGACCTGAGCGATCTTTTCTCCTCCCTCTGGTTCCGGAAAGTCCTAGGACAAGGCACCAATATGAAGATCATCGTGCTACAAGCCTGCCCCACTGCAGCCCCACTGCCAAGGCACTCGGAACGGCCAGATGTCTCCAATCATCAACGCCTTGCCATCACTGCGCAGAAGCAAAGTATGATTGCCCCCGGCAGAGACTTGCACATACCTGGAGCATGCGGCGGCTTGCGCCGCTCATCCTGTACTGGTTGGTTGAGAATTCGTGTCCAGTATCCTGAAATTAGACTCATTAGACCGATCATCGTAGTAACTAAGCATCAATAATATGGAAATCGTCCATACTCTCCAACCACGTAGTATAATCCCATGCTTCAACGTCATCCAGGGATGTACTTTGGCCCAAGTGGTGAACATGCCGTGCTCGGATTACCTCCTGGAGGGATCCATATGGAATGATCTTCCCGTAAAGTGGTTTCTTTTCCCAGCCATCTGAAAAGGGTCCAGCCCCAGATGGGATTGGTTCCAGCCCCTGCTCCTGGATTCGCGTTCTGTCCGCTGTAACCCCGCTATCCCCAACTAAATGCCTTCAAACCCTCAATGGTACCCTATATCTACTCCATTCACGTCCTGATAACATCCTCGGCCTATCCAAGCCACTCTAAGCCATCTTCGAGCAGCGGAACATCGCATTGCCCGGCCTTGGCAGCAAGCTTTGGACACTCTCCAAAGTAGGCCTTTCACACAGTCTTGATGGATTCCCATCATTTTCTACCTCTGAAAGAACACTCACAATCAAAATCCTAATCCCTTCCCCCATGAAACCACCTCCTGAAACGCCTCCAAGAAAGGGACGCTCCCAGCTGGGCTTCCCTGCCCGATTGTCACCACAGGCCACGACCCGGCCATCGCTTCTCAGCAGAACACTGTGTGCCGTGCCTGTGGCGACCTTGCGGCTCCGGACCAACCCGGGCAACTTGACACAGCCGGGGGATCGTGAAGGGTGAGATCTGCCATGAGGTTGCCATTGAGGAACATAGCCCCAAACTTGCAAAAATGCCGTATACTGGTGAAAAGAATTGAGGATATCCTGGGGGATGCAAAGACCACTCATGGTGTTTCTGGATTTCTTGACTCTGCCTGTACCTCTTTAAACAGAATATGCGAATCAGGTTGGGTCCTGAGTTACCCACAATTTTTAGGTGCGCAGCTGCAAAGTCCTGCCTTTAAACCTCCCACTCCAATACAAGTAGATCGGGCCTGTACATAGTCCAGGTTGCTGGGTATTTCAGGAATGTTGCACTGGCCGTGCTTATTCGCCTTGGGAGCGTTGGAGGCGCTTCCCTGGTTCCCTGTAAATAAGGGGCTGGCATCTACAAGAAAATATCAGCTGCACTTTAGTCGTGGATATTTACCATAGACATTGATAGCCAATAAGAAATTGTCACTTCATTCCGAATGGATCATAGAGTCTGATGTAACAGTTCAAGGAAAACATGGATATGACATAGACGGGGTGCACACCAGCAAAGTGACGGAGACTATACTTTCCTTTTTTAAAGCTTGTCAACCATGGCTACTGAGCTCCGTACCCCCAACCCCAACGCACGGCCACTACTTTGTAGCAGCACGGTATGTCGTCGGCCCATGGCTTTGGGGCAGTTTCTTTACCGCACTGCGGGTGCTGGGGCTCAACTTCAACTGATTCAACTGAGCTGAACTTCAACTGCGTCACTTCTTTCCACCGTGTTTCAACTGCCTTTTCTTGTCAAAAAATCGTGGAAAAATGATCAAAATTCTCTGGACCAGCCCAGCCAGTCCCCATGAGCGTCCCTGATTTTGGTCTAGGGCATAGCGCGTGGCGCTGCCAACAAAAATGGGAATGTCCTCGCCCAGTGTTTCCCGTTCTTTGCCGTTGATGTGGCTGCGACAGGTCAGAGAAGTTGTGCGTGTGTCCTGCCTTCGAATGTCAACCTCTCCAAAGATGATCATTGGACTCAGTAGATGGCTCGTGACTAGTTTCTGTCCACGATTACATTTATAATATGTGCACAAGATTTTTTCTATTCAGTTCTTTACTATAGGCACATAGGTTTGTACATAGACATGACATAAGAAACATAGAATATCTACACAAACTTCGCACTGCGAGCGACCTGTTTCGACAGATGCTCAGCCCTGGCCTTGGTGATGGGACGACAAACTGCCAATGTAGTGTATAGGCTGATAGCTGTCTGGATGGATAGGTGTGGATGATGATCACGGCAAGAGATATGTATGTGTATGTGTGTGTGTATGTATATATATATATATACATATATGGTGCGTATATATTTAACAATAAAAATGTATTAATACATTTATAGATATCTTTATATATAATTCAAAAACTATATATATATATATATATGCTCATATATGTCCATATATGTATATAATTATATGTATATATATAATTATATGTATGTATATATATATATAATTATATGTATATATATATAATTATGTGTATATATAATTATGTATATATATACATATATATACATATATATATATACATATTGTGAACAAATGAATCCTTGTTCCGGATGTTATAGTTCAAGTGGTACCTGTTTCACTGGTAGTTCCCGGACCCGTTAATCATGGCGGACGGCGAACACTTATTTTGCTCACGCGTGGGGTCTT
>Ga0126342_10007437_pt1 | contig 19555 bp, 13 predicted proteins | sample Cyp1metagenome_FD_92528 | JGI IMG/M metagenome (GOLD analysis project Ga0126342, IMG submission 92528) | Coral microbial communities from Lord Howe Island, Old Settlement Bay, Australia - Cyphastrea 1 metagenome | ecosystem: Host-associated > Invertebrates > Cnidaria > Coral ... | reverse complement strand
TCACTCCACACTTTACACTCCACACTTTACACTCCACACTCCACACTCTAGACTTTACACTCCACACTTTACACTCCACACTCTACACTTTACACTCTACACTAAACACTCTACACTCTACACACCACACTCTACTCTTTACACTCCACACTCCACACTCTACACACCACACTCTACACTTTCCACTCCACACTCCACACGCTACACTCCATACTCCACACTCTACACTTTACACTCCTCATTCTACACTTTACACACTCTACACTGCCCACTCTACACTTTACATTCCACACTGCAGACTGGTAACAAGGGAACATGCACAAGACTGTTCAAATAAACTATTGCAGCAAGGTATTGTGCGTGACTGCATAACCATGTGTATTGACATCTGTACCATTAACATACGTGTGAGCATTCGGGTTCGTGGGCTTCATCTTGTTTGTTGTATTATATAATATATTAGTATTAAATATCCCATGAATGACAATTTATAAGATATGATTTTCCATGATTTTCCCATATTTTATATCCCATGACCAATCGACGTCTTTATCCAGGCCTGGCAGGGCCCTGCCACCCTGGGGACCCTCTGGCCACGGCACCGAGGTGCGCAGCGACGTTGATGAGAAGGACCCGGTGCTGATGTCGAAACGCTTTCGTGAGAAGCTCCTCAGATCCAAGGGTGCCAAGGCCTACTTGGCAGTTGAGGTTTAACCATGGCTACAACATGGCAGTAACGGTAAGACAGAACGGTTTTCGAAAGGTATAACCATACAAAAATCAACCCCAAAAGTTGGGATATAACTGATATAACACTCAAGTAGTGGGATCTCCTGAGGTTCCAAAATTTTGTGCATGGCATGACTTCGGCGAAGTAGGCAAACACAAATCCAATGTTTTATCCAATGATTCAGCACCCGGTGCTAAATCAGTGGGATTTCCCCGGCACAGCCGGTGTTTTTTCTCAAAATAAAACTGGATTCTTTTCAAAATTGTGGGATTTGACCTGCAATCATCGGCATTTAAGAGCCCAATAAATTGGGGGGTACTAAGCCTGAAGAACTGATCACGTTTGGGCCAAGAGCGATGGATTCAATGACAGCATCATATGTTTGGTCTTTCCAAATGTGATTGACAGGGCAAAATCAGCCTTTCTTAATTTGTTTGTTCGATTTTTGGTCGTTCACTACTTTTCAGTCCAGGCCAAAAAAATGCAGCTTTTGGATGTCCAGGTGTACATACGGTAACAACATTTAAATATGTGGAGGCCGCGAGGCCGCGGAGGTAGTATGAAATACCAGTTCGTATATTTATATAAATGTAGTTGCAGTATGTTTAAATGAATTGGATTCCGTATGTTTTGATGGCTGGGCGGGCCAAGGGAAACCTTCCCGGAGGTAGTCTAAAATACTTGTTCGTATACTTAAAACTCCGTAAATTTAATTGTAGTCACCATATATATATATATCCTATCCTATCATTTGTCATTGTAACAGCATTCCATACGCGTACATATCTTGGATGATTTGAGATAAGATTCTCTCAGCATTTGTTCAACATGGGATGATGACAAGTCTTTTTAAAGGATTTTTCACCGGTAAAACCACCGGTCTTCATGGGATCAAGCCTCGCTGACCATACCTATGAAGGAAACTTTCATCCCAACATGTGTCTGAGAATGGGGTATACCGGTCCCACTTAATGGTAATTTTACCCTCTGGTAAACTAACATAACTATGGAAAATAACAATTTTTAATGGGAAAACTCACTATAAATGGCCATTTTCAATAGCTATGTTAAATTACCAGAGGGTAATGGGGATGATGCATTCGAATAATCCTGTGGAATTGGGGGAGCCTATTTTCAAACAAACCCTGGGCTCTGGCTGAGTTGTGAACTACCCTGGGGGTAATGTGTCAAAAGATGTGGAAAACCCAGAAACGAAAGGAACATGATCTACAGATGTTACCCTCTTGTAAACAAACATAGCTATTGAACATGGCCATAGAAATAGTGAATTTACCCATTGAAAATGGTGATTTTCCATAGTTATGGGACAGTTTACCAGATGTTATCAGATGTTGGGTTTTTGTAACATCCATATTACTTTACAGGGGGGGAACCTTTAACCCAGGATCCATGGTGAGGTTTCGTGGGATTGACCCAGCCCCAGCTGGGAATTCTTGTTTGTAGCATTGGTCGAAGGGAAATTCTAGAGGAAAGCCTGTATTTGATGGCGAGATTGTAAGATTATCCATTTTTTCCCGATGTTTGGTTGGGTTATGTTGGGTTTGTCTAGTTTGGAACCTCATTATTGGTGAATCACCAGTTGAACAGGCACACCATACCATTCCTGCCTGACGCCGCAAACACATGTTTGTCACTGGCTCGTGTACAGCTCTCTTGTTGCATTCCTATAGAAACAACGCGACATATTTGGACATGAGATAACGATCTAATCATCTAATCTAAGTCATGCCAATTTATTTTTCCGACCATTCGGGGTGGGAAAGTGGGCGTACAGATTCCGGCAGCGCTCCGGCTGAGGTTCGTGAAATCGGAGCAGCTGAGAGGAAATTCCTTCAAATCCGGTGCCCTGCGTTTCGGGTTGAAGGGCTCGGCTCTTCATAAGTTGTGGGGCCTGGCCTGGCATCGTTGGATTCCCTCAAAGTGGCTGAGATACTAGCAGCTACTAGCAGCACTAATTAGATCTAATTAGCATGTACTGTAGTAAGCACCATTGCTAAAGATAATTCTTACCAACAGTGCCTTGTCAACGCTGTCCAAGTGTCGAAGCCCCGCCAATTTGGAGCAAGAATGAAGACCCACTCCGCGATGCTCAAGCATTTCAGGATATTTGTTCAATAAATGTCGATGGTATATGTCATTGATGTTTGGCGTTTATGTTTTTTCTCTCTGAGGATCACTTTGAATACAGCCAATGAAACTTGGGCACATGAACATGCCGATTCTTCAATCGCGAGCCGTTGCACGTCTGGAGTCGTCGAGGTATGGTGCAAGAGAAAGCCTACAACCCATGGGATGACATCAAGAAGCAAGAGAGGTGGCCGCCGCGTACCCGTGTTGCGGTGTCATCAAACGAAGCAATTTTTCGGAAATCCCAAAAAATGAGTTCGAGGATGTTCCCAATAAACTTCAATTTTTGGGGGATTTCCAATTGCCATGTTTGATCAACAAAGAGTATCTCCGTGGATATGTGTGTGTGTAATTATTTGTGAATGCTGGTATGGTTATTTTTGGAAGATCCTTAAAAAGATGTGGGTCCCACTCCCGTGAGGAACACAGGTGTCGAGAAACTCTCGTGTTCGGTTCTCCCTTTGCTAACTCCGGGGGTGATCCAAGCAGAGAAAATGCAATATTCCAATCTATTCCATATATCAAGGGAGGGGCAACAAAATGTCAAATATTCTAACCCTTTCACATATTCTGTAAGCAGAATTTGGAGACTAATCCATATTAATTGATCCCATTTTTTAGATTTTCACCAAGCTTCAGCCCATCCATTAAACCCCGGCAAACTGACCACCATGGCCCCCCGACACCGGCTCCGCACAAGACATCAGCGAAAGATGGAGCGGCAAGGAATCAAGGTGCGTTGGGGGATCCTCTGGCCGGGAACTGGTGACTTAAGCAACAAAAACGGGATTTAGTAATAATTATGGGACTATTAATTATGGTAGTCTGGGAATGGTAATTAATTATGGTAATATGGGAATATTATAATTATATAAATTATTTAGTAACATTTTGTGGGTTTATGGGAATGGTAATTGAACATAATTAATCCCATCACCCGTTCATATTAAACACACCATTTCTATGGTCCCAAAAAAATGTGGAAATCCCCTACTAAATCATGGTTTCGTTTAGGGGGTGTTTAATATTAGGGGGAAGGGATTATGGCATTTCATGGGGTGATATGACGGGATAACCCACTTTTGGGTGCTGGTGCCCAAAACCATAGCGCCAGAACGGTACGGTCACCTCCATGAGGGCGTATGGGGCTCCAAAAACTATGTTGATAACCCACAAAATTTGTGGAATTGCGCAACAAATTACAAAACTGGTGATATAATAGCCGATCTGCTGGGAATATGAATATATATATATATATATCTTTGTGATAGATGATGTGGGGATGAATTTGATCACGACTGTTGCGAAGTGATTGTAAGGTGTAGTTAACTATATATAACTAGAATTAACCATCCCCAAATTGCCCAATGTTCTGGATGGTGTAGTATGAATATTCGTTCAGACGCATGGTTTGTTGGCGCTCTTGTTTCTTCTTGTGAAACTACGTCGAACGAAGTCATGGGGAAACATGTGGCATTCCATTAAGCATGGACAGGATGTCGAACATATTTGAAAATCGTGCTTGGAGAACTGCACAACTTCTGTTCATCTAGGTGTAGCATGCGGATCAGCAATATCTGCCCTCGACTCAAGTGACATAGATATACAAAACCCACCATTTTATCCATGGGTCAAAACCTATCATTAGTGTCTTTTTTTGAATTACCATATTTTGGGCGAATAAACGTCCATTAGCCAGCTATTTTGTTGGGTCATTGGTGTGCCAGGGTTTTGATGTTGGGCTCCATGACCTGAGGATGAATTGTGTATCGAATTTGGAGCGCAATCAGAGTGAATCACACCCGTCAATTCCTCGTGCTCACGGCGCCGAGTTCAGAAAAAGACGTGTGGGGAAAGGGGGAGTAGGAGCTTCGGAAGCTCCTGCTTCTTCTACTATGTGATCTCTACTGGCAGCTGCGGCTGCCGGTCTTTGGCTGCGACCCCGTGCTAGGGTACAGCTTTACTCTCTAGCTGACCTGAGGATGATGACTGGCCGTTGGCCACTGGGGTTTAGTCTAAGATATGTACAATATTGATATGTATGTATGTATGTATGTATATATATATATATCAACCCCAGATATGATAAAGCATGGTTTATGAATTAGAGGCTACTTACGCAATAGTCATAATCTGATACTTTTTGATGGTACCCGCCCCAATTGAACAGCCGTTTGGGTTTTTTGGAGTCCAGGGTTGACATTATACTAGGGGATTTCTTGATCCCCAAGTCACCTTTTTCCAGGGCTGGCCACGCTGGATGACCAAATGTTCCTTGGTAACCAGAAAAAACTGTGCCAGGAACCAACGAAGGAAGAGAAAAAGAAGGAGGCTGAGAGGCGCGGATGCGGAAATCAGGGATGGGCGACAAAGTGGGAGCGGATCAAGTGGTTAGGGGCCGGTTAGGGGAAGGCTTGGATGGATTGTCTTGTTAGTACATTTAGTACTCAGAACAATACCATAGTGATTCTGATATATGTTGATAATATATACTTCAAGAATTGCTTAACAAATGCAGGGTATCTAAATTGTTAGTGGGCCAAGTCTTTTTGCCATAGAGGGTGTCTTATATCATCTATCATAGATCACTGGCCTATTCCTACTGGATGCACTGTGCCAAGTCCTCAAAAAAAGGCTAGACCTTCATTGAATTTTGCTCTTTGCCTCCTAAACGTGGTGTTTTTACCTTGTTTCTTTTTGTGCTTTTTTTAGGTTACTTTTATGGTCACTGCGCGTTGGGAGGAAAGAATGGACCGCCATCCAAGAAGCAAAGCAAGAGCGAGCTCGTCGATGTGAAGCGAGGACGCCGCTGCCTTTGAATCATCCCAAATAAGGCGCATTCCCGAAATCGAAATTGAGGAGGGTTTATCATTGGGTGTACCATAATTATTATATAATTACCGTATTGAAAACATCTTGTTTTATATAGTACATCTTGCTTTATAGTAAAGCAATCATACCACCCATATGGGTTGATGGTTTATAGATGTTGAAAAAGCAGCATTTTTTTCTGGTGATTTTGGGGATCCTGAGGGTTGCCCCGGCTGCGCTTGGTGAGCAAAATGAGGATTGAACTTGGGAAAATGGCGACATAATGGTGATCTAAGACCAAAATATACCAAATCTACACACATAATGCTATAATATTATATATATATTAATATATATTTCATGTTATATATATATACATATTCTACATACTATATACCACTACTCCCATCCCCCTAGATATTAAACACCCGCTAATTTATGGCCGAAATGGTACGAAGTATGATATGTGTGAATTCCCTATGAATGTGTTTGATGTTAGGGGAAAGGAATTAGTTTCCTGCAGACATGGGCTGGTTCCTGCCGTTTTTGTAGTTAGCCACTCATTGAATCTCTGGAACTGATGATGACAGTCAGACAATGCAGCCGCTAGTGGTGTCTGTGTGGCAATGCTCAGAATTTAGATAACATATTGGAATGGCTTGGTCTACAATACAAAAACGGAGTGGATTCAACCATTCCGTAGAATGTTCATATACGTGCGCCATAGTCCAAAGTTGGAAACCATTTGCACCCATCTACCATACTGTGTGGATGGAAGAAATCCCGCACCAGTTAGTAACCATTCGTAAATTATGAAACACTGCAAATGATGGGATTTTAATGGGATAAACCATCTACCAACTGGTGCAGGATTTCTTCCATCTACCATATGTTTTGACCATGGTAATGTGTAGGAAGAACCAGCCTCCTCCACCACCCTTGCCGTTGCACCTACAACGGGTGAAAGAAGAGTCGTGGACCTCAGACATCGGTTCTCCGGCGGAGGTGTTGATTTTCCCAGTGGGAAATCCACTACCTGTGATATTTTATTTATAATATATATTATTAATATTATATAGTGTATGTGTATGTGTGTTTGTTGGGGTCCTTAATCCCAGATTTGATTCAGCTGGATCAATCAAATGCATTCAGGATGGGCCCAATGCGACCCGCTTTTCATCCCGGTGCCCTTTTTTCTTGGATCTATGGTAGCTATGTGTTGGTAGATGGGCTTTTAAATCAACAACTGGTTGGTGGTTTGGAACATGAATTTTATTTTTCCATATATTGGGAATAATCATCCCAACTGACTAATATTTTTTCAAGATGGTTAAAGCCACCAACCAGGACAAGATTGCACAAAAAATTGGGGTTACAGATAGAGTTTTGCAAGCACCAGGGGATGAACAAAGCACCCGGAATCCGGCCCAAGGCAGCGGAAGAACAAGGACTTAAACCACGCAGTCACTGTGGTTCAAGATGAATGTCATCCTTTTAATATGCAATTCCACGGTATGGGCCTAATGGGCCTCTAGATATTGGGATATTGGGTGTTTCTTTTGCTAATAAAACATTTTTAACATGATCAATTGATAGATAGTTGATCATTGCTGTGGTCCCGAGTGTCATTTACCAATTATTTGGGTCCCCTAGAAAAATAGCCAAATTGGACCGTGCTTTGAGGATGGTTTGAGGATGGGAGGTTGGCCTTTTTTTTCCTGGCCATGGCCGCAGGAGAAGAGTCGTATTGATCAAATCCGACGCATCGCTGCAGAGGACACTCAAAGGGCATCCAACAACTAGAGTGCCCATCATGGTTTTCAGCTGCTGTTGGACCATTCGATGATGATGATGATGAAGATGATGATGATGATGATGGCGATGATGATGATGGTCATGATGATGATGGTGATGGTGATGATGATGATGATGATGATGGTGATTATGATGATGATGGTGATTATGATGATGATGGTGATGGTGATGATGATGATGATGGTCATGATGATGGTGGTGATGATGATGATGGTGATGATGATGATGATGGTGATGATGATGGTGATGATGATGATGATGATAATGATGGTGATGATGATGATGATGGTGATGATGATGATGATAATGATGGTGATGGTGGTGATGATGGTGATGACGATGATGATGATGATGGTGATGGTGGTGATGATGGTGATGACGGCGATGATGATGATGATGGTGATGATGATGATGGTCATGATGATGATGGTGATGGTGATGATGATGATGATGGTGATTATGATGATGATGGTGATTATGATGATGATGATGGTGATGGTGATGATGATGATGATGGTCATGATGATGGTGGTGATGATGATGATGGTGATGATGATGATGACGATGATGATGATGGTGATGGTGATGATGATGATGATGATGAAGATGATGATGATGATGATGATTTTGATGATGATGGTGATGGTGATGATGATGATGATGATGACCCCAACCGACTCTTATTTCCACATGACCTTGATGTTCCATGTCCAAAGATTCGATGATGATATCACTCCTCATTTTTGGCCTGCGTGATGGCTTAACAAGGTTTAACCACCCACTTCAAGTTGCGGACAAAACTGGAGCTTTTTGAAAAACAGGACGCCCACTTCAAGTTGCGGACAAAACTGGAGCTTTTTGAAAAACAGGAGCACTCAATAGTGATCAATAGTGATGATTTACCATCATTTTGCCCATTAAGACTACCGGGCGTATTATGGTGCGTGCTAGTTTTTGTTTGCGCCCATTTCACATTGTCGCTTACTATATACTCATTTTATCCCATCATACCTCCCCTTGTGGTTGGTTTTAGAATGTTCCCCTGATCTTTTTGTAGTTAAAGACTAGCCTCCCTTCCAGGCAAAGCCCAATTCATTGGCTATGTCAGCTGTGTCCCAATGTCATGGTTGTTAAATCTCCAGTGTTTGCTTAAAATGACAACAATCAAGAGGCCCATAGTGTGCCTCGAAACCATATTACAGTAATTCATATCTTCATTCCCAGGATTGGATTGAGAAACATTCAGAGGACAACAACCACCATGTTTCTTGCTTACGTTCCTATGTTTGTTTGTTGAATACCATGGTTTTTCTCACTGAAACTGATGGTAAAAGCCATGAATCCCCATAAGGTCCATTGGTCCATGGTGGGAAGATCAATCTCTACAGATCACCCAGATTTTGCCAGGAGAAGAGACATAAGATGAACGGTGGGAGAGCCTGGTGTGTTCCACCCATATTTGATAAGGATTTCGCATGTGCCATTGTCAAAAGTTGGATTAAAAACCCTCAGTTTTTTTTGGTAATTAACTGGAATAGTAAACCCAGTTTCATAGTGATTTAGATTGATTTACATATAGCCATGGCTTTGTGGGATGGATGGATGACCATGCCTTAAATATGCACCTACCTTCTTTTTGACGCGCATGCGCGCATGTAAAGATGAGATGTTAACCAACAGATCCCATGGCCCATGACCTCAATGATTCAATTCGCGCAAGTTCGGCGCCAGGGGGATATTTAGTGCTAGGGGACGGGATTATGCAGCCATGGTGCATCTGTTCAGTATTGGTTAAATATTCGGATTTCAGCATGTTACAGTAAGTATGAGAAGTCAGCGTCAAATGCCGGGATGTGATGATCGAAGTATGTCGAAGTTGCCTGTGGGAAGTGTGGCCACAACAGCAACAACAAAATCAGCCAATTGTATATCCCTACATAGCTGACTACGGCCCATGTGAATCCCAGTTTGTTCTCCGGTTTATGAAAAAACTACCCTCTGGTAATCTAACATAGCGATGCAAAGTCACCACTTTGTATATATTGTATATCAGTATTTACAGTATACAACATATCATATGTTATATTATATTAAATTAAATTATATTATGTATTATATTATATTTTATTGCATGTTGTTATATTGTATTATATTATATATATTAAATTATATTTTATTATATTATTATTTTAAATTATATTACATCAAACAATATTATTTCATGTTATAGTATGTTATGTTGTGTTATGTTATGTTATGCTATGCTGTGTTATGTTATGTTTTGTGATGCCTTATTATTATCATCATTATATACTTTTATTATTTTTTATATCATATTTTTTATATGATAATATATATATATACTATGTTATATTATATATATTAAGTTATAGTGTATATATATATATATTTAGTCTACAACAGGGCCGTTCTCAATGGCTCCATAGCCAGATTACCACAGGGCACCGAGTTGCAGAACGTTCCTACGTGGCCCTGGCCACAACCGAGGCTTCTGATGGCTGCTGGTTCTGCGGCGAGCAACGAGGTGATTCAAGTGTTCAAAACCCCTGTTGTTTGATGATTAGTTCGGGGATTATACTACCCTTTATATATGGGGGATTGTATCCAAGAACGGGGAATCCCTATAAACCAACCAGTATAATGGAGTTGGCTTGTATGAAAATAAGCTACCCCATTTTTTTCATGAATCTGGTTCTCTACTTTGCGATATATGAATGGTTGGATCGGGTATGACATGAAGACAGGATCTATGGAAAGACCGAACTTCTCAGACTTTCTTCGCCCATCTCTAAGTCTATCTAGCTGTGAGGTCTCCGAAGCTGATGGTGATCTGCGGGCTGATGATCTTGGGGATAAGCCACTCTTTCAGGGTCTATGTTTGTTGTTTATACGCATTATTGATGCGGGATGTTCCAATTTTTGTTGCTTCCCTTTTATTTCTGGTGAAGGTGCTGTTCGATTGGAATAATTTAGTCTCTTCCTCTCAATCCCCACGTTGTGGACTTGCGTTCTGGGATGGGTTGTAATTGAAACCACCAACTAGTTGTACTTTCGATTTTTTACCCAATCAAAATTAGTCAATCACCCTTTCTGTGACATCAGTCGAATCATATATTAGATTTGATTTTAGTGCGTTTGATTTCATTTTATTTTTTGTTTACTCTCCCTATTACTAAAATACCATCCGGGGTTATTTTGTATTAGGGTGCCCCTAATATTCCAATGAAAACCCTAATATATAATTTTTAAAAAAAAATCGATTTCAAATTCAATTCCCTTATTGCATAAAATCTTTATAAAATATTGCCAAAAACTGGATTTCGAAGCTTTCCTTCCCCCAATATTCCAATGAGAACCTTAATAAAAATAAAACTGTGAGATGGGTCCCTAATAAAAAAACATCCAGGTGGCAATATATTTTCATTAATAGGGGGTTGAACCCATTGTTTCACCATCCTGTTCTCCTATTGATTCTCAATTACAACAATTAAGAATCCGATTGTGTCCAACCCAATAAAACCGGAAGTGCCACACCAATCCTATTTTTTTGGGGGGAGTTTTAGTAATAGGAAGAAGGGATTAATTTATTATGTCATGTTGATTGATGTTGTATGAATAAACATATTATATATAATATTGAAGTTTACCTTATCATACCCTGATTTGATCTTGCTTGTCGATCTGTCTACATATGTGTATGTCTCTAATCTACAGCATATATATATATATTGTATACGTATGAATACACACATATATATATATATACACACAATTTTACGTATCTAACCTGGTAACCTACACTGTTTCTACCCAATCTAACAGAGCTAATGTTTGCCTCCTTTGTGGATATGGATACTGTATCCTGAATAATTGTCACCCAAAAATCTTTGACCTGGAAACCTTGAATTATGCTCATCTGACAATAATACTAGTTTGTTTTTCTCATCCCGGTGTACGCGCATTTCCTCCAATTGTGTCTTCGATCAAGCAATTATTGGCAATACGATTTCGAAAACTAAAGTCAATCGAGATTTTTTCTGAGTTTCTATCTAGGGGTGTTGAGCGGAGGGGGTTATTAATCAGAGGTCAACATTAATCTATACATTCAATTCATCAGTTTGTTTATACGTATGTATATATATATATATATATATCTCTCTCTCTCTCTCTCTTATCTCATCTTATCTCATCTTGTCTCACTTGATCCTCTCTTGCCTTTTGTATCCATCTATGTCCCTTAGTCGTGGCTAAAAACCCAACCAGCAGCACTCGACTCACCGCGTGTCAGGTTTTCTCCATCCTGAGCCGATTCATCGTTTTTTCCTCGTTTCACCAGGGCAGGCAGATCCCATCTGGTACCTTGATCAGAGCAGTGGGGATTTCCACATGTGGAAACTCTTTGGAGCATTTTCGGTTTTTGTTTAGGCACTCTCAAACACATCCAAGATAATGACCCTTCATACAATGTTGGCATTTGATTCGTAAACTTCCCCCGTCAGATTTGGGTTACTTAAATAAAGTTGAGGCCAAACAACCTCGGGACTCAGAATAAGGCGTCGCGTGCAAGCTGCTGCCTTGAAATTCAGATCTCGCCCAAGGCGAAGCAGCATCGAATCAGATCGGACGGTCTCGCAGTGACTGTGGTGGGAGTTTACATCTACCCATATGTACATTTGTTACTATATCAATATATTGTGTAGAGCTTGCTGGTGCAATCCACATCCGGCGGTTTTGGATGTTTTCCTTCCATCCCTATCCGGGTCTGGGTTCATCCCTCCAGTGTAAACACCAAGATCTCTGTAGACCTTGTTTGGTAGACCAAGGGCTTATTTCTGCGCTAAGCTATCAATATCCAGCAAGAAAACATGCTGTACATGGCTGTACATGTTGTTGTGGGTGTTGGGCCTGATTATTTGGATGGTGAAACTCTGTGAAACCCATCTGTTCTTGGAACGTCAGATTCCTGTCCAATACCCAGCAATCAACGACAACTTAAAGCTTGTGGTTTGAGGGTAACTCCCCCCAGCTATAAATTGGTTCCTAGACCCATCCAACTATATATACTGTAATTCAATCTTAGGATATATCTAGATAATCAACTCAACAATGATTGGAGACAAGGAAACAACTTAGCTGATCTAAACATATCGAAACCCATTGAAATCACATTAAGCCCCATTAAATTCCATGAGACCACCATTTTTCGCCGGTAAAAACCATGGGTTTCCCATGCCGTTCCATGGTGACGTCATCCACCTAGGCCCAAGACCGCACCAAGCGAGTCACGTCCGGTGACGCGGCCACTGGGCAGTGGGGCTGCCGAAGGGGTCATGGTGAAGGGGCGATGTGCCGTGATCGGGGTGTGAAGTTTGATGAATGTAATACATGAATATGTATACTGTATGTATGTATATATATACATATATTATGTGTGTGTGCATATGTATATATATATATATTAATATGTGTGTGTGCGTGATTATATGTATAATGCTTTTAAGTATGTATTATATATATACACATATACACATATGTACCTTGTTTTTTACAGCACAAAAACCAATATGTATGTTTTTTTTTACAAACGCATCTATATTGATATGGAGTGTTTCTTGTTTAAAAATAAACAACGGTGAACATGTCTGCGACATTGACTTTTACAGAGGATATGTATGATCTAATGCGATGAATGCGTGAATTAAAAACTATAACTACATGTGTTTTTTCAATGTTTGCAGTAAGTCGTTTGTACTCTGCATGTGGCTGTTGTCGCCTTAACTTTATCAAAACAAAAGATCAGCTACTTGTTGCCAGAATGGTGGTAATGATTTAACACATGCCTCTTTTGTAGCGATAAGACAGTGACGACCCCAACAAAAAAATATAAGCTACTGGTCGCAAGAATAACTATGGATACCTTGAAGCATGTAGAGGACTTAAAATGTGACAAAACTTCAGATCCAGGAGCAGTTTTGTTTTGATTTTAGATCCGTTCTTTGAATTTTCTCTTTGGTAATTCAACAAAACTATGGAACATCACCATTTTTGATAGATATAAAATATCTATAAATGGGCCATCTATACCATAGAAAAATGTTAAATCAGAGGGTATGCTATCAATCCCTATTCAAATATTCCTTGAGTCGTCCCATTTCCATCGGCTCCCCAAAAGGGTGAAGGCTGACGGCAACATTTTTATGGCTGGGATTCCAACCATCAATTCATATGGGTCGTGTATGAGATTACTTTACTACATTTTTGCATGGGAAAAATGTGGAGAAACGGAGAAACTGAGCCACTCAAGAAACTGTATGTTGATGCAGAAAACCATAGGGTTGGGATAGCCGGATAGCCTGGTAATGTGGTAAACCCCCAATAGTAAACCGGCAGTTGACGGATGGTTTAGACCACCCATTTATATACATTTACAGTGTATCTGTATAAGCATGACCGATTGTTTACTGTTGGCTTTGCCAAATTATCATGAAGTATCCCATTAAATCCCATTCAGCCACCTTTTTTGCTTCTGAAATTATGAACTTTTTTGATTGGAATATGCTGGAATCGTTTGTACAAGTTCCTCCTTGAAAATCATCGAAAGTGTCGGGTTCCCAGCACTGTGACCGTTGTTTGTTCTCTCGCAGCTTTTCGGCTAATGAGCACGTATGAGTGAGAAATGGGGAAGTGTCTATCCCCCAAATGGCAATTTTAATAGGGACAATGATGAACACCCATCAGATTTTGTGGTAATTATCATATTTTCTAATATTTTCAGACTGAGAAAACACATGTTGTGGTGTGATGTCACAAGATGTGATATATGCGTATATATGCAGCTTCTGGGCAGGTTGGCGGGGGCACGAAGGCTCCCCATGGTTATGCCTGATCTTTATGTTAGTGTGCAGTCATTGCCGATTGCCCTTCACAATAATATCTACGTTAACTTTTCTGTAAGTAAAGGTGTTGGCGTATTCGGTGTTGTGAATATCTGGCTGCGATGCAGGAAGATGGTGTAAGCATTTCAGGTGTTTCACTCTAACAAGAAGTGTAGCGGCATTTCTTTCATATTCTTTGATTGGCGCCATCAGTCACCATCCCTAGTATGGTAAGCCGAATGATAAAGCATCCCCAAGTCATCACCATTTTTATGAACGCCCTAAACCATCCCCAAATGGCTTATGGCAGCCAGGGTTTACTTTAAATGCCTTCCCATGGCACTGCGACTCGTATCCTACACCTCATCAACGACGGCACAAAGTGGCTGGTCTCTGGGGCAGTATTTGGCATCCTCCTGTGGCGTCGCGACAGTGTAGCTGGGCCTATCACAAGCTGGATGAACAAGATACCCACCCTACACTCAGGGAGTTTCGCAAGACTGGAAGCGACAAAACCGTGAACAAAAACCACCACCACCACCACCACCACCAGCACCACCACCAGCACCACCGGCAGCAGCAGCAGCAGCAGCACCATCATCATCATCATCATCATCATCGTCATCATCATCATCATCATGGAATCCTCTGGGAGCGCCCATAATCCCCGCAATGTTGTGCTCGCGAGTTCTAAGTTGCTTATTAAAAAGTTCCATGAACTATAGTTCGATATATCTACCAATAGAGGATGCCTTGTAGAATTCACCTAGTTATGTTCACCAACCCGCCTTGTAGGACCCTAAAGACCGTGGCCGACAGGCAACCTGCTGGTGTGTGCTGGGCTCCGTTTGTGCCGCGGCCAGCTGCAAGGCTTTGAAGGCCATGGCCAGGCTATAAAACCAAGATCCTCTAAGGATATGAGAGGGTATATTAATTAAATCAAATAGAATTATTAGATATGGGCATGGGTTTAGGTTTTGAGTGATGTAGAGGCTGCGTAATATAGAGGTAGATTGATATTATATATATATATGTTCTAAAACATTTTGAGTGTAGCATCGTTTTCATTGGACACTATTTCACGCAGAATTAGTCCCAAAACCCGTTTGCTCGAGGGATGATATCGACATGATCAAGCGCTTCGCAACCACCAACAACGACTTCTGAGGTATGAACCATCCATTATTTGCGGGGCCGCCTTTTTTTTGTGTTGGTTGAAGCATGTTGAAACCATCCATGGCAGGTGCTGATCAATCAGTCCCGACCCAGCGGTACACGTAAGATCGATCCTGGGATGCCATCCTCGCACGCGCAGAGTCTAGGACCGTGGGAAGGAACGTGGGGAACGATGAACGCCTCAACCAGCCATGAGTTTAAGGTAATCCATTTCGCACTACTCTCCAGTGGTTAGGAGGGAGCTAAGGAGCTAGGGGTAGTCATATTCCCTATATATTCCCCATTCAATGGGGAGCCAAGGAGCTACTTAGAGTTTCCGAACCATCAAATAGACTAAATCATGGTTTATGGGGGTTGTTCTAATACGAGGTGGATAGGATCCGGTGAAAATCATCCCCCAAAATCCGTTTTGTTGATTTTGTCCTTGAAGTCCATCCGTTTCTCAGGACTCCGGACTTCATTCCTTGACAGAAATCAGGCTAAGAAACCAACAAAAAAAGGATCATGATAGGTCATGATGGGTCATGAGTCATACATCACCATAAATCCGCAACTGGGCATTTCTTAAACATCTTCTTCCAACCTCAGGAATTTCACAGTTTCAAAGGCCCCGTTTGAATCCATGTTGATACTTTTATCTTATGTTCAATCATGTTCAATCCAAATCCATAGAGCCCCACGATTTTGCTTAGTTCTCGCAAATATCTCCCGAAATGATCTTCCAATCTGACACAAGGTAGGGGTCACCCAGTTAATTACAAGCTGGTTCATAACCCCTATCAACTACAGTTATACTTGCCATAAACCCTAGTTTTTGATAGATTTTGGAGTTCAAAAATATCAACTTCGCTAACCCCAGCTACCCTAGGATTTCTCTCCATTTCCTTCGCCTTGGATCTCTCCTTTCCCTTCACCGCACCCCAGCTGCGCCTGGCGAACGGAGACGCCACGCCGTGGCGTTTCGTGGGCGCCGCAGCGTTGGTGCTGGGCGGCGTCTTCGGGACGTGGTTGAGGGTGACCTTGGGCGGCTCGGCTAGAGATGCGGGTGACGGGACCATTACGGGACCGCACGTGAAAGAAATTTGGAATCATGGTGAATGTATGGGAATCATGAATCATCTGGCAGAAAGTAAGTTTCAGGTCAGTGAAATATTGCAATTTGCCCAGATATGAGAGTTTTTGGGGCCGGATGCCCCGGTTTCCGGGCGATTTTCCCAGGTTTTTGTAAGTAAAACACGAGGGATATGGGATGATGGTAATCGTACTTGCAAAATTGGTGACCTAAGCATATTTAATTAATTAAGCAGCAAACGCTTGGGGATTTACTCGGCAGAAGTGGGGTAGTTGATCTTCATAATCTGTGCTGATGGCTTAGACATTGGATTTCTTGGACAACTGACTAATTAAGAATTGTCCCAAAACCAGCGACAAAGATGAGAAATCTATGAGGAATGCTTGGGGAATTCATGACATGGTTCACCAGCAAGAAAGCAGGGGGGCCGCTCAAGTTGTCATTTTGTCTGTTGACCATTGACTTTTGGGGGTCTGTCTAGAGGCATATCTTTTTGAGCCATACCAATCTGGTTGTTGTGAACACTCAATTTTCCGTGGAACATAGGGAAGTTTCCTGAAAAACGGTTCTGGGTAAACCATGGGTCACCCGTGGGTGGGTCATTGGTTCGGTCGGCAAACAGAACCCGGTGAAATTCTTGAGTTGACCGGGCCCCGGGCCGGGCGTGGTAATGTTGGGTAAACTGCGAAAGCGGGCTGGTCATCCACGATATAGATGGTTTATAGATGTTTATATAGATGTTTATCATGGTTCATGGGAAACGATCCACATCAAAAAAATCAGAAAGGATGAAGAATTGAAAAGCTGGACAATGGGGATTCGGATCATCCATTTGCCAAAATGGATTCCCATGAAACAGCGAAGATCATGGACCATGACCATGCCCCATTCCCGTGTTTTGACCATGGCACCATTAAAAAGTGTGGGGAACTTGACCTGCCGAGGCTACCATACCTTCCCGCAAGTGGCTGTGGGTCCTTTGGTGGGAATGTCCAATGGGATCCCACGCCGTTAGCTGTGGAAACCCCGTGGCGCTTTCCACACCATACATAGGCACACACCATACATAGGCACAAACACATGGATATGGGATGTCTGGAGTACAAATATCGAAAGGCTGTATTGTTGTCGCCCCCGCATCCCCAAATTTTAATGTTGTCTTTGGGCTGCACGCTTGGGTGTGGTGGACAAACAAATCAAACCCTGAACGCAGAGGGAAGCTACATAGACTTTCGTTCAACATTGAAGTTTGGGGTGTGCGGTTTTACTTGGTAGATGTCTGTAGGGTTTGATTTGTTTGTCCATCTACTGTAGTGTCTACTGTAGTTCCTACCACTTCTTTACCTCGCAGCCCTTTTGGCTCAGCCTCCTTCCACCCTTCCGGAAGGGGGTCAGGGCAGAAATTCGAGACCGAACCCGTCCACTCTCGGAGGCAGGGGCCATTTCATGCAGCACGTGGGATTGAACGGAACGGTGTTTTTCCACCCATTACACTCAGGTATGGGTGTGTATGGGTCTATTTAAAGCCTATGGAACCACAGATTTCAGTATATATATGTGTGTGTGTGTGGCATATACATATGTTTAGTATCAATCATCTAAGTATTGGAGCACCTAATTTTGACCCATACCCAGCTTGGTGAATGGTTGGGAAGTGGTTTGTTTTTTCTTGGGACACGGGTGGAGAAGCTTTTCATCCCCTGTTGAAAATGAGTAATTACCGTAAGTTGTGGTTAGATGTGTTCGGATGAGTTTGGTTGAATGTTCCATCTCCAAAGTTTGGGCGAAGAAAACATCCAAGAATCACTGTTTTCCAATGTGGATTTTAGAAAGAGAAAGTTGAAGGTCCTTGTTGGAATCCAAGTTGATGGAGACTAGCTCCCCAGTGCTGTAGGTCATGATGCAGACCCTGGTTTTGTCTCTTTTCGAAGATGTCCTAAGTCATTTAGATCCCAAGGTCTCTTGATATGTTCTCCATGTATGTGTACAGTAAATATATATATATAGTATTAAACATGTCTTCAAGTCTCAGCGCATTAGTTCCCGTAACATCGCCTCATCGCGCAGGTGGATTACTACTCTAACTCGTGACTACTACATGTTCCTCTCATGGCGCATTGCTATGTGTCTCCCCTTGGGGCACTGCGTGGTCATGGAACTGCAACATCAGCAGCATCAGCAGCATCAGCATCAGCTCAGCGTGGGACTTCAGCCCTACCAAGAGACGATGACGCGAGTGGCGCAGGAAATCAGTGCCGGGCTGGAGATGTTGGCACCGCTGAGCAGAGGGATTGCAATCCTTGGCTTCATTGCGCTCCTGGCGTGCCTAGTTCTGATGAGAAGTTGGTTTCTGATTCTGGGGGATGCGGGGAGCAAATATGTATATTTAATAAAGAAAGATAAATAGCATATCTAGATATCACACTCACACACACATATATACACACTTGTATATGTATGTATACATACATACATGCATACATGCATACATGCATACATGCATACATGCATGCATACATGCATACATGCATACATGCATACATGCAGCATGTATGCATGTATGCATGTATGCATGTATGCATGTATGCATGTATGCATGTATGCATGTATGCATGTATGCATGTATGCATGTATACATACATACATACATACATACATACATACATACATACATACATACATACAATGCATGTATGCATGCATGCATACATGCATACATGCAGCATGTATGCATACATGCATACATGCATCCATGCATACATACATGCATACATACATGCATACATACATACATACATACATAAAATGCATGTATGCATGCATGCATGCATACATGCATACATGCATAAATGCATACATGCATACATGCATACATGCATACATGCATACATGCATACATGCATACAT
>Ga0126342_10007436_pt1 | contig 19557 bp, 17 predicted proteins | sample Cyp1metagenome_FD_92528 | JGI IMG/M metagenome (GOLD analysis project Ga0126342, IMG submission 92528) | Coral microbial communities from Lord Howe Island, Old Settlement Bay, Australia - Cyphastrea 1 metagenome | ecosystem: Host-associated > Invertebrates > Cnidaria > Coral ... | reverse complement strand
TACACTACACTACATACATACACACATACATACATACATCCATCCATCCATCCATCCATCCATCCATGCATGCATGCATGCAGACAGACAGACAGACAGACAGACAGACATGCAGACATGCAGACATGCATGCATGCAGACATGCATGCAGACATACATACATACATACATACAGACATACATACAGCCATACATACAGACACACACACACAGCCATACATACGTACGTACGTACGTACGTACGTACGTACATACATACATACATACAGTAATATGAATGATAGGCTTTTCTGGCATGTAAGGCCATCCGAAATAGTTAGATAGAAACGTAGGCAAGCTGAATGAGTCAAATCAAACAACTTTCGGCCGAAGCCGACATTTCGAGCATTTTGCTATCAGACCATCCAACTTCTACATGTCCAACCTTGATGCGTAAGTGAATGAAGATCTGATCACCAGTGAATTTGAACCCTCACGATGACTGGTTGAAAGGATTGTACATGTACATGCTTAGATACAGCAGAACCAGCTTCAAACCCATTTTTCCCAGCGCAGTTTTCCTAGCATCACGGACGCAGATGCGGTGATTGACTTGCCAGGAAGAGAGCCGTTCGTTGAGCACTGTGGTGGTGCGGCCCCTGGGAATCAGAGATCCACACTGGAGATAGGTTCCGTGGAGGATCATCCCACGGATTGTAACTGGTTGGTGTTCGTGACTGTTCGTGGCCTCAGTTTCCCCACTTATCCCCCCAAAAAGGGCCCACAGAAATGGGGGACTCGTTCAAACGGACATCAATCACCTGAGTCATCAAACAAGATACATCAAGATATCATTCATGAACCAACCGGATAGGGGCCCACGCTCACCGCGTCACCAGGACGCCTTTGTCGCGCTTCAAGGACAGCTCTCCGAAGAAGCACGGACAGCAGGGAGCCACAGCTGCAATGGATTGGGTTGGATTACCCGGGTTACCCCATTTTGAGACCCAAATTAAACCTTTTCAAGTTATGGGATTGTGCAAAGGCTTGCCAGCCCCTGAAGGCTAGAGGGTGCCAAAGTTGAACCGATTCTGAATATATCACATAAAGATTAGATACATCTGCGCTCTTCTGCAGAGAATCGATACCGATTCGTTCAAGTGCTTCGCGGTCCAAATGCTGCGGCTTTGGTCGAACATCTGAATTTCTTCGAATACCCGTGTTGGGCAGCCATTAAATTTTATGTGCTTGGTGCTAAAAGAACTTGGGATATTACAGAGTTCCCAATATTTCCCATTTGGGTTTTGGACATCACCTGGAACAGGCTTAACTTCAAGAGGAACAAGATTTGGAACCTTGTGGTACTACTGTAAACCAATCACTATGGGATGACATGACCCGCAAATCATTGAGATTTCTAACAACCACAGCATCCTTGCATGTACAGTAATTGATAATTACACACAATGTTAATACACTATTTATACATCGAATCTCTCTCTCTCTCTATATATATATATTATACGTATATATATATATATGTATGTATGTATTCATAAATAGAAATAATATATATCCCTACATATCTCCATATCATGATCTCTCTGTCTACATTCTATGCCTATCTTCGTAGGCCGCCTGGCTGGGCATCTGCCGGGCAGCCAGCTGCTGCTCTGGAGCTGCTGGGACGCTGGCCTTGGCGCGGCACCTGGCCTGGAACCTCAGAGCCTGGCACCGCTGGTGGTGACCCAGTGGTGACCTGGTGGTGACCTGGCTTTCTGGGGAATATATATATATATATATCATGAATATCATGGCAATATCATGGTCATATCATCGTAATAATAATAATATATAAACTGTGTATTATATATACACATAATTGTGTGTATATAGATATATAAACATTTATTAATTGGAGTGTTTTGGGATATTAATTCGGAATATACCCTCTGGCAATCTAACATAGCTGCGGAAAATCACCGTTTGTAGTAGGTGAATCATCTATAAATTGGCTATTTTCCATAGCTATATTAAATTGCCGGAGGGTAGTGGAAACATATCATGGGGATGTACATATATGTATATATGTATATATGTAAATATGTATATATGTAAATATGTAAATATGTAAATATGTATGTATATATATGTATACATACATGTAGATATATATATATATATATATATATGTTTATGTATATGTATTTATATAAATGTAGTCATTGTATACATGCGTATATGTATATATACATATGTATATATACATATACGTATGTAAATGAATAAATGAACAAATATATATATATATAAATACGTATGTATATATGCATATACGTATGTATACATACATATACACATACATTCATTGGGATATTCATGGGAATATCATGAGGATAGAGTGTGTCCAGCACTTTTTGTTGGGATAGTTATTACAATTATTTATGGAGAAATTCAGATGGGAATATCATGGAGATGTATTTGGATATGATTGGAATGCTTCAACCCAACACTATTTAGACTATATATGATAGATTTGGGTGCGTCCGAGAATGGGGGATTCAACCATGAACAATAGGGATTGTACTGTATTATAAACCAATGAGTCAGTGGAATGATTTATGGGATGCGTGGGATATAAGAGCAGCCCGATATTGTTTTGGGCTGTGTCTGAAAATGAGGAATTTACCACCAGTTATGGCTATTTTGCAGGCAACATGAGGTTTCAAGCTAGCAATCAGTCTTGGAAAACATGACGCCATATTTACGTCTAGAAAAGTGGATATGGTTTTATGGTTTCAGAGTCTTCTGGGGATATGATATGATCCATACATATATATATATATATGTATATATATGTATATATATATATATGTGTATATATATATATAATGATGAATATCGAATTATATCCATTTTTATAAGTGGGACTGTGGTGCTGGACTTTGAGCCACGATGTGGGTTTCAGCAATCTGTCACTCAATTCGTGGGTCTGTTTGAATCTGTTTGGTCAGCCTTGATAGCTATTCGGCAATGTAACCACTAGTAGGCAGGGATATGATCCACCCAAGAATCAGTTTGGTGTTTTCGACTGTTTTCATGTTCGACCCCAAGAAGCAAAATTACGTTCCCAGGTGACTCATCATATTGGGATGGCTTGAAACCAGCATGGGTTGTAGCCGAACAATGCTGGTGGAGAGTGGCTCAAATACGCTGTACACTTGACCTGCTAGCGACATCCTGATCACCTTGTAGCCCTTCGAGTTTTCTGGTTGGCTTGACATATTTCTATTTTCCATCCCTAGATGTTTCTTTCTTTTCCTGGGTGTTTCAACCCACCATGTTCGCTGAAATCAAGTCATTGAACCTGTAGAAAGTCAGCAGTTCATAACCCTCCAGTCTTGCAGGTGTCAGGCCACATGCAAAACTACCCCAGGTTGCGCCAGAGATGCCTTCAGATCCCATCGTCACAGAGGAACCATGGAGGGCAATTTGTTGGATGTTACCAGGGATGATTCACCCCCTGTGTTGGCGACCCCGTCTTGTTGGAAGGTTTCTTTAGTAGGTAAATTTATCTCAAAAAGTGGGTTTACATCGGACTCCGAAATACTCCGAAGGGATATCTCAGTGGGACTTCCCCACCGGGAAAATTCCCACCAGACATGCGGAATCTCTATAGGGAAGTTCTTTACCAATTTTTGGTTTTCCTAGGGGCCCCTGAACTAAATTCCAAGTTAGTGCAAGAAACTTGGAAATGAAAAGACCCTTAGGTCTTGTGGGATATTGTCCCAAACATTAGTGTATTTGTTTTGTTCCACCAGGCTTAAGAACACGTCAAACACGTTGAACTTTGCAGTATATCAACGTTGGTTCCCGGGGCTCACCATTCAGGCCTTTGAGGCGACGCTGAAGAGAGCTGCGCTGGCTGAACTCGAAGTAGCTGAGGTCAGGGGATGATCCAACAGGGGCAGTGAAAACGCTGATTTTTAGGTTCAAGGCTTTCAAGGGGATACGGGGATCTTATGGTATATATATATACATGTATACAGGATCAATATTCTATGTGGATTTGTGGATGTTGATAGAAGCGTGCCTCTACCTTGAGGTGCATCCGAATTAGCAAATGGTAAATAAACATGATTGGACTCCGCTCATGGCTCATATATATATATATACATATGCATTGTATATACATATACACACATACGTATGATATTTGTCTGTTTGCTTATTTACCTATTTGGGAGAACCTCAGGCACTGGAAACTTCCCAAGGTTTTCAACCTCTTCCTTACCTCTTCCTTACTTGGATGCACATCCGAATGGATCCAATCTTTACAAATCTTCCAGACATATCCCATTTTGGGGAAATTGAAACGTCCCTTGAATCAATGGTTGGTTTTTGGGGGGTGCATCTCCAGTATCCACGTGTATGTCTATGTCCATACATATCATAATTTCAACCATTTACTGACTGGGTCTTGCACGTCCAAGTGAAGATCGCGCGCTGAAAACTGGCAGGTGGCTCTTCTCCTGAATGCGGCGGCACGAGCCCCCCGCAGGCTCGGGATGGCAAATCTGCAGGAAGCCATGATTGTTCCCATCTATTTTGATGGGTTTAGAATTGTTACTATCCAGAACATCCTGGAGGTTGATGGGCTAGGAGTTGATTCGGATGGCTGGAGGTGAGTATTCCCTGATTGCATCTCTGAGAACCATCAGGTCCTGTGCTCCCTTAGATCATTGTGAAACACCCTGCCAGGGAGGCAGCTGAACTTTCCCCAGAGGCTCGGAGGAGTCTTTCCGTGATGCAGTGATGGGCTACATAACTAGCAGTTCTGGTATGTAATACCAACGACCAGAGGGACCATAGTTCTCTGGCAGTTATATGTATTATATGTATACATATTATATATATATATATTTGTACAAACAAACAAACATACATACAATACAATACAATACAATACAATACAATACAATACATTACATACATACATACATACATATCAGCTTCACTGGGAGAAGCGCCGGCATAGGCATCGCTGGTTTTGATGACCTTGGCATCAAGGATGGCGGAACATTTACGGCGCGACGAGGCGCCTATGATTTTCTCGGGGATTTCCCAGGCCATGTTTGATGACTGAGAGGCTATCAATCTTTTCATCCAAAAATGGCACTTTTGAGTACATATAGATTCGGAAGGAGGCACCAGGGCGAGGTTTGTGTTGGAATGTAATCAGAGAACTTGGGAGTGCGCCCTCCCACATGTTACGGCCATTCTTGACTGCATCTCATTCCATGACCGAATGAGTGATTTTCAACATTCCAATCAGGAAGTGGAAACAATTTGAGGTTGAAGATGAACGCTGTGAATTGTGTACCGTACCCGTGACGCAGCTTTGCAGGCTCAATTTGGATAGCATACCTGCGACCACATGAAGTCATGGCAAGACATGGCCGACTGAATTCCATGGTTGACTGATTGGCTTGCGTATCAGTCATGTTTAATCTTGGAGGCTGTTGGCACAGGTTTCTGGCGATTTTAGTACCCAGGTCTCAGCAATGGTAGAGATAGGCGATTCCGATAGGTTGGACGATCCCAAGTTGCAGTTGTACCTCTGCCGGTGGAAACATGGCTGGTGAGGCCGGTGATGTTTGAAAAGGGCTGCATGAAATGGGTCAAAGTTGAGACTAGTTGAGGACCGAGCCAGAGATGAAGTGGATGAAGCGGTGAATGCTAGTCCGAAATATGGAAAACATGGGGGTTTCGTGCTGTTTTCTGAGCTTTGGAGATGCAAATTTGCATTGCCAGGAGCGTTGGGTTCTTTTTGGGAACCTAATGGATCCAACATGCCATGACTCGTTTGGAGATCCAAAGCTACAGCTACCCCTGACCTTCAGGATGAAGCTCTGGACTACTCAGAGTCCTGGGCCCGGATCAGGGTTGGGATGTCACCAATGGTCACCATAGGTTGGAGGAGCCAAGTATTCATATCCTGGGTTTCCTCATGTTCCTGTTCCCTCTTGTTGCATTTGTGCAAATCAGTACTATGCTGGATGAGTTAGCCACGCAGTTTGAGTTTTTTTTTTTGGTGTGTGGTTTTTGGCTTGGGGGTTCGCTTAGAAGGGGAGCAACAAAGCACAAAGTTACAACATTCTTCTTGTTTGTTGCATGGCAACCCCTCCAAGACAGACCCGCTGATGCAAGTGGTCCTGCAGTGGCCCCGCCTTAAGGGAAGAGCCTGCTCCACGCCGCTCAGAGAAGTTTTGGGTGTCTATGGTGGAGGGGAACATGTCAGTGTGTCGCAGCTGGGATACGCACCGTGGACCACGGGGCGTCACTAATGCTAATGTCTTTCGTTTTGCTGCCTATAATTACCAATCAGAAGCTAATTGATTCCATTCCTGTGTTTCTTGCGTTTACAATATCCCCAGTTTCGTTGTGTTTACGCTGTTTCTTTTTCTTTTTGGATTGTATCTCTATATACTATATACTGTTGGCAAGACCAACATGCATCAAACTTGATGACACCCACACAAAACCACAGTTGTTGGTCACCTTCAATATTGAATCTCCAAGCTTGGGGTCCACAACATGTTACTGTGCATCAATCATACTTAATTACATGGGTTTGAATCAAAATTGACCCCCAAAATTGGATACTTGATGATGCTTGATGCTCAAAAACACCAGAATCTGCGGTCCCGTTGGTCTGAAACACACACATCAACTTAGAGGCACCGTGCAGCGAGGGCGAGGCTTTCGAGGCAGGGTTGCGTTGGATGAAACAGGCTCCTGACGGGAAGATTTTATGCCGAAATATGAAGGAGATGAAGGACAACAAAGGACAACAAAGATTTGTTAATTTGCTTTCTTTGCCCAGCATACATAGATTTACTATTCATTGGTAGGATCATGTTTCTTACGCCAAGGACGGGTTGCACATGAATAAATCGGCCAGCTGTCGCCTCCAGGATCTTCGAAAGCGGTCCCACATGATGATGAGGATGGGACACTCGCAGGGCGAACGTCAAACATGACGTGTTGTGAACATGCAAACGTCATCATAGTCCATCTGGGATGGGGACCCAGCTTTCTTGTAAAATCGTGCGAGTGACAGCCTGGAAGGACTACTCTGACAACTTCGAAGATGATTCCATGCAGGTTCTGAGATCAGGGTGTTGTTACTGCAGGGGTCACGAGCTGATGGTCGGCCGGAGCCATGGTGCCATGGCCATTGCTCATTTGGGGACATTTGCCTGCAATCATGGGCATTCTACCAGCACTGATGGGATATTAATGGCGTATAAACCAAAGATGGAGACGTCCAGTAGCAACCAACTGTGGGGATATGAGTCAACCAACATCAGAAGGGAAGCGCCGCTTCACACAGGAATCCCGGGCCACTTCGCAGCACAGTTCTCGAGGTGAGAAATGGACTTGCGGCACCGGGGCAGATTGGGGTGTTTACCTTTGATCCCCACAGCGGTTCAAGATAATCTCATCCAAACTTCATCAAATTTCCATCGCTCCAAATGTTGGAGTTTATTTATGTTCATTTCCAGAACTATACTTTGGGTTTGTCGCCGTGATTGGTATAAAATATGGTATCATCTTCAGTGGAACTTTTTCGCAGCTACGACGGCGACTTTTTCTCCAGGTCCAAGCAGGCCCAGCAGCCCAGGGGTTCTCAGGGGATGGCTTTAGGGGCTTAAGGGGTGGAACAGTCCCCTCAGAGAGTAGTGATCAATTATACTGCCTAAATATATACTGTAGTAGTTGGTAGATCCCTATTTTGTATTTCATACCTGCCATACTGTCACCGGCCCATTGTTTGTTGCGGATATTTTTGGTCATTATTGTCTTTGTTGGTTTATGTTGTTTCTATCCCCCACCATTGATGCTTACATTGCTATTGTTGATGATTGTTTTCCCTACACCATCCTGATCAGGCAGATTATCGTTGGTTCTCTCTCATTCTTAGTTCCATTTGTAGTTTTGCAGCTCATATCCAGCCGTACCACAAACTTGATGGGCTTCACAAAATTGAGCAGTGGCTGAAACCCATGTTGCCCACACTTACATACGCGAGATTCTACTCTTTTTTTCATGGAGATTCGTGCGATTAATTCCAAGAATCTCACCATTTTTCTGGGCTGGATATGTATAATATAATAATATATAATATATAATAATTATATGTATATAATATTATATATTATAGTTATATATATATATCATAATTATATATATTCCAGTTTGAACCATCGTTCGGTTCGAGTTTTCTTATTGGCTGATGCAATCATGGAACCGAGGCGTGGCAGTGGACCACCCAGTATGGATGCTTAGTTGGGATAGACCAGGTATAGCAGATGTATGTTGACAAGAATATAATATCTACGTGCAGTGTATTATATATATATGATATATGTTATATGTGATGTTTTTTTTTTACTGAATTAATATGAGATCTAACATATTGTAGCAAATAACATATGTATGTGTATATATATATATATACATATACATATACATACGTATGTATGATATGTACACTGTACGCATTTATACACACCCATGCACACATACACATATGTTCATGTTCTGATCAAGACACCTGAGTGTTTGGCAGCGTCGTCAATTGGCAGCCTTTCACACTCGGAGCTGCAGCGGTTTTAAAGTGCAGATGTTCCAACCAACTCCCATTCTTCTTCGTTTAAGATCCCATAGTCCGAGGTAATGTTAGAGCAATAATGATCCGCCCATATTTTGATGGTTGATACCACAAATTGATGGTAAAATTGCGGATGGTTTACTATTGCTTTACTAACATTATTCCCTTGTGAGTGTTGCTTACATCTGCATTTTTTGCCAAGCCAAACTTGAGCTGTCGCAATCTACACGCCGACGCTGCAACGTCACCATGGCTGGAGGGCAGCGAAGGACCCACAGGTCTCATCGAAGACTTTGCTTGGTGCCAGTGCCGCCCTTAAAACAGTCCAAAATCCACACCTGCGCCACTTGCAATGGATGTAGGGACCACAACTGGAGCAAGTCATTCCTGGTTGGTGGGTGCGAAAAGGTGTACTTTCCAAGCCTGTTTGACCTTTTTTCTTTAAACAACTTGGGATCATCAAAATCAAAAGCATGATCTCCAATCTAGTAGACTTGTTTTGAAGTACATCTTCGGGATAGGCTGAAACCAGCAGGTTTTGCTTTGCCGATGACCATGGTGCACGGCTTTCCGGTCAACTGGTCACTCCTAAGCTTGGATGGTTTGCGATTAAGAACAGAAAAAACAAAACGCATGGGGTGAAGATGGTGCCCGTTTTGCGCATTCTGAGCCATGCTCCCATGTTCTGAGCTCTTCCGGTACCTACTCTGCCTGAGGTGCTGGCAGTTCTTTTTCTGGGCAGGACCTTTTCTGCAGGAGGACAGCCATCGGAAGGCACGCTGTCTGCCAAGTTTAGGGGGTATATATAGTATGGTCAACCCAGGGACCCACAAATCCAGCAGATTCTTTTGGGAAGTGAATCAATTTGGGCCAAGGAAGCACATCCTCAAAGCCGAGATTTTTGTTCACTGTAGCAACTGTAGCAACCCGATGATGCGCAGGGAAGAAGAAAGGCTACCAATTTGGAGACTTGGCAGATCTTGGCAGATCTTGGCAGATCTTGGCAGATCTTGACAGCATGATATGAATCAGTTTTTGGTTATAGTTATAGCGATGTTAGCCACAAGCATCGGACCATCGGATTCAACTGCGGATCGCAGCTGCCCAGCTCTATGATTTGATTTCTATGGCTGGGAGGTGATTTATTCATCAACAAGCTCACTGGAAAAGAGAGCTACGAATTTGGAGATCTTTCCAAATTCATTGGAGGAAAAGTGCAAGAAGCCGTCGGAAATTTCACAGGTGGGCGAAAATTTGGGCCGGCTTGGGACCTAGGCTTAACAGTTGAGAAGAGGTGGGTGATGGTGAACAAAGGGGTGAGATTATTCAACATGTACAATGTACAATTATACATAATTATATATATATACCTCTACATTCTCTACATAATAATTCTGTATAATACTGTATATATACTGTAATAAGTATAATATCTCTACTTGGATACACAGAAGTAGCAGGTTCAATGATGATTATTCCCGTCCATTCACTGGCTGATGACCGAAGTGTCCGAAGGTCACACTGTGGAGGGGCGTCTGCGGGGTACGTCCAAATGGCCAGTTTCATGGGAATGATGACGATTAACCAGCAGTGGATCAGAGGATGGAATGGGGTAGCCTATTTTGAAACAAAGCCATGATTTATTGTGTACTTTGGAATACTTTAGATCAAGATCTTCAAAGTGGTTCTCTTCAGAGATCGCAGCCATTGATGCTCTTGGACTGATCGCCACCCGTGTTGGGATGCGAGTCGCCAGGAAAGGACAGCTATGAGTTTGGAGACATCACAAAAACTCTGGATGCCAAGGCCAAGGCTGTAGCCTGGCACGAGTCTATCGAGTCCACCTGTCTCAAAATTGGACACCCATTCCATCCCATTCCATCCCATGGTTTGCCAGTATTGCCATGGCCATTTTGAGGTAGTGGATACCTTGTAGACTTGACTTAAACCCATTTGAGGAGTGGGTCTTATCCAACCACAATGGCGCTATGACTCATGTCTTGATACGGTTTTGACCCTGAGACGGGAAAGCACGGAGTGCAGCCTCTGAAGCCGCGCTGCGCCAAGGAAGTATGCAAGGTCACAGGAAAAGATGTCTATGAGCTGGGCGATATTTCCAAATTTCTGGATGGTCAAGCAAAATCGCAGGCTGGTCCAGTGTCTCAAATCTATCTATACAGGACAGTTGGAACAAAAATCGAACAATATCGAACAATAGGTTGGCGTGAACCATTTACAATGGCAGTCAGAGCCGCCAGGTGGCTAAATTGATTGGCAAAGATTCGTATGAATTCGGAGACATCTCAAGGGAGATTGCCAGGAGCCAACGGGTGTGAACAATTTCTCACCTGCAATTCAAAAAGCTTCAGCTGTTGCCATCTCTTTCATGCTGCTTGTTGGCTTTGTCGCTATCTTTTTGGGATTTTGAGCAGTGTAAACTGGACTGCTGGAACGCTCAAGTTTCGTTAAATGCGCGGTGCACCATTGAACAGGAGAGCCAAGGAGGTTGATGTAGATGAGGAGGACTTTCAAACATCAGAGTTATCAAAGCGATGTCCTTTGCCGATTGGTTGATTCATAGAGGGGTCAACCCCCCTCAACAACCAATAGGTTTCAATAGGATTCAATAGGTAAATGATGATAGATGGATATAGGTGGTATACCAAGCCAGCCCTCTATTTTTGAAAGGACATTATCGCTTGCAGCAGCAGCTTGTCACAGCACAGGACCTGTTGCTGCTGCTGCGCGCGGTGATCACAATGGGAGTTGGCTTGACTCCTGTAGCCCATTTGCTGCCCATGCAGGTGCTCCTCAACTTGCGGCTTGGATGTATAGACGGGTGTGGATGAATGACATGGATCTAAGACCAACAAGAACACATACCCATGGGAAAAAACTGGGATACATAACTGGGTGTGTCTAAAAAGAGGTGGATACTGTACCCCCCAAGTTATATCAAGTTCAAGTTATGGCTGTTAAACATCATTACATGGGATCACTATGACTACTGTAGATGGATGGAACGGGGTAGCCTATGTTCGGACAACCATGTGGTTTCAGTGGTTTCAGGTGGCTTAGCCAGAGATCGCATCCATAAATCAGAGTTTGACCTTGAAGCTCAATTTCCCAGCGTTTTGTTTTCTCGCACAACATTGTGGATCTTTCCACCAAACAAATATGGTGTTCCACCCAAATCACCTTTTTTCTTCACCCCCCAGTTTTTGAAAAGAGTTGCTTTTTGGTCCAAAACCAAGTTTTCTCAGTGCTTTCCAATCGGTCTTCCACATGTTTCCATTTTTTCCCCCATATTTTCCACATTTGTTCCCCTTTTTGCCACTCCCTGCCCGGGCCGCTGCCCCCAGGTACGGCAGCAGCGTGGAGCTGGAACTAGGGCAGCGCGTCTCGGCGCGGCTGGCGGCACAGTTGGCCAAGGAGTTGGACCGGCGGAGCAAGGAAGCGCTGCTGGGGAAAGGCGCTGGGGGATGGATATGGGAGGAACGTGGCTGGCACATCCCCCGTTTTTTTTTAATCGGACAATCAGGAAATATTGACATGATGAGTCATCATCGTGTTGGATCAACAACAACATTTAACATGAGAAGGATTTATGATAACATATGAGTAACCGACAAAATCAGTGGGATGTTCAAAGTTGTGTTAAGACCCTCACAGCCGATAGGGGACCACCCACTTACCGATACCCTATTTTTGGTAAGTATGATTTCCCCGAGGGCTTTAAGGTTATGCTGGGGTGTAAATCATGCGAGGTATGTCCCTGTTCCCTCATCTCCTTGTCCCTTGTACTTGGGCCCTTCCGCCAATGAAACCAACCCTTCCCTTGTCTGAATCCTGTCCCCTGTCTGTCACCCCTATTCCTGTCCCCTCCTGTGTGTCCCACCTGTTGTCGCATTGTGCCCGCGGTATTGCCAAAGAAGAAGGCCTTGAAGCAGGCGACGAAGTGACGCTTAATTTTTTTTCCAGTGCTCAAAAAATGATTTTCCAGTGTCTACCCGTTGCACATAGCATGGAAGTACAAACCTTCACAACCGATAGGGGACCGCCCACTTTGGCCATGTCCATTGCGAGTAGTAAGTAATTTTGTCTGCCAATCGTATCAATAATGTTGATGACATATATGATAATTTATGCCAATCTTTTGCCGGCCTGAAAATCGGAACTGATCCTTGGAACCCTGGCAACCCTGGAACCTGCTTTCAGGTTGCAAAGCTGGGTTTATCTGTATTATGATTTATTATGATATATCAATCATTGCACTGCATTACTACAAAATAGGTCAATATTATAAGCTGATATGAGACGATATGTACCAAGATGTATTGTTGGTGGTGTTGATGAAATGGGTGAACAAACCCACCATACATTATATAATCCCATTCAATTCCTGCTACGCGCCAATCAATTAGCAGCTTCGAACCAAGTGCATGTTGCATCTAGCTGTAAGATGTAAGTGGTTTCAGGGAAAATATCAGGAACCCCTTATTGGGTGCTATTTTAAAGATGTCGTCCTGTACATTTTTCTTCAATCCGTTGATGTTGTTTTTCCGAAGACGCAGCCGTAGCACTGGCGACAGGCAACGAGGACTACGTCCTGGGGGACTTGACCCGCAAGCAGTTGCAACAAAGCCTGCGCAGCATCACGGGGAAGGCCGGGGTCCGACCTGGGGCCGGGGGATTCCCAAATGGGGATTAAACATTATGGGATAATTTGGATAATTATTGTATCCCACAATGGAAATGATGATTCCCAACATGATTTAAAGGGAATCATTGCATTGTTGTTAGGAAAGATGACCAAATCTACTGTAGAACTGGGATAATTTACTGGATCGCACTGAAACAACTTCATGCCACGGCCTGTCATGTGTGTTTGGAACCATTCGCACGATCGCTATCAGGAGAACTATGAGTTTGGTGATATCAGTCGATCTCTGCTCAGCTGCTCGATGAGGTTCAGTCATGAAACCGGCCATGGTCAAATCAAGGAGCACGCGGAACAGAGCTAATTTGCAGTCCGACAATGGGAACGACTCAGAAACCCATCCTTTGTGCTTTCGGGTTGCGTTGAAACAAGTGCCAGTCTAGAGCAGTTGTTAATTTGCAGATCTTTCTTTTTTTTTGCACGCTTCCAAGGTCGCCTTCAGAAGGGATCTTGATGCCATAGCTATGGCAGCTGAGAGCTCCAGCAAAGTCCCGAGGCCGCCGCATGGGATTCAACGGGCAACACATTCGGGAGCCAACATCACTACGTGCTGTCAGCTTGGAACCCACTCTGACAGTTTCCATTGTTGGTGGTGAAGAGGATGTTGATGCCTGGCAAGCGGCTCTACCACAAGGAAATCGTCCAGGTTGAGTGCAGGGCGCACATCCTCTGTGGATGTGTGGCTGACTTGTGCCTTCGATCAACGGGAACATGGAAAGGCATGCTTTTCGCATGCGGAGAACACTCCAAGTGACCGACGCTGTTCCCATGGATCCATGACTGATTGCTTCCGCAACAACCTGCAACGGGAACTTTATGACCTGACCTGCACAGTGAACTCTTCAGTCCCGGGCATGCACAGCGCGGGGCTGTGGCCAAAAAACAGCGTGTCACACAGAAGGTTGGCCTCCAAAGATTTGTAGGACTGTGCGGCTGCATGCGGATGCAGAGTGTGTTTTGGAGTGACTTTGATCCGGCTGTTTTCCACCTGGAGATACCTTTCAAATAGCCTAAACTAGCCCAAACCACTGCTTGACAATCGAGATTTGAATGAGGTGCTTTGTTAAACATCATAAATGATTTGACAAACTAATCCCTTCCCTTAATATCCCTATTCATCCCTACTAAATATCCCCTAGAACTAGAACCCCCTGCAATGCAGCAGCCAAGGTCAGCCACTGACAGCCAGGAGCGAACCCAGGTGGGGCCCTGGAACCAACACACGGGATTTTGATTTGGGATTTGTCTGGGATTGGCTCAGTTCATGTTAGGCAAGGTGGGATTTCAGGTGGTTTTATGTCCATTTTCTTATTTCTTCGCCTTTGCCCAGCTTATCGGGTGCCGAATACTGGGATGTTTCTTTTTCTTCACAGTCACCCAAGATTGGTGGTCCCCGGAGCCTTTAAACACATGATGGCCCCGCAGCAACTTAAACAACCACCAGCACCCAAGGCGTCAAAGTCAAAGTGCGAGCCCCAGAGTGTGGTTCTTTGGGTCGTTTCAACTTGAAGTGGTGTGAAGTTGCTGTGTTGACAAGTATTAACCAACAAGTTACTTCGCGCAACAATCATTGAATAGGTTTAGGCGATGGGTGATTTGCCCTCTATGTGCTTGATAACAGTTTGCAGTCTTGAAGTTTCTAGAATTTGTCGACTCCTGGCCGTGGTTTCACTTTAGTTGGACCTTCCAGCCCTGCAACTACGGAGGTTATATGATTCTAACTGATGGCTCACCGGCCCCAGCTCGACATTTGCTCATGAGGTCACGAAGGCTTGCAAGAGCCATTTGTGCTGCAGCAGTTATCTGCCCCGCAGTAACTTGCATGCAGTTTCTGTGACGCTTCTGGCAATAGTGATAATAGTGTCAACGCAAAGATGGGTGTGTTTGAACAAGGGGTGTACTCGAATAGGGCAATGTTAATGGGGAAAACTATGATAAACCATGATAAACCATGATAAACCATCAAATTTGGGGATACCCAATTTTCAGACAAGACCAGGTCACTATTGTGTAGCATGCTTTCTCTGTCCAAAACTTGTGGTGCGCACTTGATTCAGAGCACGCAAGTACGATGTTTGAATTTGAGATGCACAGACACGCAACGCACAATACCAGGAAACTTGAATGAAGAAGCATAGTGCAGTATAGTCAAGCACATGGCACGTCTGTGTCCAAGGTTCAATGAGAAAATTTGTGTTTATTACTTCCAATTATATTTTGGATGATTACATATCCCGAAAGAAAAGGATGGTTTGAAGGCGCCAATCAGAAAGGAGGTATGCCATGATGTGTTTTGATGTTGCAAGGCCAATGCCTCCAGCGGTTTGGACCTCAGCACCCATCGGTAGATCCCATGGTTTGGGGTGGTTCCAGTGTTGGCAACTGAATAAGACTGCCTTCAAGCAATTTAGAGCTTGGAATCCTACTGGATATGATGAAGCTTGTTGGTCAGTGTATGATCCCTACCCTCTTAAAAATGGAATTTGAGGGGGGGGAGTCGTACTGAAATTTCATTTTAAAATTCAATTTTTGCAATCATGCTTTCTCAATGATCAATATTCCTCATCATTCCATGTCATTGGCAAGCAGATGAAAATTAAATACTTGCGCTTAGCTCTGGAGGAGCTAAGCACATGTCAGACTGAAGCAGCACATGTGTAGGGATGGCGTCCCTCCAAAAATTGCGCTGCCGTCATCATACTTGCGCTTAGCTCCTCCGGAGCTAAGCGCAAGTATTTTCTAACCAGTGCCCAAGGCTTGTTAAGAAATGTTACTTTACAACTCCATTTGAGTGGTTGGATCACTATCCCAGGGTTTCCAAGGAAAACAAAAATGGAATTCGACAGGTTGGTTTTGTCCCCCCCGCCCTCCCCCTCTATAGGGGTAGGGATAGTGTATGCAGAGGGAGAGGTTTTCTGGTTGATATGTTCAAACAATCTGTCACTGGTTTACCCCTGCATGGGATCATTCAATCCGGTCATGTTTTGGGGCCGAGTGTGAACCACAGATATCTCACAATCCGAGGAGAGAAGGGGTGGCAGCTGCACAGGCAGCGAGAGGAACTCTATGCTGTCACAGTTGAGAGTGCAGGTTTGTCTATATACCTTTTTTATCCTTTTTTTTGATGACGATCCAAAATGACTCATCTTTGTCAGGGGGGTTGACACCCCGAACCAGAAATGCTTTGGCCTGATGTGGATATTGACCGCCCCTTTACTGAAATTTGATGCCCAACTGGTTGGCTGTTTTTCTTTTTCCACTCACGTTCGGTGTCCTGAGTCGAGATGGGTGGCCTCAAATTGAAATGCACGACCTCGTTTGATTATGCACATGTATTTCAGCATATATATATATATATTAACATACATACATACAGTTACATACACATTACACATGCATAGTGTATATATTTACACACATATATATATATATATATATTAAGCACTATCACTATATATACTATATACGAACACGTATAAAGTCACCCACAAAAAATTGAACAGTGCCATCCTACTAAAATAGTGATGAGTGTTCCCATTGGTTGGAAATCGACTAACGTCCCCAATTTTTCAAGACTGATACCTTCATGTTTTGGTCGTTTTGGGGCTGTTGTTTTGGTCGTTTTGGGGCTGGTGACAATTTACACTATATATACATACACGCGCAAACCCTATGTCTCGCCGTCGCCCGAAACGGCTAAAAACTGCGGGCTTTTGTTGATTTCTCAATCTTCACCTTCGCATTTTTTTCCAAAAACTTGTCCAGCAGGAACACATTCAGGAAACATTTTCATCATCTCACTGGAGGGACTGAAGGCGTGCAGCTTTGAAGGCGTCACTAGGTGACACTCTGACAAGGCCAGCGGCGAGACACAGGGTTTGCGGGTATATATATATATATATAGATAGGGAAGAGGCTTGAGGTTCCCCGGAGCGCAATTGAAGTGGAGCTGGAGAAAGATTTGGAAATGTCATTTTCACTGCGTTTTACAGTGTTTTGTGGTCTTCATGGAACATGATAACACATTGAACGGCTCCAACACGTGGACAACATACCTGGGTATGTTGTCCGCGGTTTTAACTAGCTTAAAGTTTTTCAAGTTGTTCATTTTACATTGTTTTCGTAGAAACCAGTAGAATTGCGTGCTGATAGAATTTCAGTGTTTTCATGGATCCCATAAAAATGTCATAATTCCCCAGGGCGAAATGCACATCCCCTTTTTTCAACATAGCGACAAGTCCAACGTAAAAAACATCTACAACGTAGCAACATCCTCAACGTAACAACACCTTCAACATAGCAACATCTTCAACATCTTCAACGTAACAGCATCTTCAACATCTTCAACGCAACAACATCTTCAACAAAGCAACATCTTCAATGTAACAACATCTTCGCCGTCACAACATCTTTCCTCTAACGCAGTTCAAAGGACGTTAATACACCTTCCCCCCCACCCCTCTTCTGTATGCCACAGCGAAGATCAACGTAACAACATCTTTGCTCTAACGCAGTTCAAAGGGCGCTATAATGCAACCCCCCCACCCCACCGGCCCCCTTCCGTATGCGACAACGAAGATCGACGTAACAACATCTTCGCTCTAACGAAGTTCAAAGGATGTTAATACGAACCCCCCCACCCCCTCTGTACTGTATATTAGAAGATCAGACATGTATTTTTGTATCGCAGGACCCAAGGTTCCTCGATGTTCCGGGGAGCCTCAAGCCTCTCCTCCATACATATAGATACAAATACATACTGTATATATATATATATGTATATACGCATACACATATTATTTACATACGCATATACATACTGTATATATATATATATATTTACACATATAATTCATACTCATATAACTTTAAATATTTATATATATATATACACATACCTAGAGGTTGCTTCCCCACATATTTTAGCGTTTTGGCCAAGCGTTTTGGAGCCAAGCCAGGAGCCTGACCCCACCACCAGCATCACCGGCTCCAGCTCTTGCCGAGCTGGGCTACCGACCTGGAGCATCCAGGACTGCGCCCATCTGGTTGCTGCAGCAAATATGATGTTTAGTTTTGATATCTTCAGCCGAGGAGTATACATATCTATACACGGTATATATATATATATTTATATATATAAATTGATAGATATAGATCCGACTATATATGTATATGTATATGGATATGTAAATACATCTGCATACTTATCCTATCCTATCCTGGATACTATCCTATCCTATTTCCCCGTCAATCTAGTTCCCATCTACCAGTAGTACCGCACAAGGTAGGCGGCGGAAGTTTAAGGGATAGGGCACTATAAGAGAGGTGAGTTGTTGTGATGCATGGATGGCAAAGCGAATCCATTGATAAACCGAAAGCTGGTTGGAGTTGTGCTTTTTGGAGTGGTTGCAGTGGTCACCTCAACCACAACTGCTGGATGTAGTGTTGTGTAGAGTGTAATGCAAAGTATTATTTGTAGTTGCAGTTGCAGTTGAAGTTGTAGTTGTATTGTGGTGTAGTTGCAGCTGTAGTTGATGTAGCTGTAGCTGTAGTAGTCGTTGCAGTTGTAGTTGTAGTGTAGTGGTGGTGAAGTGTGGTGAAGCGGAGTGTAGCGTAGTGGAGTTGTAGCTTTAGTTGTAGTTGCAGTTATATTGTAGTGCAGTTGAAGCTGCAGCTGTGGTTGATGTTGTTGTAATTGCAATGCTGTAGTTGTAGCTGTAGCTCTAGTAGTTGTAGTAGTAGTTGTAGCTGTAGCTCTAGTAGTTGTAGTAGTAGTAGTTGTTGTTGGTGGTGTTGTAGTAGTAGTAGTTGTTGTTGTAGTAGTAGTAGTAGTAGTTGTTGTTGTTGTTGTGGTGTAGTTGTTGCAGTGGTAGTGGTAGTGGTAGTGGTAGTTGTAGTGGTAGTGGTAGTAGTGGTGGTGGTGGGTGTAGTAGTGGTGGTGGTGGTGGTAGTAGTAGTAGTAGCAGCAGTAGTAGTAGTAGTAGCAGTAGTAGTAGTAGTGGTGGTGGTGGTGGTGGTAAAAAGTAAAAGTAGGAAGTAGTAGTAGTAGTAGTAGTAGTAGTTGTTGTTGTAGTAGTTGTTGTTGTTGTTGTTGTTGTGGTGTAGTTGTTGCAGTGGTAGTGGTAGTGGTAGTGGTAGTTGTAGTGGTAGTGGTAGTAGTGGTGGTGGTGGGTGTAGTAGT
>Ga0126342_10007435_pt1 | contig 19557 bp, 14 predicted proteins | sample Cyp1metagenome_FD_92528 | JGI IMG/M metagenome (GOLD analysis project Ga0126342, IMG submission 92528) | Coral microbial communities from Lord Howe Island, Old Settlement Bay, Australia - Cyphastrea 1 metagenome | ecosystem: Host-associated > Invertebrates > Cnidaria > Coral ... | reverse complement strand
GGGTTTCTGCCAGAAGAATGCCAGCTCAGCCTGGGCACACACCGGCCCGAACCCCATGACGAGCTCCAGCACGCACGGACCTGAACACCTGCCGGAAAGAATGTCAGATTTTATGAAAGAATGCCAGATAGAATGTTAGAATAGATGCCAGATAGAATGCCAGAATGTGAGAATGCGAGACAAAATTGACAGAAAGAATGTCAGATCGAATGTCAGCATATGTACGTACATATATTATATTATATTATATATACATATATATATAATGCCATATATACTTCCAAATGATATGTCAGAAACTATGTCGGAATAATTTGTCAGGGTGGGGCTTACCCAAAGTAAAGTATTTTTTCGTGCCTGTTTTACTTCCCCTCTTCTCTCCTAACTTTGATTTTTCAAACTTATGATTTAATGATATTTGATATAATATACTGTTCCTTCTGAAACGCGATCATTTCCAAAATGCGCTTGAACTCAAGTACTTTGAATACTGCTCAACTCCCCTCTTCGAAGTCTATGATGCACCACTGCGAAATGAACGCTTTCTATTTCATCATACTTCATCCAGTAGTGACTTTGTCCTATGTTGCAATTATGGTTTTCAAAGAAGCAAGGTGTGAGGGATTTGTTCCTTTGCATTATTGCCTTGCAACCGCTGCTTAGGTATTCTCCTTGCTTGCTGATTATCATAGCGTCGTTGTTGCTTTCATCGCACTTCTACCCGATTGATACAACTGACTTCGGATGCTTTCCCTGCCGTTGTTGGCAAAAGGAAGATGGCACAAAACACCTTGCAAGTTGCGGTCTTGTGGGCATTCTTCGGTTAAAAGATTTGAGCTTGAGCGCACAAAGCATTACAAGTGTCGCAGAGGATGCCTTCAAATTTTCAAAGGGTTTGCACCGGCTGTCGCTCTCTGGGAATGAACTGTTTTTTCTGCCTACAAACATGTTTGCTCGGTTGGACAGCTTGCAGCTTCTAGACCTGGGCCGCTTGGGTTTACAACATGTTGAACCTGATACATTTACAGGCTTATCGAATTTGAGAATCTTGTCACTTAGCCAAAATGAACTAAGAGCATTGCCAGCAGACTTACTACACCCCATGCCATCTCTTGAGCAATTGCTTCTTGGGGGGACATCTGATCAACAGAGCCACCGAATCTTCAATGGAAATGAGTTGAGGGCTCTGCCTCAAGAGCTTTTGAAGTGCAGCCCGCGGCTACAAGTTCTTGATCTCAGCGAAAACCGGCTACGCACGCTGCCCAAAGGTATTTTTGATAGAACCCCCTTTCTGCAGACCCTTGACCTCGGATCAAACAAGCTCAGCGAGTTGCATGTTGAAGTCTTTGCAGGGCTTCGCAACTTGCAGAGGCTGGACCTTGGGAAAAACCGACTCAGTGAGTTGCCAGTCGAAATCTGGGCCAATTTGTTTGCAGAGCTCACCAACTTACAGACGCTCAACTTGAGGTTCAACTATCTTCGTGAGTTGCCTGCAGATGTCTGGGCCACTTTATTTTCCGGGCTCAGCAACTTGCAAGTGCTGGAACTTAGTGGGAACCAACTCAGCGACTTACCTGCTGAGGTGTTTCATGCGCTCACCAACCTTCAGACGCTCTACCTACACGGCAACAAGCTCAGTGAGTTGCCTGCTGAAGTCTGGGCGAACTGGTTTGCTGGGCTTGGCAACTTGCAGACGCTCAATCTGCAGAGCAACAGACTCAGAGAGTTGCCGGCCAAAACCTTCAAAGCGCTCAGCAGCTTGAAGAAACTCGACTTGGCGTTGAACAACCTCGGCGAGTCGCGTGCTGAAGCTTGGATTGGTTTGTTTGATGGCCTGCGCAACTTGCAACAGCTCCGCCTGGACATGAACAGGCTCAGGGAGTTGCCGGGTGAAAGCTTTGCAGGGCTCAGGAACTTGCAGGTTCTCGACCTGGGGCACAACAAGCTCGTTGAGTTGCCTGCCGAAATCTTTGCAGATCTGAGCAATTTGCAAACACTCCATCTGGGCGACAGAAACAAACTCAGTGAATTGCCTGCTGAAATCTTTTCAGGGCTCAGTAGCTTGCAAACGCTCAAACTATGGGGCAACTCGCTCAGTGAATTGCCTGCTGAAATCTTTTCAGGGCTCAGCAATTTGCAAACGCTCGAACTATGGTGGAACTCGCTCAGTGAATTGCCTGCTGAAATCTTTTCAGGGCTCAGCAATTTGCAAACACTCCATCTGGGCGGCAACAAACTCAGCGAATTGCCTGCTGAAATCTTTTCAGGGCTCAGCAATTTGCAAACGCTCAAACTACGGGACAACTCGCTCAGTGAATTGCCTGCTGAAATCTTTTCAGGGCTCAGCAATTTGCAAGCACTCGATCTGGGCAAAAACAAACTTAGCAAGCTGCCAGCTGAAATCTGGGCCAACTTGTTTGCAGAGCTCACGAGCTTACAGACGCTCGACTTGGGGCGCAATCAGCTTAGTGAGTTGCCCAGGGAAGTCTGGGCCACTTGTTTGGCAGGGTTGAACAATTTGCAGACACTTGACCTGAGTTGGAACGAGCTTAGTGATTTGCCAGCTGATGTTTTTGCAAGGCACACGAATTTGCAAACCCTCGCTTTGGGCGGCAACAAACTCAGTCAGTTGCCCGCCGCAATCTGGGCCAATTTGTTTGCAGAGCTCTCCAACTTACAGACGCTCGACTTGGGGCGCAATCAGCTTAGGGAGTTGCCCACGGAAGTCTGGGCCACTTGTTTAGCAGGGCTGAACAATTTGCAGACACTTGACCTGAGTTGGAACGAGCTTAGTGATTTGCCAGCTGATGTTTTTGCAAGGCACAGGAATTTGCAAACACTCGATCTGGGCGGCAACAAACTTAGTGCATTGCCTGTTGAAGTCTGGGCCAGTTTGTTGGCAGGCTTCAGCAATTTGCAAACGCTGGACCTGAGTTCCAACGGGCTCCACCAGTTGCCTGTTGAAATCTGGACCGATTTGTTTGCAGGCCTCAGCAACTTACAGACGCTCGACCTGAGTTCCAATGGGCTGCACCAGTTGCTTGCTGAAGTCTTTTCAGGGCTCGGGAACTTGCGCAAGCTCGACCTGAGAGACAACAAGTTCAGTGAGTTGCAGGCTGAGACTTTTTCAAGGCTCCGCAATTTGCACGAGCTCGATCTCAGTTTCAACAAACTCAGGAAGTTGCCGGCAAAGATCTTTTCAGAGCTTCGCAATTTACGGAAGCTTTCGCTGTTCAACAATAATTTCAGTGAGAAGCCTGCAATTTGTTTCACTGGCGCAGTGTCATGCTACTACTACCGGTTGTACTAGCAAATACTCGCAACAGGAATCCCTATTCAACCGTTGGGACGAAGAACAAAGATGAACAAAGAGAGTATATAGACCTCGTGCGATCATCACGTTGCCGCTGAGAACAAGACCAAAGCGGCTGCAAGAGCGCTGTGTAGCTTCATGTTCGGTGAATGAACACAGTTTTTGGAGCTGTGTGACCCAGCACAGTCCGTGAAGATGCCGCACTGCCCACCTCAGAGCCAGTCATGGAAGACCAAGTTGCACCACCCACTGAATATCTCATGCTAGTGGTATGTAGTGGTACTATGGACGGTGTGTCTTTTTCTGGGACGATTTCCGTATGCCAGTTGGATTCGGCTGCGGTAGCTCCCTTTACCGGGGATGCTGGCGCATGGGTCCCAGATATTCATCTGGACCTTCAACTGATTCTGATACTGCTTACGGTACGAACTTAAAAACACGCTCGAAACAAGACCTCAACCCAATGTGATCCAAGTTAAGAGAAACATTTCTTCGATTTTTTCACTTGTTTGTTGCTTTTTGGACTCGTTTGTGGATATCTGCGCTGAAATTGGCATTCAAAAAGTGCTCGATTTTCTTGTGTTCCACTGTCCGAGCGGGAGGCATAGATTGAGTGAAAATTGAAAGTTCGGGCGCACATAGGTTTCCACGAGAGGCTATGTATTCCATACAATAGTTTTCAAATTTCAGAGTGTACAACTTTGGTAACCAGGTGCCGACACTCACAACCCTTCAACAACCCCTTTCAAAAGCGGGTATGACTTCAGAAAACATTGGCCGACCAAGGTGCTAGGCTGTTAGGCGATCCCAGGCGAGCTGTGGATGAGAGAGCCATTCTCCCGGAAGGCCGGTAGAATCCGGTATATAGAACTGATATGAACTGATCATGCGTGAACTCATTCCAGAGGTAGTCATCCTCTACTATTACTATCTATCCCTCCCACAGTGTCCTTGTCGACTTTCGGCTTTCTCAATGTTGGTTGAGGCGAGGGGTGAAACATCTGACATATTATATCCGGAAAATATCTGAAACTGGAACCTCTTTTCACCCTCCGTAGAGTTGAACATAGTCCACTCTGGTGCAAGTGTTTAAAAACATTTTTGGTAAAGAGAGTGGCAGAGGCCACTTCCATTGCCCAACAGTTCACTTGGTATGGTATGATCTACCAGTTCCATTGCCGTCTTCTGCAGTTGATTCAATGCATTTCAATGCTTCATTTAAGATATTTCATTTCTGGTTCATTCTCAGTTATCAGAGACCCGAAATGAGAGGAAAGCCAAGCAAACGTCAAAATGTGGGTGCGGGCGCTGGACGAGATGCGATCTAATGGAAACCTTGCTGGGTCCGGCTCTTGATTGCGGAGCCGCAAAATCAAGTAGAGGGGCCCTGCTAGATTCCCTGGGGTGAAATTGTTCCTACCTCCGGCAGGCGGCCAGTTGCAGCCATCGTCAATCTCTGGACCCTGCGCATCTAGAGATGTAACAGGTGGCCAGGCGCATGCATGTAGAGAAGAGAGATGTTTTCTTCATGGCCTGGTCCTAGAACGTTCGCCTTGCATGAAGCCAAACGTTGCTTCATGCAAGGCGAACGTTCAAGATTTTGAGATTTGAATGACGGATGCTCAATGATATAAGTGTTTTGTTTTCCTTGGATGAGCTACCGTCCAACCCTGCCTCACCTATGAGCGATTTCACCTCATACCCCAGAGGCACAGCTGGATAGCAGTTTCACTGCTGCAGAAGCGTGCCAGTTGGGTTGTACATATTTGTAGTCACCTAGCCATGTGCGCCGGCGTTGCAAGGAGCTGGCGGGATAGTGCGTGATTGATTTGGGTATAAAGAGGTGAGGTGAGAGAGCAGTTTGGATCCATGTCCAGACCCTAGTCAAGACTTGACAGCCTTCTCCCACTTCTGCAGCATTGGTTTTTCAAGGAGGTGCAAGGATACAATTGCCCCGGTAGCCGTGTCACAATCAAACAGCAAATGGGTTTCTTGGAATGAAACTCATCACATCCTTTGTCTTTGGAAGTGATCAGAGGACACCTCATCGATTCTTGAAAAGCCATGCCATTCCGGTGCTGACGAAGAACCGTGGCCCCACTCTATGGCCCCAGGCAACTTGACGGCTGCTCTAGAGATGTTCACAGATCTGCGGGTGGCAAGCCATGGCATAAACCGTTTCAGGAATGTGACAAGAAGTGGAGTCTTGTTCTGAGGTATGATGAAGCACACCCTGCCTGCTTGTGTCTCAGAGTCTGGTGACGACGCGAAACATTTAAAGCCCTGCAGCACGACATTAGATTGTAGGATTGGAATCGGTATTTATGGTAGTAATGCTGTTGCGGGTAGATTCATGGAAGCAAACCAGTCAACGCTGACTGTTGGGTCGACGAGGCGTCAGTGTTGGAGCATTTTCACCTTCAGGACTGTATCGACATGTCCGTTTGGCCTGCGGGCCTTTGCGGCCCGTATGATCTCGCAGTGACAGGAGTGGCACTCTGGGAGGAAGCTCAAGGCGCTTGCAAGCCGAGCATTGCTAGAAGTTTAAGATCTATTGCCTGTTGCTCAAGAGCTGATACCAGTTTTCTGTTACCATTTTTAGCAGTTTGATTGGTAGTAAAAGGGTGCTTGCGCAGTCTGAAGTCAGCACATTTTTTGCAGACTCCAAGGAGGAGGAGTCTGCAGAGACCATTCCAGCAGGATCTTGACTGTATTATTGGAATCCAATCGGTGAAATGACAGTATACCGCAATGATAACCAACACCCTTGCCCAAATGCCAGAGGTCAACTTCCAGTTGCTTGTGATGGTGTGCTGCTGTTGAAAGAATTTGAAAGAGAGATATACGTATATGTATATTTTTTTTTCCAGCTGCTGAGTCTCGAACTCGTGCCGCTCCATGCACAGCTTCAGGCCAGGTTTGCACATTCCGGCTGAAAATCCGGCAGGATATCGCCGCCATCCAAGCAGGCAGACATCGCTGCTAATTCCTGTCCAAAGGAGTCATCGTGTGCTCGCACTGGTCCATTCAGGCCAGGGTGGCGGCACATCCTTTGAAACATTGCATTGGCCAATGCTCTGTTCAGCGCAGAAGGATATTCCTTTGCCGCTGATGTACGGAAAACTCCAGTGGAGGAAAGGCCAATGAGTGGCGCACTGGGTTTCTGTACGTCCCCAAGTGCGAATTGTGCCAACGACTCATCCAATGTCAAATTGGCACACAAAAATGTGGTGGGTTTAACCCCTGGAGAGCCAAAACGCCATTGTTGTATGGATTTCAAATAGAAAACAGCGTTCGGTCGACGAACCAACAACAAAACCAAGGCAGTACGCCAAATAGAAGGTTTGCATGGTTCATGTGGCATGGCCGGGTGTTCCAGCACAACTGCTCCAGAGTTCAAGGCAACTACCAATCCTAACCAAAGGCCTCTCAAGAGTAGGGCATTGCCTACACTCAATTGCAAAAGCTCGCGCAGGCTCAGTCCTTGGATGCACCATGGCGCGTCGGCCATTCTCAGGGGTCTGGGTGCTCGACGTGCTCGGTCTCCAAGCGCCTGGTCAATCAGGGTCTCAAAGCGAGCAGCGCTCCAGGTCTCGCAAGGTGGCCCGAGCAATAGCGCAACTAAGCGACCAGCTTTCGCAATCTCCATGAGAAAGGTCCAGAGCTTGGTGGAGTGTATATTCATGCTACTGTGAATGGCTGTGTCAATTGACAACACTCGCACTGGTAGGTCAGGCCGTTGTTGCAGAAGCGTAGACATCCATGAATGAAAGTCTCCTTCGCGCCTTCGTCCAGAGTAGAGGTGCACCACATAATAGGGGGCATCCTGTCCAATGGGCTTCTTGGGGGCGCGTGAAAGAAAACGCCACTGAAGTCTCTCTGTCTCCTTGACCTGCATGATCCCAAAGGACGAAGGGATCTTGTGGCTTCTGTCATACGGTCTGCTGGTAGTTGGCAGTCGGGGTTTCTCAAATTCGGGTTCGTCGTTCGGGAGATGACACCAGAGCTGCGTGAGCTTCTTCATCTCTTCTCGCATGGTCCAAGTGGGAAGGTCAACAAGCATGTCCATGTAAGCAGCTTCCAATTGGATGCGTCGGTCAGGGTCCAAAGACTCAGGCCAACAATCATGGAAACGACTCTCGATCCACTGGATAAAAACTCTGGCCATCTTCATGTCGGGCTCATCAAAAGCAAAGAGTCCTCCAAACATAAGGTTCTGAAAGTCAGCATCTGAAGCATCTTCATTAAGGCACCATTCCCGCAGTCGCGTCTCCAATTCATTGTAAACACGTGCAACCAAAGCGGGCTCGCTAGAGGGGTGCCACCATACATAGTCATTGGCACCAGCTTGCTGTAGCTCACTGATTCGTCTGCGCAAATCAATTCGTCTGCGTTGCACACTAGTTGGTCGAATAGGGCCATAGTGCCTTCGGATGGCCGGCAATCGTTTGATGTGTTTGAGGTGATCTGGCATCTGGATGACTTCCGGTACTGCCGGCGGTCTTGCTCCATCCAATCGATCCCAACATCCATTTGGACGGTATCGCAAATGTTGTTGTACCCGCCAGGTCGTGTGAAAGTCCTTCAAACAGCCAGCACAAACTGTCGATTGAATCATGAAGCGCTCAGTAGAAATATGCCCATGTAGTCTGAAAGCATGAAGTGCGAGCTTCTGAGCTGTGTCAAACTCCTTGGGGCACTCCCGACATCGAAATCTTTCTGCAGTGATAGCAGTGCTTGCTTGAAGGTCCACAATATCAATGCCAGCTTCACAGAGCTCACGGTAGATGGCGTCATGATAGTGTTGAACTTCCCATGCAATGCGCTCCTGCATCAGATGTTTGGCACAAGCACGCTTGACCGTTCGCTTCCACGTAGAACAGTCTGCTAATGAAGAAAACATCTGCATCCATCCATTGTCATCTTGTGGAAGTTCGAAAGGCAGAGCTTCGACCGTCTGGAGCCATGTCAAATCTTCTCTGACTTCATGCAGCCATCCTTTTCTCCATGAGCAACATATGGATGTGGAAATCATGTCCATGTCGTGCAAGGTGCTGCAAATAGACCAGTCTGTGGCGTGCCCAAAGCAATCGAAATGGTTGCAATTGGTGTTGGTGCAGGAAATCACAGTCTGTGGAACAATTTGCATGCCAAAATCCATCATCGTAAATACGTCTGTAGTGCTTTACCATCATGGTTTCAATTTTCTGAAGGTCTGCGGTGGAGACATCAGCCCAATTGGCGCATCCGTAGAGGATTCTGGAGAGTATAAGGCTACCATAAAGTTGCACTCGTCCAGGCACTGCTATTGCACGATTCAAAAGGACTGCTTTCTTGATTTCCTCAAAGGCCAGTTTGGCTGTAGCAATCTTGACATCAATCTCAAGGGAGATGTCAGCATTCATCCCTTGATGCACGCCTAAGTGCTTGTATGTTGCACTCAAACGCAAGGTCAAAATGTGCGTCGGTGTGCCAACAACCAAGCAGGGATGTTGCTGCTTGTCAAAGTGCTGCAGTCGACAAAGATTTGCCCCTGGGCCTCTGAACATCATGATGCCTTCTGTCTTGCCCTTCTCAAAGTTGATGGTCATACCATGTCTTGTGAAAATGTGGTGCACGACTTGAAGCGCTTGTTTCATCAGTGGAGCAAAACTCGCCGGAGACGTCGCAGTGATGGGTATCGCTGCATCGTCGACCCAGACGATGGGTGGAACATCCACTCCCAGAGCCTTGTTTCCTTCCACATAGTTGGGAATTTCGTTAAGCTCGTCCTGAATCTGGTTGACAATCCTGGCCATAAGCATGTTAAATGCTATGTCCGCCATGGGACTTCCAGGCCTCGTGCCCCTCGCCGTCGCTGTTGTTGCTTCTCCAGCTGGATCTAAGCGAAACCAGGTGTTGGAGTGGAGGTCGTGCAATAAGAGACACAGGCCTTCAGGGATGTCTGCAGGAACTTGTGAGTCCAATCGTGGTCAACCTTGAAGATGAGCTCACGTAGCATGTGATGAAATGCCGCTCTGAGATCAAGGAATAATGTTCCTGTTGACAGATTCTTGAGGCGTCCAAGGCGACTGTGCAGTCTGATGGCGTGGATTCCAACTGTCGTTTGCTGGGAGGGCAATCCTCCCAGCTGTCCAGGAGACCTTCTGGAGACCAAGGTCGGAAGCAACCGTTTCCTCGTCCATGCATGGAAGGTTTTCCCATACGAGTCAGCCAGTAAAATGCCTCTGTACGCATTGGGATCAGTGACTGCTCCTTTGCGTTTCCAGATGGCATGGAGATCTCCACCCTTGTAGCGGTGTGGCTCAATGCTGTTCAGGAAACTCTTCATGAAGACATTGTGTACTGCTGGAGCAACCGCTGCTGCCGCGGCTCGGCAGATTTCCGATGGAAGTCCGTCTGGCCCTGGAGCTTTGTGCGGTTTCTGTTTCAAACACAAATTTTCAACTTCAGTCAGAGTGGGGAGCTCTTCCAAGTCATAGATAGTCAAACTAGGTCGGAATTGAATTTCTTTGCAGTTGCGCTGAATGCAGTCCAGACGATGAGCAGTCGCTGTGGAGGTGGTGCCCACTTCAAGCTGTTCAAAGTGTTGCCGAAGATGGTTTCCCATATAGTAATTTTGTTGGGCTCGTCGAGCACGATGTTTCGGCAACACATGTTTGATCCTCCTCCATAAGCCAGTGAGGCCTTCATGCGTGTAGGTCCTGCCTGCTTCTTGGGCGAGCTGTTCATAATACCTGGCATCTTCAGTGCGCACTGCAACTTGTACTGCCTTTGTGAGCTGCCGATAGTGATGTGCAGTGGTGGCATACGCATGGTCGTTCAGCCTGATCCATGTCATCACATCGCGCTCATAGGTTTGCGCAGTACAAATGGAAGTACTTGTTGTTGACGTGGTGAAGGTAGTCGCTCTTTTCCAGGCAAGGAAAATTGCGTGTTGTAGAGTATGATGTCGTGCTCTATCAAGCATCTTGAGTTGCTTGAAGGCAAATTTCTTTTGGCCAATCAACTCCCAGGTTGTGTCAAGTAGATGATGCTTTCTCTTCCATCGGTGTTGACCCGCCCCGTGGTGTGTGACCAGAGTTCGTGTTTTGCTCGCCAGCCAACCAGCTGATTGGTGTGGATCCAAATTCCATGGTGGATTGGTGAGCTGCGACTTGAAGTGGTGAAGCACATCTTGGTCCTGAACTTGAGCAACAAAGTCATGGGCATTGATTCGTTTGACATCTCTTGGCTGCCGCTTGTGAGTGGGCTTGTAGACCTTCCAACGAAGATGACAAAGCAGTGGGACATGATCAACCCTGCTCAGGCTAACGTCAATGGTGTCCTCAATCCAGGTAACAATTTGATCAAAGTCCACATGTCGTGACAGGGCCACATAGTCAATTCGACTGGTATGCTCGCCATTAGGAGACGTATATGTGGTATGAAGGTCGCCGCTGTGAAAATCCTAGAACGTAGATGGCAGGAAGAGGCCATGCTCAAGCAACCACTCGTGAAACGTTGTGCCTGCTTGGTTCTCTTTGACTGCTGCTAAAGGGCCAACTGCTGTTGAAGTCTGATGGCCAAGGTGAGCATTTGCATCTCCAAGAAAAATCACATGCCAACTGTCATCAAAACGCCGCATGATGGATGAAATGCGGCTCCAAAAGGCAATGGACTTGGCAAGCTCATGTCCTGAGTGAGGAGCTCGTCCAATGACAATCAGTAATCGCACTGCTGTCGTATCTATCAAGGCAACAAGATGTGTTTCACTTGCATCAACAATTTGGATTTGCTTCGCAATCACTGGCTGGGCATTGTAGGTCAAAGGATAGACCTTGGAAATCCACAGTTGCACACCATCAGTTCCATGCGCTGTTGCTGGATGTCCAATGATGTGATAGAGGTCATTGGCCTTGTCCCTCAAATGCTTGTGTCTCGTCTCTTGTAGAGCAACAATTTGACATTGCTTCTGGTGGAACTGTTGCTGTAGAACACGTTGTCTCGTGATGGCAGCACCTCCATCAAGTGTCAACACATTCACTGTTGCAACAGTAATGTCAATCTCAATAGTGTTGTAATGCGCCTCAAATCGGATCTCGTTATGCTCAAAGTCAACTACAGGTTGTGGTGGGTGAATGTAGTGTTCAAGCCAGTTCCCTTGCATCTGGGGCGCATCGTATGGTTGTTCACGGAGACGTTCATAGAACCAAATCCACTGGAGGGCAGTGAGCATTGGCGCATCTCGGATCCACGTGATCCAGGGTGCACAATTGGGTACTGCATGACCTGCTGTGGAGGCAAACTTTGCAAGCCGATCAACTACTTCATTCCAAGGATGATGGTTGTGAGCCTTGACATGAGTCCAGGTCATTTTAGCTGTCGTTGCTCTTCGCTCCAGAATGTGGACCAATGATCGCATGAATGTTTTCCATTCATTGTAGTCAAATGTTTGCCATCAACCAGCTGCTTGCATACCGGTGGTCATAGCATCATAAGAGAATTGATAGAAAACCTGATGTTCAGGCACGTTTTGCGTCATGTGGGTGCTACACTTCAGAGCCCACAGCAGAGCCCATGTCGTGGCAGCATGCTCTCCTAGATGTGCGTGTTCAGCATCATCAACGCGACAACATATGTGACCTCCGAGGGAAAGCCCATCATGGTATTCACAAAGAAGAAGTACCGCTGCTCCAACTTGGTGACCTGATACTTTGGATCCATCAACATAGAAGTGAAAACCGATTGGTAGTTCATCTTCTGGGGGATCAATGAGGCTGGCAATCGCTTGGACTGATTCATCTGGTATGTCGAGCGAGTCAGGTAGCTGACACTGAAAAGGGATGGGACAGTTTCGTAATTCGATCTGTGCCCAACCAACTCTGGAAAGGTCAACCTGAACTTTTGGAGGCTCTGGGATAAGTTCGTTCAAACAAACCAATGTTGGCCGCTGGGTATGAGCCACCGTCCCAGCTGTTGGGCGCACAACATGTTGTTTGATCTGGATCATCATGGATTGATCACAGTCTTCTTCATTTGAATTGTCTGTGATAACTGTTTCCCAAGGCTCCTGATCATTGATTCCTGGCTCATGAGCTCTTCTGAGACCAGATATGGATATTCCATCACGTAGTCCAATCGCAATATATCGTGTGGGCATCATAAGATCACGATAAGGAGGCATGTCAACCCTGATGTAATCAGCATGTCCAATGGTTCTCAAGGATTGATCTTGCATTGGGATTCTCCGATGGTTGAGACGAACAAGACACCTTCTGCGTACTCCAGGTAAATTACAATACTCTGCAACTCCCAAACGTTGGAGAATTCCTTGTCGAGTGATTTGATCTGGAAGTAACTGGGCAGATCGATGTGTGTTGGTATTTGAATGCTGATGTTCATGAAAAACCAAATCAACCAGAACATAGCGTCGATCGTCACCAACTTGCAAGTCTTCATGTCGTTGGACCAGAGCAACTTGCGTGGCAGTTGATTGGAGATCACCTGGTCGGTGGGTGACGATGTAGAGCTGCTGCAACTGATGTCGATGTAGGCCCAAAACATTCCTGATGTTGCTGATCATCATGGCCCAATTGGTAGTTTGAATCCTTGCTGCTACCATTTCCGCATTCAAACAGAAAATGTGAAAGAAGTGAGAAGGTTCTTCACTTTCATATGTTGATGCTGTTGGGCTCGATTCTGATTCACTTCCATCTGGTGAGGCTGCATGGTCACCTGGTGCTGGATCAAGGTGTCCATGCAATTCATGTGGAAATTGCGCAATTTCAGGATTGTCGATGATGGCTGTTGGTGTGGGCACATGTCGTACATGATGAGCAAGCAGCGGCGTTTCATCGTCCTGTCTGTCAATACGCCTTGGTGTACGACTTCTATCCCTGGAGACATCATCATGATCATTGACGCCTGTGTCAGGTGGTGGTTAATGAACTGTGATACGAATTGATGATCCATCCTGCAACGCAATTGGAGGATGGGGAGGGTTATTCAATGGCCTCCAACCACTCATACCACTGATTCTTCTAAATCGCACGGTTGTAGGGATCTCGGCAAGATCTATCGCGTCTCTTAATGTCAACTGGGCAGGAAGGAAACGTGCAATGTGCTCCAACGCAACCACCCGCTCAGAATAGTACACGTTGGAGATGAGAGCTGCGCATTCATGTTGACGTGGATCTTGTACTACCAGGAGAGGTTGGGATCCATGATTGAGAATTGTCGTTCAATCGAACCACCCTTGCTCTGTAGTTGATCCGATAGTCATTGCCATGTAGATACCATGTCACAACCTGGAATGTCAATCGTTCATCTTGGGTGAGCTCACCAAATTCAAGGCCAGCTTGGGCAAGATGTTGAATGAAATCCGGTTGCAGGTGCATAGGTGTTTGCACTGGTGCAACTTCGGGAAGTCGTTCATATTCAGGTTGAAATCCTTGAGGTGACCTGAAAGCACCTTGTGAAGGAAAATGATGTTCCTTGACACCTTTGGATTGGCGATGCTTTTTCTTTTTGATGCGCCATGGCTTGTCCTTCCACTTCAGTGCTCGTTCAGGAAGTAGTTGTGTGGATTCAGACCCAAGCTCATCTTCCACAGGGAAGAGAACCTCGATAAACGAGGAAAAGTTCACGGACTTCGCGGGCTTTGAACTGTCAGTGCTTCGACAAGACGTCCATGCGTCGCCTGTCCGGAGCATAGAGGATCTGACAGGGTTCCACTCTGCCACAAAAAAGGCAGGCCATGATCACAATCTTGTAGCTGTGAATCGCCTCGATGTTCACAATGTGATGAGGTCATGTGAGGTGTGGTAGAGGAGCTTGATTGTAGTCCTTGCTGCAATGGAAGGCATGCTGCACAATGCATTGGTTGTAACACAATGTCATCATAGGCATCAGCCTCAAAGCCAGCAATTGAGGGACTGTAGCGTTCTGGCAAACGGCGTTCTATCTCGAAGGGACTAGAGCAGCCGCTGCCAAAAATCACTTGCCAGCAAATCCACGCGTATCCCCATCGAGAGTTGCAGGTGGATCTTTTGATCGAGGACGTTTGGCGGTACGTCCCATTGCTTCGTCTTCCTCTTCGGACTTGATCTCGATAGGCTCTTTGTTGTTGGCCTTGAGACAATTCTGCAGAAGCTCGTTGACTTCTTTCCTTAATGTGGCCTCCTCTTGGTCCATCTCCACATTCACATCCTGTTCGACATCGTCCTCCAGAGGTGTTTCTGGCAGGGCGGCCAGCGCAGCTTGGGTGTTGAGTCTCTGAATGTCCCTCCTTGTGATCTGGATATCTTTCCGGATGGTTGCAATGCGGACAGTGTAATCTTCTTGCTGTTCGTCGTAGGCAACCATCTGTCGAGAAAGCGATTCCATGATCGTTTTGAGGTGCTTCAGCCAGGTGGTACGATGCTTGGTCTTGGCCTCCTGCAACTTGTGCAAAGTTCGTCTTGAATTGCCCTGAGTGGTTGTAGCTCTGTACATATCTGCTTCGATCTGTTTCGTAGATCGCACTTCTGCTTTGATCAGAGCCTTGCGGGCATTGTCTGGCATTGCATTCAGATCTGGATATGCCTCCCGTAGCGCCTGGGCCAATTCTGCACTGTTCTCTGCATCTGCACTGGAAGCAGCTGTTGTAGATGCTTTGAGATTGGTTTTCTCCGGCTTCCAAGGAGGTGGCATCGTAGGAGCAGCATATCGAGGAACTTGTTGATTGTCTGCCTCCTGCTTGCCTCGTCCTTTGCCTCGTTTGCGGGTCTTCTTGCGAGGTGTCTGCTGCTTGGTAGACACACTTCTTGAAGACTGTCGAGACGTTCTGTTGGAGTGGTAGGAGTCGGATTCCTCCTCTTCTTCCCAAGTCCAATCCCACGTCTGATTCTGTTGATCTTGCCTCTTCTTGGTTCTTGGTCGTGAGTGTCTCTTCTGTGCCACATACGATCGGTCGTAGCACTTCTCCCATCGACCACCACAGTGTGGACAAAGAGGGTGTGTCCAGCTCACAACTTTGAAGCACCTGATGCACCTCCACGAGTCGTCCATTGTATGAGCAGCTCGGCAAAGCTTGCGAAGCCTGGTCAAAAATGGATGATCTGCTGAATGGTGTGCACTCAGTGTTGCAATACGTACCTTCACCTGAGTCTTGCTCAAAGGGAGGTGTCCACGTCGAAAAAGCCAGAGAGAATGCCTGGCCTGTGCTCTTTTGCGTCTCTGCCGCCTCCGCCAACTTGGTGTCAATACCGCCGCAATGGTGAAGAACAAAAAGCAGTGGAAAAAAGAGCTCGACAAACATGTAGCGCAGTAGGGGATCAAGTCAAAGTAGCCAGGGCAATACCAGTTCAGCTATGATGACAATGTCCCGAATCACCAACTTATCCCTGTTCGAAATAGACAAGGAGGTGAAGCAACGGTGATGGGGACCTGTGCTGTGTCCCCAGAGCACAAGAAAGGAAGGCTGCTCTGCTCGCCAGTCAGCAGCCCGCGGACGCCGGCTCAATGGCGACCGCTCAGATCAGTCGGGTCAGGGCCACTGAAGCCGAGATCTTATATGTATATATATATATACATATATATATATAGCTGACCATGAACATCAAAATTTCAGGTGCTTTTCCAGGTTGCGCAATCTCACCGCTCAGGAAAGGACTGCTCCTCAAAGAGTTGCAAAAAATGTGAGTTTCAGGCTCAGAGACATTGATATTCGACCTTGGTCATTTTTGGATGGAACCCAAAACTTGTAGAGTGAGAATGGCCTAAGCTGTTGGACCCTTCGCAAAAATTGAGCATTTTACGTGATCTTTCTGGATTTCAATCGTAGCTTGCACCCGCATCCGGGCCTTGAGCCGAAGAGCGTGAGGTGTGCCAGATGCCCGATTTGTCCTGATTGCCCTGATGGTTTCAAGCCTCGTGACGACGTGGTGCCAGAGAAGTCAACAACCAAAGAGTCGATTGGCAGCAAACATTCTGACTGCAGACAATCAATATCAATCAATTCTGTCCAAACGAAACACTTTTTGTTGGACATTGGCATACATTGATTGCTAGAAGCGGCAAGTGGCGGAATCCAGTTGATTCATGGTGTTTTGGTGGCGGAGATGTCGACAAGGAAAGTGGCGACCAAAGAGGACAATTGTCCTTCCTGTCCAGAAACTGGGCGTAACGTTCATGTGATTATTCCACATCATGCATGATATTTTTTGCGGCGCGTGGCTGATGCAAACTTTTCTAAGGAATGTCCACCATGTCCGACATGTCCGAAAGAATGTTTCTCGAAAGCAAAGGAGTGTGCCAGATACAGAACATGGAACTAGGACGCAAGAAGATTGCTCAGAAGGCACACGAGTTGCTTGCCTTATCTATTCTGCCTTAAGGTCAGCCGTGCTTGCCGATCGGGACAGGGTGCCATTTAGAGACGTTTTTCTTTGCCTTTGAGAGCGTGCAAATATGGATGAAATGTGGAGGTGCTGTTGGTTCGTTTTTTGATGTTTTTTGCACACCAGGAGCAGAGAGAATTTTCTATAAATTCAGAACAAATGAGTATCATATCAACTTTATTTTTTAATTTTTGTGAGATGAGAGATGATAAACACAAACAAACGCTTCTAACTACACGCGAGGTCATTTCTAACCACGGACAAGATTTTGCCTGACCAGGGAAATTGGACTTTCTGACCACGCGCGGCTTAGAACCACGCGCATGGCCAGTTGGGCAATTTCATTGTTATATATAATTAAGCAGCGTTCTAAATTCCCGTTTGCATGGGGTGGCATAAATTCCGTCAAGTCGTAAGACTTTGCGTGGGTTTCATAAGCAGTGCGAAAGGTTTGATGCAGGCGTTGGCCAGGGAGACCATGTCGGGCGATGAGAGCTCGGGTTCAAACAAGACTAATATAACTAATAATATATTTATCAATAAATTTGATTATATATTAATATATTTAGAAAATATATTTACCTATATATTTAATTATATATATATATTTAATAATTTATTTAATAATATTAAATAATTATTAAATATTATTATATTTAATATTATATTTAATATTATATTTAAATATATTTTAAAATATATATTTTAAATATGTTTTTAAACCATATATTGAAATAACTTATAATATATATAATAATATAAATAATATATATATATAATATAAATATATAATATAATTATATAATTATATAATTTATATTTTATTTAATTATAATTTTAAAGAATTTATAAAATTTTGAAATAAATTAGATAATTTAATATATATTAAAATTAATTAATTAAATTTATTTATTTATTAAATTAATATTTTAAATTAATTAATTAATTTTTTATTTAATTAATTATTTATAAATAATAATTTAATATTTATTAATTAATATTAAATATATATATTTGAAAAAAAAAAATAAAAAAAATATAATTAAATATTATAATATTATTTATATATTGATGTATTTATATTAATGATATTGTAGAAATAATAATAACTATTTTAAATATAAAATTAACTAAATTATTATAATATATGAATAATAAAATATTTTTATTTTTTTTAATTTTGGAATATTTGGAGGGAAATTAGGTAAGAATTTTCTGAAAAATATTTTGTTTGATTACATGAAATATATTTGTTGTTTTTTCGTATTTTATGATATTATACCTTTTCGCACATTTTTTGTGCGCCGAATTTTGAGTGGATAGGGCTTATATATAAACACATAACTAGGTAAATGGTAATTATTAATTTCTAAAAAAATAAATAAAACCATAAATTTACTAAATAACCTTTAGAATATGATATTCCTGAAATATTTTATTTTAAGGAGGTGAAATATTTCTAGGTATGGGGGGGGGAGATCCCTCCCTAAAGTGAAATATTTTAATTTTTATCCTTCCCCCTATCTACCCCTTTAAAATTGGGATAATTCACTATAAAATTTATAACAACAAAAATTTAATACCAAGAAAAAACAATACCAACAAAAAATAATAATAACAAAATACAGGACCAAACTAACAAAATTTCTAAATAAAAAATTAGCAGAGGTTCTCAATAATAAATTAACAAAAATTCTAAATATTAAGATTCCTAAGGAAATTAATTACATAAATTTTGTAACGAAATATTCCAAGTTCTATTTATATTTATTTTAAATATAAATTTATATATAATTATACAATTTATATATACATAAATATATATAAATTAAATTCCTATATAAATATATATATATTTTTTTATTTATATTAAAATAATAAAATTTCCAAAAATTAAATTTCCCTAAAAATTACAATTAAAAATATCTTATAACGATAATGTACAATTTATATTTTATTTATAATTAAAATTATTATTATTTATTTCAATTTATATATTTATATTTATTAATTATACATATATAAATATTTATATATATTTAAATTTATTATTAATACATGTTTTTTCTAAATATATATTATATTATTTTTATTTTTTTTTTCAAAATTAAAATTCACTTAAAAGGGGGAACACAAAACATAGGTAAGCAAAAAAAAACCGAAGAAAAAATAAAAAAGAAAAAGCAGGGAAAAAAAACATAAAACGGATTCTAGTAAAAACGACGCGGCCATTTTCTTTCAAAAAATATAAAGGGGAGTCTAGTAAAAGCCATTGAAAGGTTTCGGCGATGTAATTAAGGTTGGTGGTGGTTGTGGTGTTGGTATTGTTAGTGTTATTGGTGGTGGTAGTGTTTCTGGTGTTATTAGTGTTGTTAGTGTTGTTGGTGTGGTTAGGTTTGTTGGTGGTGTTGGTGTTGTTGGTCGTGTTGTTGGTGTTAGTATTGTTTGTGTTCTTGTTATTGTCGTTGTTGTTGTTGTTATTATTATTGTTGTTGTTGATAGTGTTATTGTTAATATTGTTGTTGTTATTGTTGATGGTGTTGTTGTTGTTATTGTTGTTGTTGTTAGTGGTGTTGTTGTTGTTGTTGTTATTGTTGTTGTTGTGGTTGTTGTTGTGTGTTATTGTTGTGTGTTATTGTTGTGTGTTGTTGTTGTGTGTTGTTGTTGTGTGTTGTTGTTGTTGTGTTGTTGTTGTTGTGGTGTTGTTGTTGTGTTGTTGTTGTGTGTTGTTGTGTGTTGTTGTGTGTTGTTGTGTGTTGTTGTGTGTGTTGTTGTGTGTTTGTGTGTTGTTGTGTGTTGTTGTGTGTTGTGGTGTGTTGTGGTGTGTTGTGGTGTTGTTGTGGTGTTGTTGTGTGTTGTTGTTTGTTGTTGTGTGTTGTTGTG
>Ga0126342_10007434_pt1 | contig 19558 bp, 20 predicted proteins | sample Cyp1metagenome_FD_92528 | JGI IMG/M metagenome (GOLD analysis project Ga0126342, IMG submission 92528) | Coral microbial communities from Lord Howe Island, Old Settlement Bay, Australia - Cyphastrea 1 metagenome | ecosystem: Host-associated > Invertebrates > Cnidaria > Coral ... | reverse complement strand
TTGCCAAACAAATGCATCAATAAGTTAAAATCCTAGGATGTCCTAGGTGATGCCCATGTGGGCCTTTCCGCAAGGCACACCGCCATCTGGCACAAGATCTTGTAAACGGCACATGTTACAACCTGGACCCAGGACTGTAGGTTACTAGGCAGTGCCAGTGGGGCATGCTGGATTTGAATGCACGAGGATGAAACACCATAATGTATCTGAGTTCTGAGGAGAATAGAACGTTTACGAGCACCAGCTTTGAAGTACGTGTAGTTCGACAGCGGGTTTGGACAAACATTTTCCAAGCATCGTACATGTACACTATCTGGACATATCTGGACTTTTCCCTGCACAATACAGTATACAGTATCATGATCAAAAACGCTGTTGTGGTGGAGCCATTTGGAGCCAAGAGTTTGACGTTTCTCTTCTTGTCCCTTCTCCACCGTAGCCTCGAGGTCTGGCTTTTGTCACTCTGAGTATGATAGTGCCATCATGGATCATCATGGGCCATCCAAAAAGAAATATGCCTCCACAGTGCTGTCTGGTTTTGCTCGGGTTTCATGAAAATTCAATGAGCCTCTTTGCTCCGTGTAGTTCTGGGGTTCACACACGCGAGAGTTGCAATACCAGTGCTTGCAGTAAACCGCCGTGCCTCGTTGTATCACATGCCACCGAAGCTTGGGGAATATATATGAATATAATATAATATATCAATGAAAGTCAATGAAATATGACAGACAATAAATCATGAATCTGTGAGGCAAATCTCATCAGCCTCCAGAATTCTTTGCCTGACAACCAAAATTTAGCCCCAGTTCCTGTCCATGACTCTCCGGACCACTGTCCTGATGCAGTTTCGACTACTTGTACCAAAAAGATCCAAAAAGTTAGTTGCAAAACTATTACAATGTAGTCGGAAATGTATTCTCTTGCTCCCAGTCTTCCCGGAAGCGCGGCAGGCCTCTGTCTCTATTTGGGCCTCAAATCGCAAATCTTCATCACGGGTTTCAGCTTGTGTTCACCATGCAATGCGAACATTACGAAACCCACCAAGTCAAGATTCTGCATGGATGATCTCGTAGCTTGGGGCACAGCAGCATGGTTCGTTTGGCGGATCGGTCGTTTGATTGGTTGGTTGGTCAACTCGTAACAATGATATATCGATAGTTGCAGACTATTCTGTACAAACGGATGGTATGCTGTAGCTTTACCTCATCATGTTTCTTTGCGGTAGAAAATGAAGTGCAACAAACGCAAATGCTACTTAACCCGTGCAACCATGTGCAACGCTGTGCAACCGAGGTTGGTAGGTGCTGACTGGTGCTCTCCGGTTTGTGCGCTTTATGGATCATGTACAACTTTCGCAGATGTGAAGAAGGATGCAAGCAAGGGGCTTCTATTTACTTCTTTGTTTGTCATGTAAAATCAATCAACACGCATTAAGACATTCAAGACCATGTAAATACCTGCATGCTGGCTTGGCATCTTGTGGGTTTGGGAGATTTCTCGACTTCATGCGTATGGACCATATGGACCGTATTGACCAGTATGTTGACCTCCTCCTCAATTTTGTCGAAGGGCCAAGGCACATCATGTATCATCATCTCATGTGTTGTACGTGTTTTGTTGGGTGACATATTTGTGAATTCCTGTGACACCCTACTGTATACTGTAACTCACAGATCCTCACAGCCTATGACCATCTTCAGCCCACCTGGTAAGCTACACTGTGTTCGAGGATATTCGAGGACAATCTTGGAAGCGTGGAGCTTTATTGTTGCGCATGGGCGGAATGATCTTCCAACTTCCAACCCGTTATTTCATGTTATTTCCATTCCTGAAAATACTGCATAATGAGCACATGTGGAATGGGCTGTGAAGTTAAAGACATCAGAATCATGTGCATAGTAACACAGTAGAAAGGTTTTTTGCGGCATAGAATTATTATGAATTATTGGATCCATATTCACGAATCAGCACCAGGCAGGCAGCCAAAATCAAAACAATTCAAAACACAGCGGCTTGCTGGGAAGTGCTATCTGTACAAGTCTATACTACTACAATGTGTCATGTGATGCTACATGATGCGCCGTGCGTAGTGTCAGGCCTGATGCTATCACAATATCTAATACAACGTGACGTAACAGAGCGAAAGCTTTCATTGCTTGCAGGGTGGTATAGCGTCAAAATGCATCAAACCGAGCTACGCATTGAAGACAACGATCAACTGTAAAAACATGGTGCTAATGATTGCAAATTGATATCCATAGATATGGCATGACGCTGCAATCGCCAAACAAACCTGATACGATTGAAACAATTGAACTTTGCTTTGCTTTTTTGACTCAAAAAAACCTCCTGTCCTGATGCACAGTGAATCATGTTTTAAATTTTGAGAATCTAGTGCTTGGACAGAGACTGAGACAGTATGGACGAGATGAATGTCATATATATATATAGAATAATATGTCATGCATGCGTTCTTTTTGTAGAGCCGGCTTCGAACAAAATCCAGAATGAAACATAGCTAAACTATGCTAAACTGCCAAGCTCCGAACAGCCAACTCTCGGGAAGGTGCAAGAACAAGAACCTGGTCGCGTCTGAAAATCTTGGGTACAAATTTACAAATGGGTATAGAGTGGTACAGCTTGGCCATGCGCACAGCCCAAACTTGAAAGTGTACCCAGGCATGAATCATTGGCCCCAACATATCCAAATGCTGTACAGTAAGGAGAAGCTGTTGCAGCAGCTTTCGCAAACAATTATGGGAATTCCTGCTGACGGTCTAGAACCCTTTGGGGTTTGAGCAGAATTCGCAGTGTTCGATCTATCTCACCAGCTACTTGCTTACTGCTTCGAATCGAACATCTTCCCAGAACTACCGTCATATTAGACAATTGAAAATGAAATTATCGGCTCACTCCCTTGCCGCTTCGTCGCACCTCGGGGGAGTACGCGCCTGGGCCAGCTGCTTGTTTTTGCATCTGCACCTTGACGACAGGTCATTTTCACATCTCGTGGCATCTCGTGGCATCTTGTGGCATTGTGGCATCTTGTCGCACTGTTCAAAACTTGTCATTTGGGGAGCTTGTGACAACGAGTCTGTTGCAACATGTTGCAACTGTCCGGCGAACCGTCAATTGCAGTAAGGACAAAGCCGGTAGCGAGCTATCATCACCGGGCCCCGAACCGCTGCCCATCCTGTTGAGGAGCAGACCATGGCAATGTGCAAGCGATGCAAATCCAACAATTTCCATCAATTTCCAGCATGTTCCAACATCGATGATGACCACGACATGCAAAGATCAACACAAGATTTCTTAACATTTCATAACTGCATGACATTGCATGACATTTCGAACTGGGCTATGTTGTGGCACCTGGATCGCAACCCTTCTTTCAAAAGCCGGGCGAAGCCTGGAGAATCAGGGTATGAGTCGGCCAAGTTATTTTCAAGGTGCAAAGAGATTCAAAATGGACCTGGCGAGCACACTTTGAACAAATTAAGTCTAGTGAGTCTAGTGCAGAAGAAGTGCATGTACTGCAGCTGGTCTGAGCTGAGTTGTGAGCAGGGCAACAGGAATGCTAGAGTTTTTCCAGATCCAGTCCTTCAATGGAAGCTGCAACTTGACAATTCCAAGAGGCTCAAACGTACTCCATTTTACTATATATATATAATTAATACGTATATTGAATTATATATATTGATACATATTGATATACTGTAGTTGATGGAATTGAGGCCTTGAAATGAAACCAGAAAGCGTCCTTGCAACGCCGATCAAGTCCCGTCCAGAGCAGAGAATAGGCCATGCTTGCGCCTGACATGCCAACTGTGGACTCAGCCACTTCAAAGCTTTTGAAATCTTGTGAAGCACTTCAACTTATTGATCTGCAAATAGATTTTGAACATTGGGCTTTCGAACACTCTCCATTCTGCAAACCCTTTTCACTACTTTCACTATCAGCCACCAAAAAACGACAAACTTGCATCACACTCATTAAGAAACTGGAGCATGTTGAAAGATATTCAACCGTTCAACCGTCAAAACGTGCTGAAACAATCTAAACCTAAACCCAAGTCAGAATTCCTTCGATGCTTTCATGTGATAGGATCAGAAACAACACTTGCGCCTGAATTGGCGTGGGTTCTGTGAAACCTGATGACATGTGTCTCTGGGGTTGACGGAATTTGTGAACAATTCAAGGTGACAACATGTGACAACCTCTGCCTGTCACAACTTGTGTTTGAATTGGCTGAGCGTAAAGCCCACGGTTCGCATGGCATCCACCAGTGCTGTTGTAAGGCCCTCTTCTGCTGCCTACCCAAAAGAGACCGGAAACAACGAGAAGCATCGTCTGGAAATCCTTAAAGTTGATTGTGATGAGCTGTGCAAGCTGACCATCTTGGTAGCATATCATTGTCAGCCAAATGATCAGGGGCGATTTCCGTCCAGTTTGTTTGTCGATCAAGGGAACTCCATTAATATAAAACTTGAAATATTATATAAACTGTTTTTCATCATCGACGTAACTTTAGCAGTTTCAAGTTGCCAACAAATCTAATTATTTGAATTGGCCGGAAATCGAAGCAACCAAAGAATCCAAAACAAAGCATAGCACAGCTATGAAGCTCTCGCAAGTCAAGCATACTGATCAGCCTCAAGCGTTGACCAGGGTGGCCACTGATTTTCAGCATTTTCGCCTGACCACTGTAGCTTAGCATAGAAATGCATGGAAAGCACATCGATACAAATCCCTGAGTCCAATCATGTCCAATCGCTAAGAAAGGGCTGTGATGCATGGTGCCTCTTTGGGCGGCCTGCTCATCATACACCTTGCAGAACGATCAGTCGAGTAAAGAGGCTTCTTTGTTTCTTTGTCGGTGTCACAATTTCTCACAGTTTGTCACGTCACAATAGGTTCCGAGAACGCGTGCGAAGAAAATTGAAAACCATGAAACTGCCCTGCTGAAGGCCATCTGTATGCCATCTGTTCACTGTTTGTTTGATGTTTTTTCCCCAAACAGCGTGTCCACACTGAGGGGTTCTTAGGGTAAGAATCAAAATCGGCTTCGTTCAAGGTTGGCATTTGGGCCCCCCGTTTCTTTTGCACACAAGTTCTTTTCTGAGATGTCCATGTGGGTTTCGACTGCGCGGGCTCGCGCGAAATGTCTGTCGCGTTTGTCTCCTTTCCGAAGGTCTAGTTTTACCGGCTATGTGCATGTTCCCTGGCAGGCGCAGTGTTTGGTGAGTTTGAGCCATGTTTTGAAAGTCTCGAAAACTTGTTTTGTGAAACCATCGTTGTTGTTGTTTTGGTGCATGGGCTCATTTTTTTGTGCCAGGCGCCGTGCTTCAGAAGCCTTGACAAAAACGTGGCTGAAGCCTAGGTAAACCTTTTTTTGGATTTACAAAGTTCATGTTGCGGGCTTGGCGGAATTCTAACATGCCCGTGCAGCCCTCTCGTCACCCTGTGCGGTCGGATAACTCTCGCCGTGGCGCAAGGCAAATTTTGATGTCGCTCGCGCAGCCTTCTCGTCGCTTTGTGCAGGTCAGGTCGCTCTCGTGGTGACGCGGTGCTTATCTTAGCTGATTCAGAGATCCTGGCAAAAAATCTCGATGGGTTCTCTGGAAAGTCCTTCTATGATGACCTTGCGAAAGTGTCATAGTGCGTGATAGTGCGTTATTATAGGTCCTTATAGACATGAAGATCTTGACCAAGGTCTTGTAGAGGTCCTTGTGAGAAGATCTTGTGAAGATCCTGGTGAAATCCTTTTAGAGGTCCTTGCATGAAGATCTTGAAAATGGCCTGCATTAGAGGTGCTTGTATGAAAGCTCTTCTGGGATGCTCTTAGGATATTCTTGTATGAAGATCTTGCAAGATCCTCTAGAAGGTTCTTCTTTGATGATCTTGTGAAATTCTCTTAGAGGTCCTGGTCAGTAGACATAGCGTTTTTTCTTGTGACAAAAACAACATGAAGTATATAAAACAAGTTCCTGCTGCTGTAGGTCCGAGAATGTTAAACCTGATCTGTTACTGTTTCCGTAGCTACTGCTGTTTGCATTACGCATCTCCTACATTAATTTTCAACCCCCCCCACACTGTTTGGGGTCTCTTGCAGGGGGAGTTTGTTTGTTCTTTATCTTCTGTGCTTCTTTCTGCTTGCCTCAATGCTCTCTGGCGGCTCTTCACAGCCTAAACGACCAGGATCCTGAAGTTTGTGAGGAAATGGTTGGAAATCAGCAGCAAGATGCAGCAAATCTTGTAATGAACGATATCAGCGATAATCAAAGCTGAACATTGCAAAACGATGTCAAAAACGATGTCAAAAACGACGTCAAAGGAAGTGGAATCATGTTGACCCTACGCACTCGACCAACTCAACCATTCTCAGCACCCCATCGCTCCTGAGGTTGCTCCTTCTTCTCTTCCCTGACAAGGCTTGAGAAATCTCGAGAAGTGCAGCTGGGTCTTCTAAGTACACTTGCCGTTGAGCAGAAAGAATCACAACTCCCGCAGATGCTCTGTTCATGACTAAAACATGCGCAGCACCTAAACTACCCGACCCCAGCCCTGAGTTACAGTATTGCGGCAAGAATAATTAGTGGCATGGCGTGACAAGGGCTAGGAGAAGTTCAAATAGAGCACGAAGTTGAGCAATGACAATGAGATGAGATAGGATGAATTCGGTAGTATGTTTTGAAGCAGGGTAGGACCTTCTTTGACATTGGCAGTTCAGAAATGTTGAGCAAGAAAGTACAAATTGAGTGATGGAGCCACTTTGATTCCAAGCAAAGCTTTACATTGTATTGAGGTTGCGGCTAAGACCGCCAGGAGACCATTGTGTTTTCCGGCGCAAGGAAACATATAACATGAGTCAGGAACCGAACTACCAACGGCTGCCATTACTGGATCGCTTACGGCCAACAACACTTGCCACAGTGAAAACAACTGTAAACAAGCCAGAAGACGACGTATCAGCAGTAAAACCTTAGAGTTGCCAAGACTCACATTGTTGAGGCTTCATAGGCTTGCTACGTGTAATTATATATGTACAGTATATGTATGTATGTATGTATATATATATGTATATATATATCATTATATATACATATTATACATATATATATATATATTTATATATATATATATATCCGCGGAGCTGCTGGAACATGACTTGTCCACCATCTCTGACAAGCTGGATTTGCTTCTTGGGTCCCATCAAATACAATACATAGTCACTTTATTTTGGTCCGTGATGTTTCCCGCTATGAAAGGATCTGACTTGCACTTCATCACCAGTCCATTCTCAAACCGTTTTAGCTTTTCTTTCTTCTGGAGCGAGCGAATATATCCAAGACATCCAAAAGTTTCTTTGAAATTAAGCTGCACACGACTTGCAGACTCCTCCAGGGATTTCTGCTTGAGGGCCTTTTGCTTCCAACATGCACGAATCTCACTCCATAGTTCTAGGAGCCCGCTCTGTCTCCAAAATGCAAACAAACACGTCTAGATTCCCTTGCTCGGTCAAAAGATGTCAAAAGTCCGCTTTGGGATGCTTTGGCAGGTACTGCATGGAGACATGAGAGAACTGTGCACTCTCTGATTGGGTTTTGAATATTGTGTTGTATCTTGATGAAACGGTGGTGATCTTTGGGACATGTTTGTGAGTTGTATCTTGAGGTCTCCACGCAAAATGTCTCCTGCAGTGAAGCGGCTGCACGAGCTGCCTGCAAATCTGCACGACTTCAAGTCTTTGCACAAAGGATTACACTAGAATACAATTGGTATATTAACAGTAATTACATATACGCAATCATATGTAATTATGATATGTAATCTGTAATATTAAGTATTCCGTTGGCACTCTGATGTGAAGGCGCATGGATTTTCAGATTGGCATATTTTATGAAGGCCGCTCTTGGGGCAAAGGGCCGAAGGCAATGAAAGAACACGTGGACTTGCACGTGGACCTGCTGGAGCATTACTTAGACAGGCACATCACTGTCAAGTACAAACCTTGATTGATTGTTTGAACGCGCAGAATATGGTTTTGTATCTTTGCAAAAATATATGCAGGACCCTGCAGACATGACTCCCTTGACCACAGTACCGTACCAAGATGTAGCTCGACTCCTACTTTCTCGTACTTTCTCCTTGTTTCTAAAGCACGTGATCTGTTTGTACTGGTTTACTCTTGAGATCGTTTTGGTACCAAGGCACCTCTTCTGCTTCGGCTTCGGCACCATAGCCAATGCCTCAAAGTGAGTGGATGTCAAGATATCTCAAGCGCAGCGACAGGGAGACGTAGCGAGACTGACTCAGATCAAGTCACTTGACCAAGGGCTGTAGACTTCCATAAGTCGAAAGAACATCTTCCATAATGACAGAGGGATTGTTGAAACTTTAAAAACTGTTTGCAAACGATTATGTTTTGCAAAACGGGTCCAGAGTTAGAACGTCCAAAGGTTGTGCGAGTAAGTAGCTTTTGACAATTTTGGATTCTTTTGGACGTTGTATGTTTTAGGTTCAGCAACATTCAGCAACTATCCCCTCACCTGTAAGATCTGTAATGAGATTAGAGTGTGCCATCTGGCCTTGCCCTCCCACATGATGGGCGCTCTTTTCTCGTTCGGACATGGCTGGCTCATAAGCCAAGGCTATTCTGGCTCTAAGTGTAGGGTTCCCCATACTGTAGGTGTGGATACTGTGTGGATACTGTGTGTATGCTGTAGTGTCCGGTATTATGGTTTTATTTTGAAAATATCAGGAGAACAACTATAGCAAACATAACCCACACCAGTTCAAAAAATACCAAGCTTTGAGTTGGCCGATGTTCAACCTGTTAGACTTTTGACGTGCGTTTCGGGTTCCAAAACACTTTCCAACAAGAAAACTAAATGCTACTAGATGCTACTAGTATCATTTCTGAGAAGACGTCGAAGATTTGCCTAATCAAAAATTGACAACAAACCTCCAAACAGACTTATGCATGTTGCAATCTCTGTGCTCTCATTGTAGGGATCCTGCGTCTCAAGGCCTCAAAATCCACACCCGTATCAGCCTCAGCTTTTCGCAGCGCAAAAATGGCAAAGATCTTCCGGCTTCTGCTGTTTTGGGTTACGCGTGGTTCCATTTTCATATTCAGGCAAGCAGCGGTGCGCAGTTTCTTGGCGTCCGGCTCAATTTTTCCTCCTGGAGCATCCACAAACCACATGTGAGCATCTCGACATCTCGACATCCCGCCTGCTGCCCTTGTGGTTTTCATTGTACTTTATCGCGCTTTAAGAATTGGCACCTTGACCTTGTTGCCAAGGAGAGACGAGTGTCGGAGCATGCAGCCAGCAACTGTAAATGGCGCATGCAAATGCATTGCATATAGTAAAGCTCGTGATCTATACAGAAACTGGTCCTTCTTGACCGTCTTTCTGCTCCTCTACGTCTGCCTTGTGAAAACATGATGCACACAAATTCAGCCGAAGCCCGTAAAACAAAATCCTTTGTGTCAGATAGTGAAATCAATTATATAAGAGAGGATCATTCACTTTCTTAAGAAACAGCAACCCAGCTGAGCTGTGTAATCCAACTCTCAGAACTGTATAAATCAAACAGTTTCAAACATCACTTTGCTTTGCCTTCATTTTTTCAGTCGCAGCATCTGGAATGAGTCCATTCGAATTCTTGGATCAGGGTTCAAAGAATATAATTACATATATGTAATTACAGTATACAATGTATCGAAATTTGCAAATGCAAACGCGACAACAAAGCAGGGACTTGCCAATAAACTATTAATATATATATATTCATATATAAATATATTATATATATATATTCATATATAAATAGAATACATACTAGTTATACTAGTTATATACTAGTGACTACTAGTTCATCTTGGAGGTTGCTGACCCTATTGAACATTTGATTCATTTGATCTGCGAGGTCATTAAGTGCTTCCACAGTGGCTTCGCCCTCATCATCAGACAGGAAAGCCAAAGGATCCATTGCAAATTGGGCAAAGTTTAATTGGCAGCCAAAAGAGTTATCAGCGTTCTTTCTTTGTGTATTCCCGAAAAGAACCATCAGGATTTTGGACTTGTACCATAATTCCCAGAGGGCCTCTTTTATGCCAATGAAAAAATCAATATATTCATGATTCATGACATCACTGAACATTGCTGCCACTCGCTCTGAACTCCAAAATGCTCGGCAAAACCATGGCAAAACAATGGTATTTATTTGCGGATATGGAAGTGACCCAGTTGAGGGTTTATTTTGGGTCTTGAAGTCACAAGTTGCTCTTGCATACTCGTGGTTTTGCATGTGTCGCACAGTCATGCTTGAGGATAATGGATTTGAGGTGATCTCTGCCTCTGCGTTATGGAAACTGGTCTCTTGAAGCTCTTCACCTCTTGAATGTTTGTCTCATTCATAGTCTTTGCATTTGGCAAGGCAATGAAAGCAACACAACACAAACAAAACATGTAAAGAAAATCAAAGAAGTACGCAAAGGAGAAAGGCAAACAACAACGAAATACGACAGGACCTACGACAGCATGCGCGGAAAGCCTGAGAAAGTGGACACTCAGAGCTGTCGGAACCAATCTTTTCCGGCCGCTCGCCGAACTCCTTCTTCAACCCAGCGAGTGAACTTTTCGAGGTCAATCTGCAAGTTCTCAAGTCTCCAGTAGGCATCTCTTGCCGTTGCCCTAGTAGCAGAGAACCTCTTGGCATCCTTTGTGGAGCAATGAAGTCAATGCGGCGATGCATGTACTAGGCTTCCGTCATTGGCCAGGTCACAAAGCATCGAGGTATATATATATACATTAGATGCTAGATATTGCTAGACGATGTTCATTTGTTCCAATGTCCCCTTTCTCCACGCATTTGATCCGCAATCATGTGGATGAATCTCTTTCAGTCAGTAGGTCACAGCTTAGCAATGCAGCCGAGAGGCTGGCACCTGTGGCGGCTTAGGATCACTGCGCAAGCAGACATGATCTACTTGAGCTAGCCTGTCGCAGGTCGAAGCAACGAGCTGCGCTCTTGGGAAAACAGCACAGGAGACTCGACTACTTTGAATTAAGATGGATCAGGAATCAGGACATTTGCCATCATTTGCCAACCAAGAAAAAAGGGTTTATGTTTAGTCTCTATTCGTCTGCTACAAGCATACAAGCACTACAGACTTCTCCCTCAAGCTGTTTTATGTTGTTTTATTGTCGCAAAAGAGGAAACTCGCGCTATGTCGGGCCTGCCCAAGCCTCCGAACATGCCCAAATAGTCAGAATTCCATTCCTCACTGCAGCGGTACAAGCATGGCTGTACCCCTCGCGGAATCCTGAGGGTCAGTGCAAGCATTGCCAAGATTTGCCAAGGAAACCGTACAATGGGGAGTCGAGGTCAAGAGGAGGTCAAGACGCAAGGTGCACTGTGTCAATTTGTTCAGTTGAGCTGCCTCCAAAACCCACTAGAATCAGCGGAGTTGCTGAGAATATCGGCTTGGAATTGGGAGGCAAGGAGAATTGAAATTCAAAACGCATTCTTATAATTCTCTGGAGAATGGGTGTCCTTTCTTTTCCTTTGCAGAGCTGCTGCACATGGATACACAACTGGACAACCCCAATTTTCCCAAAGCGGGAAGTTTTGATTGAGTCGATATGTCCAAAAAATTGCGCTCTGCTATGCATCCCCCCATGACCCCATGATGTGCAGAGATTCAAGAAATCTCTGGAGGAAATATGATACATATGTGAAATCTACAGGGAAGGGAAACTTGAGTCAATGATGCACCAAATGTACCTATATATACCATTATATACCATTATATTATATAATATTATATATATATCTCTGCTGCAAGGATCTGTACAAGGACGACCCCAGGGAAACAGCTAGGGGAGGAATCCCGCAGATGAAAGCAGATTGTAAGGAGTACAGTACATGTCAGAAACAGAGTAGTCTTTGTTACAGGGTGACAAGTGATGCATGATTCCGTCATGATGGTCTGTCAGGTCCATCGGGATGCTTGACAGTATGGCAGGCATTGACAGGCCATATGACAACCGTACACTGTGAGGACCAGCAATCTGAGCGAAGTGCTGCATTCTCGAACCGTCTTAGAAGTCTTCATCTTCTCTCTTTGACTCTTCAGGTTACATCCGTAATCATCCGCACATCCTGTACATCCTACAGCAATTGATTCCTGCAATCTCAGGCGCCACTCCAAAACTTGACTGCCCGGCTTCATCAGTAGCATCCTTGGTCACAGCAATAAGGCAGCGGAAAGCACGTCTTTTAAAAACGTATTCGTGGTAGGTTCCCTTTGTCTGTAGTAAAAAAAGAGAAAGAAACGTGTCAAAATGAAGACCGTCGGCACCAAACTAATCACTGCTAAAACTGAGTTGCAGCATGCCGCAGCATGCCGCAGAATGCCGCAGCATGCCGCAGCATGCCGCAGCAGCACGCCGAAGCAATCAAGTATATCAAGATATATCAAGTATCAAGAATGTCCAAAAACTGTGTGTAAATTGGCCGCCTTGGACCAAGTGGCCATCCTAGTGCCGCGCCAACTGCGCCAACAAGGACATCAGCACTACGGAAGAATGCTGCCTGGAAAGGACTTGACTGGAGCAAGAAAAGTGAACATGAAAATTGAATAAGAAAACAACAAATCCCTTAAATTGAACGTTAACAAGATTTACAAGGGTGCACAATCGTCGTCTGACACATGAGGCATGCAAAATGTATAGAAATCCTTTTGTTCATTGAGGCAGTTCAAGATTCAAAACATATCGGAGTTTCCTCCGGGATGTTTGAGGTGCAAGTGGTGGGTTGCCATGGAGACACAGAGACAACATCCGTTTGATTCCGGTTGTTTATTCATTGTGATTTTTTGGCCTGTTGCAAGAGCGGTCTGTGTTCCAGGTCATCTAATGCTCTCCAAGCCTTGGGTGAGATTTGACATCAAGTCCAGCATCTTCTGGCTTGGAAGAAACAACAGCAGCAACAACAACCATGTCAGTGACGACGATGACAACGAGAACGAAAACGAAAACGACCACCACAACCACGACCACGACCACGAGCACGAGCACGAGCACGACCACCACCACCACAACCACCCACAACCACAACAACATCAGCAACATCAACTACAACAAGTACTCCTCCTCCTCCTCCTGTTGCTGCTACTACTACTACTGCTACGGCTACTGCTACTGCTGCTGCTGCTGCTACTGCTACTGCTACTGCTACTACACCACCACTACAACCACTACCACTACCACTACCACTACCACTACCACGAGTACTACGAGTACTACGAGTACTACGAGTACTACGAGTACTACGAGTACTACGAGTACTACTACTACTACTACTCCTACTACTAATACTACTCTTACTACTACTACTGCTGCTGCTGCTGCTACCACCACCACTACTACTACTGCCACTACCACTACCACTACCACTACCACTACTACTACTACTACTATTACTACTACTACTACTACTACCACCACTACTACTACCACTACTACTGTTGCTGCTGCTACTACTACTACGACGACGACGACAACGACTATGACAACGACTACGACAACTACTGCAATTACCACTACTGCTACTCTTGATACTACTGCTACTGCTGCTGCTGCTGCTACCACCACCACTACTACCACTACCACCACCACCTCCACCACTGCAAATACCTCCACTACTGCCACAACTACCACCTACCACCTTCAAAGTAGCTGTTGACGTGCCTGCGAAACAAAATGATGATCATTACGATAGGAGCAAAACAAACTGACAAGATTAATACTTACACATAAAGAGCGGGAAGAGATGAGAATTAACGTGAAACTAAACAAAGATAACGAAAAACACTATATAATAGCAATTGAGGGAAATAAACTATTGTATGGTGGTCAGAACGATGCCGTATTCCAAAAAGTATGCCAACATATGCCAATCGCTGTTCTTTCTTTGGATACCTTCAATCAAGGTCCAAACCTCCTGCACGACGCACACAGAAGAGATCAAGTGCATCTGAGAAGCTATCTGCCCAGCCCCTGCCAAAGGCGACAGTGCTTGGGTCAGATTGGACCACGTCAGAAAGGCCCTACCGTGTGCAAATGATCGCTGAATAATGAGCACCGACACTGTTGCGCCAGCACCTGCCGCACACACAGACACAGACACACTCGGTTTGAAAGCTGCAAAAGAACAACACTGAAATCTGAACATCTTAAATCGTTTCCATCTGCGTTGGCAGAACATAGACATACAAGAACAACGCGTTGGCAATGCGCATGAATATGAACGAATAATATCGAATAATATAGGATCATCAGAAATTGTCAAACAACTGCAAAACGATGGAACCTGCTCCTCGCTGCTGAGATGACTGGGAGCCATAGATTGCTTTAGGCGGATCCAACCGCCAAAATTTTGCAGCCATGGCATCCTGATCGAACAATTTCTGCCAGACGCAGATTGATGGTTACAGTAGTATGATCAAACGTGCCCAAACCTTCAGGCATGATTTGGAATCGCAAGCTAGACTCAACGATGGAAATGATCACTATGGTACAATATGGTCTGAGAACATCTGCCCACAAAAACCGGCAATCTCACAATCTCACAGTATCATTCTTATCATCGGCATTATGATTACATTGTCATTGCTATCAGCCTCGTGTTCATCGTCATCGTCATCGCCGTCGTCATCATCATCATTATGACATTATGATAATAATTATTATCATCGTCATTATCATCACCATCATCAATGTTACATTGTGTTACATTGTCAATTCCTAGCTCTCATTCTCACTATGTTATTATATGTTATTATCATCTTAGTACTAGATGCACCAGTATGATGTCCTTGCGGTGTTCATCACGCCATCAGATTCCTCCACTTCCGCTCCGTTCAACCCATCTGAAACTTGAATATGCTAGAACGAAAAAAGATTATACTTGCATCCGAAAATAATTACAGTACCAGCTAACAGCTATAAGAAACCTACTCTTGTTGTGGAACGCGGAAATCTTATGCTTTACACAAACAAGCAAGAAAACAACCTTGGTCGAGCAAGGTTCCATCTCTTGGCCGTGCAGGTGATTCAGGGCATTCTTGAAGATCTCCACGTCTTTGATGCCAACGGCAGTGTCGTGCTTGAGTTCCCGATCTGCCCGCATCTCTGCATGACCTTGGAGTCAGTGGCGGAAGTGCACCCATCGATTGGCTGTTTTTGACATGACCATTTTTGAGCTGTGTTTTGGGGGGTTCGGATGGGGTGGGGGGGGGTGTTGATGCTACGCTGCTGAACTTCTCGTCACTACCAACAGATCCAAACCAGAAGCGATGCAAAGGAAGATTCGAGTATAAGACAATGGAAGACAGGTTGAGAGGGAAAGATCGGTCTGTTGCTGACACAGTGGCCGAGCTGTTTCAGCAGTCTGTTATGCCATAAGTTTCCGGCCCCAAAGCACATGCTTGAAGCAACGGCTCCGCAACGTGTGAAGCATCACCGGGGGCGACGAAGTTAAGAGCCGCAGCAAGGGTGCGTGCCTGGTGGTGAGTAGTGGTGAGCGGCTGCGAGTCTCTTCCCTCTCTCTCTCTCTCTGTCAGTCAGTCAGTCAGTCAGTCAGTCTGTCAGTCAGTCAGTCTGTCAGTCTGTCAGTCTGTCAGTCTGTCTGTCTGTCTCGCTCTCTTTGCAATGCAATCGTCTGCATCTGCGCATCTGCATGCAAGCACATTTCTCTGTATTACCTGTTTTACAGTGTCACCGCTTCGCGCATGCTATGGGCTGAGGGGTGATGACTTCACAAGAAACGCTTCATGCCGACACGTGCCTGACTACCCACTGCTCAAAGCGCTGCTTCTGCAACGCTCTCTCCAGCTCGATTTTCTCCTCTGGTCACAACATGTGGAAATTTAAGCAACGATCCACACACACACACACAGCCGCAATATCCTAATTTCATCCAATTTCAATGAATGCCAGATTTACATCAGCAAGTTGTTCTGAGGGGTCTGAGGGGTGAATCACGCCTAAGAATATGCCCTAGCATGCTTTAGCTGTCAATCTCAACCTGTCCGACATGCTAGCAAACTTTGAAGTAGCATAAAGTAATATAAAGTAGCTACCTTATTGCTCCTTGGGGAGATCCACCTGCAGTTCATCCTCGCGAAACTCATAACCATCAAACAGCAGAATGAGAAGCACATTGTCAGGGCTGACTGGGCGGAGAGATCTCTCGCCAGAAAGGCTGGCTTGTCTGCGGCCATGCACGCGCGCTGCCGCAGGAACAATCCAGTGCAGGTTGTGCCAGACGTTGTCACCGCTTTCAGGCAAGTTGAGAACCTGGCATGCTCAGCAAATAACTTTAACTTTGCCTGGCTTGCCTATACATGCCATTATAACGTATACATAAGTATACTATACATCTGTACAACGGAAATTTCACTTGGACAGAAAAAGGCTTATAGTTGCAAACAATTCACCTTCAAAATCCTTCAAATACCCTTCTAGGGAAGGTCTGGGAATCGTTATCTACAATCGACAGCTCTCAAACTATTTGAATTGCCCTCAAATATCCTCAATTACATGTCATCAACTATGCCAAACAAAAACCGGCGGGATGAGAATCTGCAGTCCGTAACTTTGCAGGCTGGCAATTTGTAACATTGTCTGAGGATGTCTGAGGCATTGTCTATCTTTTAGGAGCTTGTACGTGATGGCCAAGAAACAAATCCGACAGTCTCTCTATCGAATTCGAAGGAGGATTCACCTGATGTCTTGGCGGCGCAAACGTTCAGATGGTGCGGATATCAACACCTGCAAGGTCCAACCAAAAGCCAAAAGCCCAGAGCATTCATGCCATTTCATGCCATTTCATCCCCACCATTCTTTGTAATATCCCGGCAAACAATCACTGCAGGAGTTTAGAGACACGCCATATTTTGCTCCAGGTTTCGAGACTCCTACGATATCAAATCTTTATGATTCTTCATGGTCTTATAATCTATACATATATATATATACTGTATATATATAAATACATCATCATATATACACATGTATTCATGGCTTTATGCCTCCCAACCCGCATGTTTCTATATGTTTCTGCACGGCTTGTCACTTAAATCATAAATCCAATCTGGTTCCAGTGGATTACTTCTTCTCAGTACAACTAGCATGTCATAGCATGCCATAGCATGCGGATACGTTAAATGGAATAAAGTCATAAAGTATATATAAAGTTGCCATAAATTATTCATAAATCAACAATAAGTAGAATGTGTCCGCAAGATCTCTCCGAGGTAACTCTTCGAGGTAAGCCGCTGAAATCGCTGTGTTTGAGCTTGTGCCGATTTCGCCCTGTCTCAGAGCATGTCTGCAGCTGCTCCGGCAATCCAGGTGCTCTGCCTTGAGGTGCAGGAGCAAAACGCAAAAAGTACAGTTTGGTTTCGCTTCATGGACTCGTCAACAGTGTTATACTTGTATATACTTGTTATTACATGTTATTACTTGTTACATCTTGTTACACTATGACTATGTTAGAAGATGTCAGAAGGTGGTACAACTCAAGGAGGTTTATGCAAAGATATGCAAAGCAGGAGGATAATATACGATAATCATCGATGATCAAGAATGCTCAAAGCAACATGCAGGCCTGGACTTTCCAAATTGTTGTGGAAGGATTGCTGACTTTTCCTGTCTGGCAATTTTGTATGTATATAAGTGTATATAAATATTTGGACAAATTCATTGCCAAGCTTCGAACCGTGACTACGCCGTTCGCAATGCACACATCTGACAAATCGAAGATGCATTCAACCTGTCAGGCTGCGCAAGTTGCATCATGTTGCTGGTCTTTTGCGAGCTGATGTCATGGCAGCAAGTACCAACTGTCTCTGGATATGTTACAGTCACATTAGTTCTTTTGCGTTTAAATCTCTCCACATGTTTCATACACGTTCTCCATTTTTCTCCACAGGTGGCTCCTTTGCGCCATGCTGCTGAAGTGGTGAGGGTTTCCAAAGAAGGTGTCCCAGGGCTTCATTGCTCAACTTCTCGGGGCAGCCATGTTCTTCCAGCTGTTCACCGAATCCTCACGATCAGGAAATATCAGGACTTTAGGATGTGGGATACATGTGGATACCTGTGGATACACACCTGGCATGCAAAGAAAGGTGCTATGATGTGTTATGATGTGCTATGAGTTCATGTTTGCATAATTGTATATAGCTGCATGTACATACTGAAACTGAGATTCATTGCACTAGATTACATCACATCAATTCACGTAACATTGCATATGTAAAGCAAACAATTATGCACCTAAGCATCCTGATATTTTTGGTGACACGAACTCAAGCATGTTGAGAGCCACATGAAACGTACCAGAAGTTGACTGTTGAAGACAGTTCAGTTCATCAAGAAGTGATAGAGTTGGACAGACTTGGACTGTAAGTCCAACAGTTGGAAGTTAACACTTGGGAGAGACACACCGACAGACTATGATAGAATTTGGTGAGTACAACCGATAGCAATTGGTCCCAAGCTTGTCTTTCCCTTTAGGGCTTTGCAAAGAACCCCCCAGCTTCACACAATTTGAATAACCACACATAAACGGTAAAGTCGCAAGGTGTAAGAACATGCACATTTTTTTCTTGCTATCTTTTTCCAGTGGCAACAGCAACGGCAAGGACAGAGCATTGGCAGCTTTCAAGTCTTTAATCACAGGTGAAACCATTTCTGCCACTTGCCAACATCTTCAGGTGTCCCCTGATTCCATTAACCATGGAAATGGATGAAATGGACAACAACTCCACATGGATAGGGAGGCCTCGGTACCTTTTTGCATTTTTCAATCGGTGTGTGTTGCCTCACTTGACTGGACATCGGTTGCAAACTCTTTGCAAAGCCACAGTGGCAACACTACGGGCAATCGCAATCGCGGGAACCTGTTCAAAGATGACATGTGTGCACATAGACTACATTATAGACTACTCTGTTGTGGATTATAAGGTGCAGTAATTATAAGGTATTGGTGATTATTTTTGGAGCCGTGAAAGTAGTGAAAATCTGAAACCCTTTTCCAAGTCAGACCATCCTTCGGTGAGAGAACTCATGGACACTCATAAACAAACGTCCAGCTCAGGCAGAGACTACGGAATGTCAAAATGATAGGTAGCTCCTTCTACAAGTAGTTGTTTCATGTTGCGTGTCTTTCCTTTGAACATCGACACATTGGTTGCACGTAGTCCAAATTGAACAAAGTGGCTGTTCATTGCATGGCACGCCACGTTGCCAGCTCGCCAATTTTGAGCCAAGCGCGCAAAGTTGTACTGGACATCCGCCTTCCCGAAAGGCACTCAAAGAATTGTACCACATTATGCCGAATGTAACCGAAATTAAGCGAATATACAAATATATATTATATAGGCTCAAGGCTGGGGGTTCCCTGGAGCTTCCAGGAACCCTCAGTCTTGAGCCTATACTATAAACGTCGTTATGGTATAGAGATGGGGGGTGGGGGGGG
>Ga0126342_10007433_pt1 | contig 19559 bp, 22 predicted proteins | sample Cyp1metagenome_FD_92528 | JGI IMG/M metagenome (GOLD analysis project Ga0126342, IMG submission 92528) | Coral microbial communities from Lord Howe Island, Old Settlement Bay, Australia - Cyphastrea 1 metagenome | ecosystem: Host-associated > Invertebrates > Cnidaria > Coral ... | reverse complement strand
ATCAAGCACCTTTCAGTCCATCAGTGGCTTCGCTCTGCCATCCCTGATTCACAACAACCAACCTCTCCTATAGGTTTGCTATTTTTGAAACTTCCGCCACCGCCTTGTGCGGTACTACTGGTATTTAAGCAATGGCTAAAAGAAAAGAGCGGGAGAGAGAAGAAGAATTCCTTAATGGTGGCTATAATTTTGCTAGTTTTCACTCACCATATGCACCAAGGTTTGGCCGCTGTGGTTGGTCACATTTAACACTATACACCTTTGTCGTTGTTTAATTGGTTGACGTTTAGCCACATAGATTAGGGATGATTAGGGCATGTGCAGAGTAACAGATGTTATTTTGGTCCGCCATAAAGCCCGAGATTTTTTAGGTGAGGAATCTTCGCGACCTCACATTATAATATGATACAATGAGTCAAACCATGATAGATGCAGTTTTCCCAAGCTTTCATGACGTACCCTGGTCTATCCTGGTCTGAAACCAACACAAGTGATTATTTCTGATAGGCCGCAGGATGGGGCGGGGCTCCCTACTTGGTGGTTCCCCCCAGTTGGGGAGTTGTTTATAGCCGCAATCATACATGGACTGATGATAATATATATTAAATAAAATGATAACCTTTTTTTAATAACTGGGGATATAACCGGGTGAACCACCAATTAAATGGACCCACAAGAACACTCGAGGAGTGTTTCATGCAACGATACTTTGAGCTGCTAGGTTGAATTCACTTATTCACTAGTTTGTTCTTTCCTACATCAGCTTCGGATACCAAAGCAATCTGTTCATGTTTCACTTTCATTCTCCAGTGGAGATATGTTGTATCCAATCCAACATTCTCAGACTTTCAGGGAAGCTTACGGCTCCAACAAGCCTGTCACCAAGGTGATGAGTTCGTTAACTTCAAAACCAGGGCCGTGGCTCTTGGCGTTGCATCTCCTTTTTGACGTTTGTTATACCGCTGCTGTGAGGCCGGATGTTGTATCCTACAGTGCCTTTGTTTCAGGGACGGGTGAGAATCAGGGGCACAAAAAATGGACCCACAAAAGAGGGGTTTCTATCTTGGGGGGTTGATTTTTTGACTTGGTGTTTGATTGTTTGTAACATTTCGCAGTTAAGATTTAGGACCAATCTAGAGACAAGCCTGTATGCACCCCGTGCTGGTCAATCAGACTTGGCAGTGGCCAATACAAAGTCAAGTATAGTGGAATGCTCCACTACAAGCCTCTTGCCTCGTTTTGCTATTGCATAGTTTTTTCTAGGGAATGCTTGGCAAGGGATGTCATGCAAGGGTTGGTTCCTGGATGTTTCTGATGAGAACGGCATCACTGATTCTGAACGCATTCTAGCAAGCCACCTCTCAACTATGGCCAACTGTATGGTTACAAATGAAGTTCTCAACCAGAGAGCTTCCAGGAAAACTGACCCGGCCATGGTCCTGTTGACGGAACATGCAGATGCAATGTGCTAAGGTCCGAGGTGACCGTCCAATGGTAGTCACAATGTTTGTTCTGCGAAACCAAGTGTTCGATTTCTTTGCCAACCAGCTTTCCCACCGGACCAGACAACCCATTCTATGGTCAGTTTCGTCATTTGAAGCATCGTTATTTTTGATGGCTAAAGCCTAATGTAGATCAGTTGATTTCCTTGTAATGTGCGCGCGAATATACCATAATATAATATATAAATGATAATATTATATACCATCGTTTAATGACTCATTGACCTCAAGAAATTATTTTTGTTGCCATCATATACCATCCATATCATATGCCATCATGTACTAACAACCATTTACCTCATGTTTCTCCATGGTTTCAGGAATCTTGACAGGTCATCCCAGTCGGCTGAGGTGCTGCCATCTGCGCAAGGCCTCGGTGGTACTGTGCACTGCTGCTGCTGCGCCAAGCGGAGACGCAGGTGAGGTTGCTGGCCAGTAGAAACGTGGGAAAGTCGTATGAAAGTCATGTAAAATATAGGTTTTCCTGATGGGTTCCCCATGAAAATATATAGGTGGTTAATTTATGTTAATTTTCCCTTAAACCATTTTTATTCAAAACAATAAGAGATGTTCAACAATATAGAAACGAGAAGTATAACAAGTGTAAGTCAAATAAAAGAACAAGCCAAAACTGTTTTGTGGCAAAAGAGACTTAGGGACCAAATCATGATTCGAGGAGAATATGAGAATGTTCAAAACAGAATTAGTAAAGCTTGATCAATCTCCCAAATGTGGTGCCCGGGTCGGAACTACCCAAATTGGGAGAGAAGGGGTCCCCAGCAACATCAAGCTGACGGGGAGTCGCGGATTGAATGGCCGGGGTCATGAACCATTCAACAGGTGCTTCTTCTTTCTTATATGTTCAATCCCAACTTGCTTTACGGTGCTGTATACATGCGTATATATGTATGTATATATATATGTAAATGTATACATATGTATATGTATATATAACATAACTCTTTATATATATATATACATATTCATATTCGCATTTGCATGTGTATGCATGTTTATTGGTGTATATGTTTGTGTATCTATATGTTTTCATGTGTTTTTCAGTATGCGTACAATACATATATATATATAACTAAACTAATTGTAATATATCTATAAACATATAATATATCATTACCATAGGAATGTATAAACATATAGTTTAAAAGCATGGCTCTCCCTGTTCACTCATCCTGTGGCTCAGCTCAGGGCATCGAAACGAACAGCTTTGCATGCGCAGCTGCCACGAGCGCCTGTGGGATGCTGTGGCTCAAGGCGATTTAGACATGGAAATCCATGACTGTCCCTTTTGGAATATGATCTACCCTCCAGTCATTCAAACATGGTTTGCTGGAAAATCCAATTGATGATTTTCCTGTTAAAACCTCCGTCTATAGGGGATTTTCCATTGCCATGTTTGATTATCAGACGGTACAAATGGTGGGAGTATGCTAGTTTACCAAGGGGGTGGAGCATTTTTTGGATCACTCCTAGGGTAGAATTGGGGCCATGGATGGTGTTTGTTGACATGTTGAAGTTGTTGAAAGTCACTCTGCGTTATTCTTGGGCTATACTTGGCGAAGTTTTGGAGAGTCCCGTATTCAATGCGATGGCGGTGGCTCACAATCCAATTTAGAGGGGTAACAAGCTGCTTTTTCACCTTCGGTCCTCTCTTAATCGGCTCTCCAAATGCCACACATATGTTTGCGCGGGTGGTCCAAAGTTGGTCATGTTTGGCATGCAATCAACCATCCATTTTTTTGGTGGCGATTCTTTGGATAAAATATTCGTTTGATTTATTGGTGTCAAGCTGACGGAATTTTGATGCTAAAGTAGCAATAGCTTGCGCGCACGGTGTGCGATGCCCTTTAACTCACATTGTGATGCGAACAGGGTGTAATTATTCGATATTATATATCCAATCATGTCATACCACTTCATTTGGGGAAGCTGGCGTCTCTTCCTTCAACACCAGGGTTTGGGCTGAGGAGAGCAGGCCAATGGCAACAAGCCATGTCCATTGAGGATGCATTTCCAACCGAGGTTCGAGGGAAAATTCCCGGAAGCAAAAGCCAGGGCCCTGACTGACTTATTTCATTTGACATGAGCTACTGGTCCTACTGGTGTTTGTTCTTATCAGATCTTAGCAGCATTATAGATATATATATATATATAAATGAAGTGAACATACGTATACAATAGATTTATTCACGATTTAATGGGACATGTAACCACATGTTAATTATCTTGACAACATAGTAAAATGTTATATCCGGGAGTTGCCACAGCTGGCATTTCTTTACGTTTGCCACCCGCGAATATCCAAACGATTCCACCTGCTGAGCTTTATGTGTTGGGGGGATGGGTCAAGTTACCTATGAAATTAGCATCTTGGGGGAATCATGGAATCACCATCCAGCTATACCAGCTATGACTTAGGGTACCATCCGGGCACCAGGCGACTTAGACCCATTTAAACCCTCTCGGAGGTGCTGACAGCCAACCCACGATTGAGGGCTTGCGAAGTGGAAGCTGAGTGGAAACTCGCAGTTGAATTGAGTAGTTGCTATCTACGTGGTTTTTGAAATAAAGGTTATATTGTGAATTAAAATAATGGCTTAACTAGAAAAAATGGTGATATAGTGAAAGTACAATCTTACTCGCCTTTAGCTCTGTTGAACTCCTGAGAAGGCGAGAGAGAGAGGGAGAGAGAGAGAGAGAGAGAATGAAAGTGTAATAACCAACAAGGTTATGAGTTCGGTGTGTCTGAAAATGACTAGTTTCATTGGGAAATTTCATGATCAACCAGCGGATGGAATGGCTTTCCAGATCTTTACCATAGCTTGGAAGAGAAGTGTGGGAGAAAAGCGTTTGGGAACAATTGCCATTTTAGAGACGGTCGCGTGGGGTAGAGACTTCCAAGTGCCAAAACCACAAGGCACGGCCGAAGTAGCACATCACCCCTTGTGAGGGTCCACGAACCATGCTGATTTCTCAGGTCTCTTAGAATCAAGGAAAACACGGATGATTATAGTTGACTATGTATGATCTACACGTTCCAACTCTAAAAGTAGTGGTAAAAAATCCTAGCTTAGTTTTGGTCCTTTCTTTTTGTACTTGTTGTTGAGGTTTACAGCGCTTCATTGCTGTAGATTTACCATCGCCAGGAAACAAGCTTTAGCTCTGTGCGCCACATTCAGGGCAAGGCCTGCACCTGGGAGATGTTCCTGGATGTTGTTGGTAGCAAGGGTTGGTACATGTCAGGGAACTCGAAGGGATCCTGATTGACTTTAAACCGGAACATACGTCAACAAAACTGGTATTGGAAGTTATGTAGTGGCACTTGGGCCTATTTGGTCCATGTCTCATTTGGTGGATGTGAGTACAGCCTGAAAAAACAGCTGTCATCAGTTCCAGCCCAGTCCCAACATTACATCTTTGTACACCGGTTGGTTAGTCATTGGATTTAACTAGCTGGTCAAGGGGTTGATTCTTCATGGACCCAACGGAGGAATATCCTATAGCCTATAAATCCTATCCCACCAAGGCTGGATAAAACTGACATTTTTTCGGGATATGAGATATGTACCTAAGCTTGTGCAAGGCAACCCATCTTTCTGGACCTTGCCTTACATAATGATTTTTTTTTGAGCACCTAGGGGCAACCGGCATCCAACGGCATATTGCCGCTTCACATCTCTTGTACCATTTTTTGCTGCGTGACCATGCCTGGATCTGCGTTTGAGAAAATATTGAATCTTCAGGCAACACGAATTCAACACGGCACTTCTTTCAAACGCTCAGTGAAAGCTAAAGAACAAAGATGTTAAAACCGTTTGTTTTTTCACATGGACCTACAGTAGATAGCTTGAGTATATCCTAGTGCTCCAAGTACCCTCTAACAAAAGGTTTGGACCAAAAAAACAACCCCAAATGTAGCTAATTAGATGCTAACAAGTCCTTATGAATATGCCGTACTGTATCATAAATTTGGCGCTACTTTCCCCAACTCTCCTATGTTCATCTATTTGCAACCAAACCCATGCAGTGTGTCAGAAGGTGGTTTTTTTCCCCGCCATAGTAGGTTATCGGGACATATCACACAGAACTGGGGGGTTGCAGCCAATCTCCGGAGGATGTTGCAGTTGACCTTGGACAGCCACTCAGCGCTGGTGGGTGCCTGCGATCGGGCTGGCTGCTGGCAGCGGACCTTGACGTTGGTTCCCCGACGGCAAGAGCTGAGATGCTAAGCCACCATCGTTCAACGGGGCATTTATCAGCAAACAAATGGGGACTTAGCTTCTGGTTACTAACATACGTTTACATAATTACCTTGTTATCAATGGTGATTTTGCATAGCTATGTTTAAAAGCCAGAGGATAACCATCAAGAATTGGGGTTTGACTGACTGGCTATACATCTAGACTTATTGATCCAATTCACAGTAGGTATGGGACCGCAAAATGAGTCGATTCAATGCACCCCACCAGGGTCTCGAAGATTCATATTGTGGGGGTTCACTGCCATGAGACGTGGATAGGCAGACAAGAGTACCTCCTGTAGCATTGTTATCTACAGCCACTGGAAATGAAGATTAAGACCATGATTGATTTTTGTTTATAATGTCCTTTTCACATCAGTCGGTTCATGAATGGAGGGGTGGCTTCATTTTGAAAAAACATCCCAGCTCTCAGCTGAAACAAAAACTATATATTGTTTTTTCCGTGGCGTCTTCAAGAGCTGTGGCCCACGGGGGCAACTCACCCTGGGTTGCTTCTTTTCCCATGTCCACAATTTGGATACCGCAACCTATCAGGATTCTTCTTTATTTGATGGTCCCATGTAAGCACCGCAAATCTCAATCTGGAAGTGGAAGGTGGCGGAAGCCACAGAGAAATGCCTTTAGGCATGGCCTTTTGGGCATTGGACACGGGCAGAATGATTGTGATGTCAATATTACTTACTGGTGCTTAGTAGGGAATGGGTGGGAATGGGGGAATGGGACGATTATTGATAGTTATTGTGGATCATTCTTTCATTCCCTGCAAAGCACCAGTAAGATTAGGTCCAACAGTTCTGGTGAAATTCTTCCGCAACACAAATCGAATATTAGAGCCAGATCCATGTCATGTGGTGCCAAGAAAGCCACGCCAAGGTTCAAGGTATCTTCAAGCGATCCCTGACACCAAGCACGGTGACCTATGCTTCTGCAGTAGGGGCTGCTGAGAAAGCTAGGGATTATGAGCAATTCTTGCAGCTGCTGGGGGAGATGCAGGCCACTGGGCTGAATAGATCCAATACACAAGGGGATCGGTGGTATTTACAGTAACAATAGGGGAATGGAATCGACCCACTGCTAAACCAGGGTTTCTGGTGCTTATCATGTGAGGGGCGGATTAAAGTAATTAAAGTGCATTTTCGGGGTAAGTGGTAATGACCACGAAGCAGCCCATCCATAATGATATGTTGGAGCTCACCCATAAAAGGCTCAACTGTATTTTCTGGGCTGGTTAAAAATATGCATCCAGACGAAGAGTGAGCAGTTGGAATCGCAGCTGCTAAAACATGACAGAGACATCGTTATGTGCTCCTCAAAACTTTGGGCCTAGGTACGGAAAAAATGGGGATAAGGAAGCTGACCACCTAATCTCAATTCAAGGGTGAGGGATCAAAACCAGGGAAGAAACCAGTCATTTCATCCCAGTTGCGATGTTTTCTCGGGCTTACAGCTTACTCAAAATTGTTTATAGATTAGACATCTGTAGGCTATAGGCCATAGTGATATGTAGTGTGCATGAAAATATATGAACATATGATATCATATGAACCTTTTTTTATGGAAGAGGTGCCGAGAATTTCCATCAGGTCGTGGAGAATCTAGGGCCCATGGCCCAAACAGCTTGGCGGAAGAAAAACTCTGCGGGCTGCAATTGGGATGTTTCTAAGAGTGTCTAGCCTCGAATAATCAAATATGACCATATGGCTGGAAAAGTTCTGAAGTTCATCATTGACATATCATTGACATATTCGACCCTGAGTTGCCGTTTGAAATTGGCATTTGAACAGAATTGCCATGTTTGTTGCTTGCCGTTTGGGCTTGTGAATCCTTAGTTGTTGCAAACCACTGGTGACTCAAGAGCTATAAACTGATAAGGAGCGATGACAGGGTGAGCTGGATTAGATGGGTTGGATCAGATCAATGAGATAGAGTGGAATGCCAGATGTCCAAGACGGATCAAGAGCATTGAAAAGCCATAAACAATAGCAACAGAAAGAAGTCCTAGTAGTGAAGGTTGGCAAGACAAGTACAAGGGATGCGATATGATGAGATAACTACTTCAGCTACAAACCAACTACTCTGGCCTCTTCATCGCTCCGCCTGGCCCTTATGGCGCCGATGGAAGAAGTGGCCAAGCACAACCAGTAGTTACTTTCTGGAAGATGATCCCATTTGAGCACCCAGCAGACTGACATCGATATACATCGATATAACAAAAAAGAACCTGTTTCAAACTAGCCATTTGTTTCCATTGTTTCCATCTACTTCATTGCAGCTTAGCCCACGGTGACACCCGGAACCTCAAAGCAGTCGGTTCACGATCCCCTGGTCGCCATGGTGCGCCATGGTGGGCCATGTGGCCCGGGGCGTTGCTTCAGCTGCAAGATTTGCAAGAGGTGACTTTGGATGAACCAGTGCGGCTGCCAAAGCGTAACGATACTCCCACGAAAAATCACCTAGAGAAAAGTAGCTAAAGCAGGTGGTTGGAAATTTGAACTGGGTAGTGCCCCTTGGTGTTTCCCCATGATGAGCAAACTTTGCTACTTAAAATATCAATATATTGTGTTGGTCCATATTGGTCCTATTTTTGTTTGGGCCCAGGAAACCATATAGATTTGCTGTTCGTTGTTTCTAGGCATGCTTAATGCAACGGGCATTTTGACCCACACACACGCACACACTGCAATTGTTTCCCGGTTGAACATGGCCATGTTTGGGTTCCATGCCAAAATATGCGGGCAATGGCTGGCCTTTTCAGGATCAAATCAAAGCTTTCAACTTCAGGGTAAGATAGTTTGGCGTATACCAACTAATAATCGTACAGGTTGACTGCTTATGCTGCTTCAAGCCTCAAAGTTTTGGACTCTAGGTTCACGACTAGAATGGCTGGAGATTGTAGTCACAGTCATGGTCATAGTGCTTTAGTTGGGTGATGTTCTGCGGGGCTTATGGCAAGTATTGAGTGACTGGCATTCGCCACCAAACAAAAGAAGTGCGAAACCCAGCTCTGCGCTCGCAGAAAACAACAGGATTGAAGTTGTTAAAGGGGAAATCACAAAAAGCACATTCGATAAATTCCATTAAATCCCGCCAAATTCCATTCCATGAAACCCCACCCTATTTGCCCAGAGCCCGCTTGTGTCAGTTGGCAATTCGAGGCAAGGCTCGAATGGAATGTGGTGCATTTCAATGTGTGCATCAGCGGTCTCGGATTCCCAGCTGATTTGGAGACATCGTTGGTGGTTTCACTGCCATTTGGAGGTGGTTGTGGTGGTTGTGGGGTGGTGGTTGGTAGTCATGGTCTTTGTTGTCGTCGACAGTGTCAATCTCGGTGTTGGTTTTGTTCCCCATATCCCAATGATAGGATGATTCATGTAAGGATTGGTTTTTTAAGATGTGCGCAAACCACCAATCTGTGAGAAGCAAAACAAGTCATTTGTTCAAAGTCACTGCCTCTCATGAGTTGAACACGGAGGTAACAAGGCTTTGCCCAAATAAGTTGATGCCTCCTTCTCAGTAGCTGGGACCCGTGCCAATAATGATTGTTTGAGTGTGGGCCACTACAGTACTGTGCGCGCAAGGGAGGGGGCCTCCAATAGATCTTTAAATTTCCAGATGTCACGGTTGTCGGCTAGGAAGGGATGCTGCATGGTCAACGGCACTTCGGGTGCTGTCAGAAATTTCCCTGCAGTTCTTCGGCAGTAATGGAGGGGATGGAAGGTTCACGCCCCTGCAGGTGCTCCTGCGCAAATAAATCCCCAGAACAGTGGTATTTGTTGCAAACTTCATGGAGTCCTCACTCCAGGTAAAGTTTAGATGAGAGAACTGTGATTGCTGTTGCATGGTTTGGGAGTTTACTTTGGGAGCCCTTTCGCTCTTGACCGCTGAACTTTCGCTACCACTTGAATAAGCACAATTGCTAGAGAAACTTGGGAGGAGTGAAATTTATGCACCCAGTGCTGCTTGGATCTCATTCATCAGTCCTGGCCACTTACCCGCTATGCACTCTTCACGGCCCTTGGCTGGTAGCTCCTTGCAACTGGGTTGCGCCCATGATTACTATCCACTGGGTCCCCATCATCAGCGGCCACCTGATCACTGCCACATTATCACTTTTCGTTGGCCAAACCACCTGACCGATGATAATCCATGTATGTTTACCCTGTTTCTTCAATCTTGCGTTCGTATAATTATCTCGCGGAAGATGGTGGGTTCAATCCTTTCTGCCAACCTGTTTTGGCATTGTGTTAATCAAAGTAAAATTGTTTTACACGTGCTCACTTACTCATGTTACATCGATGTGTCCCATTTTTACCCAGATTCATGTTTTCAATGAGACGTGTCCACTTGTACCAATTCAAACATGGCTTGCAATTCTTACCAATTATATCATCATGTTCTAAAAGTTCCATTTTTTCAGAAAGGCACGCCGTTTTTTTACATTTTACATACTGACTCTTTGAAATGTTCATATTTTGACCGACTGAAGAGATTGGGTTGTTTCTGACTTATTGTTCCATCTGTCCAAACCATCTATCCACCAAAAATTGACATTTGTTCCCCACGTTTCACATTTTCTAACGTGGCAATGGACAATTCCCCATTTAGTTCGATGATTTCCCCTATATATATATACATAACATTATAAAACAACATGTAGCTTGTGATTGTGTATATATATATATGGATATATGTATAGTACCCATGACAACACCACTTATAGATGATGTCCCAATAATGAATTATTGTCCTAATTCCCATGATTTCACATTGAAGCCTCCAATTAGAATTGGATTTTCATGGATTTTCCAGGCCATGCCCCAGGTCGCTGCAGCCCAGCCTCATCTCCGGCAGCTCCAGCCTGGCCGCGCTGGCGAAAGCCCAGCAGTGGCCCGGGGCGCTGCAGCTGATGCGGGTGCCGCGGCAAAGCGCTTGGGGCAGGGGAATTCCCTGGAGTTGCTTCTGGTGATTTGAAGGAAAAATGTAGTTAAATCGCGAAAAAAGTGGGAATCGTCAATGGGATTTCTTTGGGTTTTTAGTTTTTGCTGGTATAAAAAGGATTTACATGAATTTAAGATGAGGGTTTAACTTGGTTGAACTCAGTAAATGATGGAATAAATGATGGTTTCAGGAGTGTTAATATAAATCAATTTTATATTTTTTCCATTTTGGGTCTGTCTGAAAAAAGGGAACTCCCATACAGCTTGATTTGCGGCGGAAGATACTGATGATCCATTGGATTTGGGAGGTGACGTTCTGGGAGCTCATGGCTGGAATTGGAACTTGTGTGAGAACACTCTATAACGGTACCATTCTAGGAAAGGGTTGTTCTGGTATCTATTTTGTAGGGGGGCGCTTGGGTATGTTTCAAGTCATTGGAGCCCGAAAAAATAGAGAAGATGTTAGACTCCGGACTAAAAACTGAATTGACATCCGTGGTTTCATATGGATCAAAGTTCTTGGCAAGCGAATCCCTAACTTTCTTGCAACTAAATGCGATTGCCTAGAATCTCCTCCAAAACAACTTAGAAGATGAGTTTCACGCTGGGGCGACAATTTTGGTGCAAGTGTCATATCTTCATATTTGCCATGAGATGTATTTCCAGATATTCTGAACTCTAGCCGTATAGACCTTTTCTGGATGCATACAGCAAAGCCCTTTGGATTTAAGTCAGATCCAGTCCAGTGTTGGTTATGCCAAGTCGCAGCCTTCTGGGATGACTTCCCCCCTTTGCAGGTGGTGAGACATACACATGAGAGGAGATAAGGGAGAGTAGATCAAATCAGATCAGATACATACCCATATATAACCCATATAATATCGTATAAGTGGGGGTAGTCCACATAGAACCGGATTATGACCTGGATACTACCCTGTGATGTGGTGGGAAGGTGATCCAAATATGTCCAAATGGTTTTTCGAGGTGATGCAGGCCGATGTTCTCGAAACCAATGTCATGACCTTCACCTCCAGCATCAGCGCCTGCGAAGGTCTGAAGATCAAGGGTTGATGACGGTTGATTTTTACGGCTGGTGACAGTTGATTGTTTCACTTCTTTCTGGTGTGGAAACCATAGCAAAGCCGCATTTTGCTAGGGAGTATTTTTGATAATTGAAATGGTTCCCGAACCAGGTTGCTAGATGGTATGGGTGGGTGACTTGACGGTTTTCCAAGGGGAAAAGGGTCCCATGATGATGAATTTCACAAGTCAAAAGCCACAGACAGGACAAATTATTCGTTGGTTGATCCATATTGTTCCCACTTACCCTCTGGCAATTTAACGTGGAAGACCAGTATGTTTAATAGGTAAATCATCAACAAACGAGCCATTTTCCATGCAAACAATGACCGGAGGAAAGTTCCATCCTGGAGGAGCGTTTAAAGTACTCAACAGGGTCAGGACCATTGCAGTGTCCTAAGCTAAGCCAACGTTGAAATGGAGAATCCCCAACGAACTATACAAAGAGATCAAAGAAGGACTCCCCAGTTTTAAGTTGGTGTACAAACCCATCCAGCTGCAGATGTCTCGAGCAGAAATCCCAATTGCAGTCTATAATCTTGACAGATGTTGATAGAGACAGAGAGAGGGGGAGAGTAAGTATTTTTAAGATTTTATAAGTTATAGATCAACCTGCCTATTTTGGGGGGCCCACCTTGTAGGATATTCAATTGTCGGGTGAGTTGCCGACCAAGCTGCCCTCCCAGGTTGCGGGGAATGGCTGCAAGCCTGTCGGCTTTTAGCCGATGCAGCGAAACACTCCGTGGAAACGAAACTGGTCCATCAAAGATGACGTTTCGTGTTGGGGCAGCCTGGAAATCCAGAGTTCACAGATGATAAGTTTCATGTGAAAGAGTTGGGTTCCCGATTGCCATTTGATACTGAATCGCTCAAGGGCATCTTTATAGAGATACATGCGTATTATATTTATATAGATCAACTGTTTGCGTTGACTTGACTTTTGGATGTGGCAAGAAATGGTTTTCCACCTCCATCCTAGTTCCCGTGCCTTGTCAGGTCATCAGGTCAACAGACATGTTGTCGCAATTCAGAGTCGTGATTACAGTAGGTTTATTGGTCACTAGACATCTGGGCTTGTCTGAAAAGAGGGCACCCAAGATCATTCAAGATCCATTGGTTGATCATGATTTTCCCCATTAAAATGATCCTTCTGTATACCGTACGCCCCATTTTCAGACAGACCCATCTCAGGAATGTGTTCACCGGCAGCGCTGGCATCAGTTCATACCAGAAAGCAAGTCAGTGGCGATCGGCTTTGCAGTAGCTGGACCGGTGTGGTGATGGTCAATTGATCGGTGGCAACGTTTTTCAATGGTGAAAATTGCGATTTGAACAAAGAAATCCAGAGGAGGTGCTTGCAAACTTCTCCACTGACTAATAAGATTGGTTGCTTTCCAATATGTAGACTTATGATGACTTAGGTAGACATGTAGACAGAGAGAGAGAGAGAAAGAAAAAAAGAAAAAAATACTAACGTAGCCAATCAACAATAGACAAGAGAGGCAATATGTTTGTTTGATTATATAACCATCACAGGCAATGGACATCCTTTGGTCTTCGAGGATTGTGGTAACCATTGTAGAGAACCTCACTAGCGGGAGAATGTCTGTTGCACATCACGCAGGTTTATCCACGCAGAGAGGGTCATCCGTCCGGTCTTAAACCCAAAGCCACCATAATCATATGATATCATATGATTTATATTTTTAAAAAAAAATAAGTGTACATATCGAATCATGTATGCTAATTTCTGGATGTTCCTTTGTTTCCTTCCCGTAAACAGGGTATCATCAGGACGACCATCACCAATCTGCACCGTGTTTTTTCCATCGCTGGGATTTGTTCCAAGGTCCTACAAGGACATGAGGGCAGAGTCCATGGAACCCAATGTGGTCACCTGTCACTTGGGCGTCGACGAAATTCTTGATCACTCTCAGGTGGTTGGACTCCCCTTTGGTGTGCTGGACTTGAGATTGTAAATGTATGATATATGCTTATAGATTATGATAGCATATTATAGCATATCACAATATATATTAATATATTATAATATATTATGATATATTAGAATACCATATATGTGAAAATATATGTGCCTGTTGTGATATGCAAACATCATCCCAAATGTATGGTCTCTTGGGTGGGAGTACACTGAGTACATGGTACCATGGCTCCAGACTGCAGGTAGCGCAACCATTGCTGGCTGTGAGAAAGCGAGCAGCTGGGACCAGGCTTTGCAATTTCTGTGGCACGTGGCGGATGCAGCGGATGCCGGGTCCAAGGGGCCTAAGCCCAATGTCCAGCGGTCGCAGAGTGGGGGAGAGTGGGGTGGAATGTGGTGTGTGATGGCGATGTAATAGACATATGACCCAAAATTATGAAATATAAAATGATATAGATCTATGTTATGGTCATTCTTATTTACTATATGATATTATATGGGTTTAACCTTCTATGATTATGGGGTATCACAGGGATATTTCGAAGGTATGATGAGGATATGGTGATTTGATATCATTAACCAACAATAATATGATACTTGGGTTACTTGGGTTTGTCTCAAATGGTGGGAACCCACCTTATGGCAATTTCAATGGCTAAATTTGGTGAAGATTCACTGCCAGCAATTTTGAGGTTCACCAGCGTACCAGGCTTTTGATCCATGGCCTATAGCTATTTCGTTGTGGATCTGCTTGAAAATAGGGCAACCCCGAAATTTGATGGTTCATCAGTTGTTTCTTTGCACAAAATGATCAGATTTGGATGCTTCTTTGTCCCATGTTCGGACGCACCCATATAATGATGGGTTTCCTCACTGCAGGTGATCACTTACAACTCAACCATCAGTGCCTGTGTGGCACGCTGGCAGCATGCAACCATGCTTTTGCAGGAAACTGCAACCGGGCCGCCTTTTTTCCCACGGATCATTTCATTTGGTTGCGTTCAAAGTGCTTTAGATACAATTACTGTCCGTTACCCTCTGGCAAACTAGCATCATGCTATGGAAAATCACCTTTTTAAATAGCAAAATCAAATGGACCATGTTCAATAGCGATGTGAAATTGCCAGATGGTATTTCCAACTTGGGATGATGAACCCACTGGACGTTTGCCGGTACCAGTCATTCGATCGCTTGGGATGATTATATAATGATTGGGCCGCTGGTATAACCACCAAGCAAGAGAAAATGATCAATCAGGTGATGAATTGAAGAAGACAAGTTGATAAGCATTCAGTTCAAGAGAACATTTTTTGCGCATTTGTGACATGGCGTGGCCGATTGCCACTGATACGTTTCAGGTACATGGCTTGTCCAATGATCCACCATGGTCCACCCATCGTCTCACTCTGTTTTGGATAGGTTGAAAATGGTTGAAATAGGTTAAACCACCATGGTCCGCCATTGTCTTCACCCTATCAGCGTTGGTCGCAGCGTTGGCTTTGCAGGACATGTGCAGCGAAATGAAAGGGAAGCCGCGCGCAGATGTTGTATCCTATAGTGCCGCGACTGGGCTTTTGACGTTGTGATGCTTGAACTTGTTCGTGCTGGCGTTTGAAACAAATAAACTGAGATTCAACTATCGCTTTTGCAGATTGTACACATGAAGATGATATTACTTTCTTCTGGGCCCTGCAACTTAGGATAAGTTACCCAAGAGATGGCACATGTTTGCTGAAGGGGTTGAAACATGTTGAAACCACCAAGCCTTGGGGTGTTCAAAAAGAACCACCCGAAAGTGTTTTCCAAAAGTTGCGAAAAATTCGTGAACGAGAGCCCGGCACCACGGCGCCCTTCGGAAAAGGTGATGAGTGCATTTGCAACTTCCAGCCGTTGGGAAGACGCCTTGGCCCTGTTGCTTGGTGTGTTTCCCCTGCTACCCGGTGACGGAAACAAACATGGTCAGAACAGCCTCATAGTTGATCATGCTTTAAGGGAAATAAATGAATTTAATGAAAAATAGAAAATACTGCACTTGTTTTGATCATCGGCGAAGCCCTGTTTTTTTGATGAGGGGCCAGTTGGACCATTTTCCCAATCCAGGTGTGACATGGTGTGACTACCAGAGGGCATTGGGAGCAAATGTCAATTTAGCAGAGGAAGCCTGTGAGGTTCCGTTCTGCCGAAATATCCAGGCATGGCCATGACAGTGGCCATGACATGCCATGACTGTTGCAGTTTCAGTTCCTGCAAATCTCACTGTTTGCCGTATCTTATTTGCCGATTATCTGGGCACCCGGGCACCACTAGAAGACTCCTTGATTTGACTGCCATGTTTGCAATTACTTCTCCAAGATCTCCAAAGAGTTTTTGGCGAAAAGTCTTAATGTGGGCTCAGTAGATAGCCAAGATTCAGCATGATTCAGCCACATGAATCCAAGAAAAACAACAACTGGTTTGGTATCAGTTGGGGGGGGGGTGGCAGGAATCATCTCCCTCATCAGCTCAGGCTTGCCATGATTGAAGAAATGCCACAGCTGGAGCCCAACGTCGTGACAGTCAATGCGGCTGTCAGCCATGGATTTGCTTAGTGATCTTTTTGCGGAGAACTAGGGTGAATTAGTTTGTCAACCTTGGTCGAATCAGAACAATTATTTACCTGATAGTGGCATACATGGATCCAGGGGTGAATTGCGCGTTTCTGAAAACAAGTCCTGGCAGCATTTATGTCTTTTACAAACGTGCGCAATGAGTTGGAATTGAACTCGCAGTATAGAGACTTGTGAATTTCGATTGCCTAACGTTCCTTCACATTCCTTCCGTGGCCAACCACGGTCAAACCAACGGTCCCAAAGTATGATGTTTGTTTTTTGTGTTCAGTGAGATCATGCAAATCATAGTAAATCCCATAGATCAGCCATCTTGGAAGAGATCTGCCAGCCAACGTCTTTCCACCTTTTGGTAGGTAAGTGCATGTGAACGAGCGGGTCAGTGGCAACACGCCCTTCGATTGCTGGTGCAGTTCCCCGCACCCACAGTTGTGGCCCGGCCGTTGTGGGCCTTGGGGCGTGCCATGGAAACTGGTTAAGCAGCCAGTTGTGTGGGATTTGTCCGTAAGAGGTGACACTAATAAATGGAAATTGTTTGACATATACCTATACAGTACTAGATCCATAAAGCATAAACTGGCATAAACACATGAATGAAGATCGAAGTCAACATACCCAATGAGTGGATAAGTACCGGCCATTTGTGTGGAAGGCCGCCCCTGCCGCTTGGATTGAGCGCAGGTACCAATGCATGTTTTTGTTTCCCCAGCAGGTTTTACTTTAGACGGATCTTTGTTGCTTTTGGAATTTTTATAAAAGTGATCAATAGGTCATTAAAATTTTATACTCATTTGACATTCTCGGATTCAATTTCCTTTAGTGACATTTTCCTGCCGATTTCGGAGTACAGCGAAACCGCTAGATAAGAACCGATTAATTAAGAATTTTCCAGCCTACCCTCGGGTTCTTAGGTGCTATAGGGGGAAAATATGAGAATTATGAACGAGGGCACCCTCAAGTTCTTAACGGGTTCGTTGTTAAGAGGTTCATATGGTGAGGGTTTTGCCAATTCATTTTGGCGTGGTATTAGGTTGCAAAGGAGGCGGGAGGAAGAAAAAACTTTTTAGGTCCCGAAAAGTTTTTTCAGGTGCAGGCATTCCAAACAGAGCTATAGGCCAGATATTCCGCCATGCTTATTTCAATTAGCTGACAGAAAGCGTTGAATCCAGCAATCCAGCCCCTGAAGTTCTTATTGCAGTAGGTTCTTAAACAGTGGTTTCACTGTACATCCACTGAGAATCAGGTGACCTATGCATCTGCCATTAGCTCTTTAGAAGAAGATGCCTTGTGGCAATGGGCGCTGTCCCTGCTGACCACGGCCGTCAATCAAGGCTTGAGCTGCTTGTACATAGACAGTGGCGGGAATCCCACCACTTATTGGCTTATGATGTGCCCTTTATTGTCCGACAGTTGGTTTGTAACTAGGTGAATTCTAGGATTTATGGTAGGTATATCGAACTAATTAGTAAATTTATATATTGGTGCAAAACTAACCCAACTTATAATACAATAGAGAGATAGAGAGAGAGGGAGAGATTTCAAGCATTCTTTGCTTTCCAGCCTTATTTCTGTGGGATGGGTCAAGAATCCAAACACTCCAACTTTCACACAGGGTTCTTCTAGCGAACCTTGCAAGAGTTTGTGTTGTTTCATTGAGGGGTCCCAAAAAGCACCCCCAAACAAAAAACATTGCAATTTATTGCGGTTCCATTGCCCAAAGAACGATATTTCCAGTCTCACCCATGAATCAAGATGCCCTGCCAGGGCCTGTCAAAGGGTTACCCGTTACCGCTGCCTGCGCAGGGGTCCAACTCAACGTGGTGGCATTCAACGCGAGCATCAGCGTTTGTGAGAAGGCCGGTGCTTGGCCACTGGACTTTCAGACTGCAAATCGGTAAACCCCCCATTTGGAGGATCATGCCAACAGATAGCAGGATGTCTTGGTAGGTCCAACTATTGGATTCTATATCCCATGTGGAATATTGGAATGAGGTTATATATATATACACATTGCATATAGTTATATATTGTATATAGTTATAAAATAACTATATTGTATGTGCATATGTATATATATATATACTATATATATAACATTTATTTATTTATTTATTTATTACAAGTGTCCAGTTTATGAAGCATGTTTCCTGCAAACAAAAGATCTTGTTTTTTGGAACTGCTTCATTGCGCTTTTGCTGCGGCTCGCTGCGCAGCAATGCACAAAGCCTCAGACAAGCACCTACGGTGGCCATGAATGGGAGGAGGATGTTAGATGTCATTGCGGGGTACCTGAATCGACGAATGTTTGGGTATGTATTTTGTTGTCGGGTACAACCTTAGGAGCCACTTGAAAAAATCCTCATAGAGCTTCTCGGTGCAAGTGACAACAAACACCGATTCAAGCCCATTCGGTCCCATTTGCATGCTGGGCTGGGTTTTGCCTGCTCTGTTGCCAGCCTGAGTTTTCCCTCAATCGCCACCTACCAGATTATCAGGAATCATGTCATGATAGGCTTTCAGAGTGGAAGCTAAAGGGAGATGAGCTATCCACATAATGGGTGTTAGGACTAGGACATAACAATGGTTGCACATACTTGCACTTCTAGTCATGCCAGGCGGACCACCGGAATACCCACCAGGAACCGGGGAGGAAGCTTATGTCACGTGCCCCCTAGTAGGGGGAACATGGAGGCCAGGAACACGAGGATGCAAAAACTGCACCAGAATTACAGGGTTCCTGAGAAACGTTGGTGGGAGATAGAATAATGATTAATGTTCTCCAAAAGCAAAATCTCAGGAACGCTGCCATTGTGGTAAAAACGTGCTTTTGGACACACAAGTGCTTCCCATTGTAGTAAAACAGGGATTTTGTGAAATAATCCGCAGGGAATGGCCCGAAAACCCATCTGGCAGTGTTACTCGTGGTCTCCAGTCCTACTAAACAGGCTCGGTACCTCTGAGAGCCAAAACTTTGTCCAGCAGTAGAAAAGTCTGAGTGTCTTGCTTCACAATTGTGGCCCTTGAGGGTATATAATAGTTATATTTTTTTTTAATAAGTATATTATATGTATATACAATATTTATATATAGACCCATGCATTGAGTTTGGCAGGCTTGGGTGTGCATGTATCATCTTTAAGTGTTTCAATGAATGCTATCATTTTGGCTCAAGTAAACTTGAACCAAAATAGCATTCATTGCTGTTTTCTTTCT
>Ga0126342_10007432_pt1 | contig 19559 bp, 33 predicted proteins | sample Cyp1metagenome_FD_92528 | JGI IMG/M metagenome (GOLD analysis project Ga0126342, IMG submission 92528) | Coral microbial communities from Lord Howe Island, Old Settlement Bay, Australia - Cyphastrea 1 metagenome | ecosystem: Host-associated > Invertebrates > Cnidaria > Coral ... | reverse complement strand
GCATTGCACCGGGGTCGCGCGCAGGTCATGTTCTTGGACAACAACACTGCAACAGCTTCGCACAAAGCACGCACGCACGGGCCTGGCTGGCGCACGGCGCATGCAAGTTCCTTAGTAGTAGTATTGGGAAGTGATTCATGAAAGCTTAGATGACATATGAGAAGAGATGACATGAGAAGAGATGAGCTGGGATAAGGTGAGAAGAGCTCAGATGAGATGAAGTGTGGAGTGTGAAGAGTGCAGTGTGAAGTGTGGGGCGTGAAGAGTGCAATGTGAAGTGTGGAGTGTGAAGTGTGAAGTGTGGAGTGTGAAGAAAGCAATGAGAAGTGTGAAGTGTGGACTGTGAAGTGTGAAGTGTGAATTATGAAGTGTGGAGTGTGAAGAAGCAGTGTGAAGTGTGGAGTGTGAAGTGTGGAGTCTTAAGAGTGCAGTGTGAAGTGAAGTGTGGAGTGTGAAGAGTGCAGTGTGAAGTGTGTGTGAAGTGTGTAGTGTGAAGTGTGAAGACTGCAGTGAGAAGTGTGAAGTGCGAAGTGGAGCTTCAAATGTGACATGTGAAACAAGACACCACTTTCGCAGAGTGCACGCACGCACGGGCTTGGCTGGCGCACGGCGCATGCAAGTTCTATAGATGAGAAAATTCTTTTATCCTTAAGGCAACTTCCGCCCCGCCTCGCGCAGGTACTACTGGTAGTTAGATTGCAACTTTCATTATTTTCATCAAAATAGGAGACAGACAGACAGACAATGCACACACAGATATATATATATATATATACACATATGCGTATGCATGTAATGTAGTGTAGTGTAGTGCAGCGCAGTGCAGTGTAGTGTAGTGTAGTGTTATGGTATGGTATGGTGCGGTATGGTATTGTGTGGTATGGTATGGAACGGTATGATTCGATATGGTATGGTATGTATGTATGCAAATGGTATACATATCAGCAGACACACACATATATATATACATATATATATACATATGCATAGTTAAATAATTATACAGATAGATATGCATAATTATATGCATATCATACATGTTGGGTGAGTTTTTGGGTGAGGTCCTTTTGGGTGCCCAGACCGACTCTCCAAATGTCGCGGGTGTAGGCAGACTTGTCAGTGGCCACTTTCGGGGTATCGGTCTCCAATTTGGAGGAGGCCACCTCATCGATGGGACGGGGGACGGAACATGTTTGCTCATCAAGCATGGGGACTTATCATGACTAACCACCAAAAAATGGGGCTTAATATGGTTTAGTAGGATATGTATCAGGTCGAAACTAAGCGGACGGGTAGTTTAATACAATCTGCTTTGTTTTTTTGGCCATGACGGGGAATTTTTATATAGTAGACATGGATTTGAGATGTCAAGGTGCCCCAAACCATTATCCAACCTTGACTGTTTTTTTTTCCGAGAGGGGCAGAGTTCAAATGTTTTTTCTTTTTCGGTGATTCCTTTGGAAACCATTGTCCAGGTCTTTTTGAAAGTTGCCAGTGGCGACCACGGCAACAAGAAGGAGCAGGAGGAAACAGACTCTTGGATTCGGTACAGCATTTCTGGCACGATTTGAGGAAAATTCATGGCTTTCCGTGGAACTTTCCGTTTCCGGCCGAGACTGCCTGAAATCGGCGAAACATCCCTGGGCCAACTGCGACTGAGGAAACCTCCTTCCAACAGGCCATGCAGGAAGTAGAAGCACCAGCTTCTGGACCGACCTTCGTCATGCCCAACGCAGGTGGGATGGGGACCGTCCAGCACCGATAGCACGATACCAATACTGCTGTGTGCTCAATTTCTATGTTGGGCGTTTGATCCTCAGATTTCGAGGGGAGTCATGAAGATATTGTGATGCCGAATGCTGTTGCAATGTTGCGATAGTTTCACTCGAGGTGGCACTATCGGCCAGCAAATTCGAGCTCTGTTGGAGCGACGGGCATTCACAGCCATGAGAGACAAGAAGGCCTTTCTCATGGGATGTATTGCTCCTGTGCCTCGCAGGTTATCTCAGCCCATACAGTAACTTCTCATTAACTTTGCAGAAACTTGCCAGATTCAGCTCTGACAAGACCGTGTCAGAATCTCAGGGTGATGTAAAAGAAAAGACAAGAAGAATGGATGCGTGTATATGTCACACACACAAGTATTTACATGTACATTACATAAAGGATACAGACAGAAGGGGACACATGTACGCACCGACTCATGATGCACAGGCATACATACCTTCAGTACATCCATGACGTGACATGACGTGACGCGACTTTCCCTTCCATTACATCACGTTACTTACATTGCATACATACGAACCATTGCGTTGCTTTACATCAGATTAGATTACATTACTCCACATTACACGCCTTTTATTGCATGCAATGCTGGAGACACAACCCCTTGGGTATCCCTAAATCAGCTCCGAGCCCCAGATTGTGATGCTCTGCTTCGGCACCAGCTTGGCCGCCTCGATCATTTCCTCCGCTTCAGTTCCAGGATTCCCAGGCGGTAAATATGACTGGCTAGATCTGGCCCATCATTCAAAACGAGATCAACGGAATAAACATCAGTATGAAATAGGATTTAATATAATATGTAAGTGAATTTCACAGAGGTCTATCTCAGCTTTATGGCTATGATCAGTGTAGTATTTGTTCACAGGACGTCCGACCGCAGGCGCCTTGAGCTGGTTCAAAGTGAGTTTGGCAGCGGAGCCCGGTCGTCCCGGGCTCCCTGCCATTAGCGTTCGCCCTTTTGCGTCGCTTCGCTCCTTCGGCTGCCGCCTGTGGTGACAGGCTGCCACCTGAGGGTGGCCACTATTTCCAGCGGTTGCTCCAAGTTCTTGTCACCATCTTTGGCAGCCTCTGCGGCAGGTTGCTCCTTGTGGCACGATCCAGGGCTACATCTTTGAAGAGCTCTACTAGCAGGCTCCTGGACCTGACCTTCGAGCTCTTCTCCGTTGATCTTCATTCTGCGGAAGGCCTACGGCTTCCTGACGTGGCGAACGCCATCTACTGGCCGATCACCGTCGAGGTCTTTGGCACTTGCTTGCATTGGTGGAAGTGGCGTACGAGCTCTTCAAGCCCCTCCTTGCAGAGACCTACGGCATTTGCTCCACGAGCACTGGTGGCAGTGGTGAACGAGCTCTACACGATGAATCCACCGACATCGACGGGGACTTTGCCACTTCAGGAGTTCAGGAGGGATACGCAACCGGGTTGGGCCCCTGGGGATCCTAGTTCCCCCTTAAGATTGTACCTAGAGAAACTGCAGCTCTGGTACAAGACAACGACAGCTGAAGATGAAGTTGTCGGACGGACCACTTATAGCCGGCAGACTACATGGTCGGGCGGCGAAGGTGGCAATGTCTTTGAGGATCCCGATGCCTGATGGACAGCTGGACATTGGCCCTGACACTTTGTCCCGACTGGCTGTCGACGAGGTGGTGGACCCCAACACTGGTGCAATCATCCAGAACCACATAGCCAGCGGAGTGCAGTACCTCATGCACGCGCTCCGACAAGCTTTCGGACAACGTGACCAAGATCTTGCAACAGCAGCGTTGGACAAGTTCTTTGGCCTCTCCAGGCAAGGCCAAAAGATGTCACTGGCTGAGCCTGGCTGAGTACGCTGTGGAGTTCGAGACAAGGTATGACGAGGCGCAGGACAGATCAGGACTCAGTTGAACAACGTCGCCAAGTTCTACCTTTGGTTCAAGCACAGCGGACTACCAGCAAAGACCATCGACGACATCAAGTTGCAGGTCAACGGAGACTACAGCAGATTCGACGATGCAAAAGGCCTGGCTTTGAGACTCAGCCCAAACAGAAAACGACCATGACATCTTCTATGCCGACTACATGGATGAGGGGCCCTATGAGGAGGACTGGAATGAGGATGATCTATGGTGGTATGGCTATGAAGGATATCCAGAAGAAGATGATTGGTGGGACTACGACTATGACAATGACACCGGCAGCTACTACTGGGATGGTGATGCTGGCTGGCGAGAAGAGTCCCACGAAGAATAGAAACCTTCTGGAGCCAACGAGACTGTGGATGCCGAGAACAAGGATGAGACGCAGATCCAAGAGGACTACTACAAAGGTGGAAGAGCCAAGGGCAAACAAAGGTGGAGAAGGATGCTTCAACTGTGGCTCACGTTGGCACCTGGCCCGCGACTGTCCCTTGCCATCAAATCGACAAGAACATGGAAAAGGAAAGACAAAAGGCTATGCTTTTGGACGCAAAAGCAAGGGCAAGGGCTATGGTGGCTACAGACCCTACAAAGGCTTTGGAAAGTCGAAGGGCTATGGGAAGTACGGTGGAGGCAAGTATGGTGGAAAGTATGGAGGAAAATATGGATCCAGTGGCAAGGGCAAGCGCTACTGGTACTCGTCTTCATCGTCTACAAGACCCAAGATCGACTTGTCCGAAGGCATCCCAGACTCCACTACATCGACCTCATCTACGAGGCACTTCAACACAGTCACCGCCAACTACAACAACCATGCTGAGACCTTCGTGATGCACACCTCTTCAGAAGAGGAAGACTTCAAATGGGCAAGATCGACAACCAGAAAAGCTGCAGCAGAACCTTCGGATGGTCATGCACAACCTCTTGGACCCTTGGAGCGCGACGCCACGGAACAGCCTTCAACTTTGCAGTTTTCCATGCTGGTAATCAGATAGATGTGTTGGAGAGCTACTTCAATGTCCGTGGAGAACAACGTCATGGTCTTCTCATCGACCCAGGAGCTGCATCTGGCCTCATAGGTTCTGACACCCTGAAGCAGCTGATGGACCACTGCATTACGCCCTTTGGCAAACAACATGAGGTCTCCATAAACTACAGCAAGACAACCCCTGTGAGTGGCATCAGCGGCGAAGCCACCAGACTTTGGGAGAAATCTCCATCCCTCTACAAGCTGGCGGCTACTCCATCATGTACACAGCCGATGTCATTGGTGGCTCTGGCTCTACTTGCCCGGCATTGTTTGGCAACCCAACATTATGTCGCCTTGATGCCAGTATCTTTGCCAACTGGTTTGCAAATGGAGATGGATTGATGATGGTTGGTGGAAGAGAGAAGGACAGCGAGGAGAAGCACTACCGCATCTTCCGCTTGCTCTTGACAGACTCAGGGCACTACATCCTGCCGACCGACCACGAGCAGACAGCACGCGTGGCCAAGGAGACCAAGAAGGAAGTCATGCTGTTCACGCAGAAGGTCGCTGAGGAGAGTGCCAGACATTGGAATGACATCCATGATCGAGTCCGTCATTGCTTCCTCAACTACAACAAGCCAGTCACCGTTTTGCAGCCAGGAGGTGACCGGGGTGATCAAAACGAAGACATCATTCATGGCAACAAATCAGAAGCCAGTCAGCAAGATCAGCATCAACATACAAGCATCATCCACACGAACCGTAGTGCAACCTCAACCTCATCCACTTCAACCTCGTGACACAACATCTACAGCACAACAACAACCTGATTCCTTGCCATCACACTCCCAACAACCTCAACGCCAACATGATGCAATTCAATCTCAACCTGATTCAGTACTATCGCAGCAAGATCCACAACTACCTGAATCGGAATCGGCTCCAACTGTCCGAACCAAGACAGTGCTGTTCAAGCTGGACGAGCCGAAGCAAGCAGTTTCACAGAATACGCCATTTTGGCTGATCAGTCTTCTTTGACTCCGAAGGAGTCCAACGTGCACTACGACGACATCAAAGCAGAGATGACCAACGAAACCCCTGCCATTTTGGCATCAACAACTGGAGATGACGAGCACTTCCCGAAGTACCAGGAGGACCAACTGCCTGAAGGCGTTGATGTGCCGAAGCTGACAAAGCGGTACAAGGCCCTTCCTGAGGAGTGCTAGACGGAGACGGGTATGGCTCCACTCACTCCGAAGAACTTCAACAAGTGGTTCAACCGCACAAGAGGAAAAGGACTTCGATGGCACTTCTGGGAGCTCTTTTCCGGCACTGGCCGAATTAGGTTGGTGATGTTCATGGCTGGACTCATTGTGGGCTTCCCAGTTGACTTCCGCTATGGCTGGGATTTGGCGAATGAAAGCCATCAAGCCATGCTACGCAAGGCCCAAGCTGAATTGCAACCAGGAGTGGTGCACATCGCACCGGACTGTGCCATGGAGTGTCTCTTCGTCATCAAAAGATCCTGAATCCTGAACTTCGACTACAAGAACGTTTGGCTGCTCGGTCATCGCTGTAGTTCACCCAGGAGACATGTGCGCGACAATGCAAGCATTCCCGTGGCTACAACATGGAACAGCCATTGGGCAGCGCACTCTTCCAAGAAGATCTACCTGAGAATCCACTTCGACTTCAAGCTCTTCCAGGACATCGCAAACGGTAACGTCCGGATCAATGCATGCTTGGAGCTCAAGATGAACATGGAGCCCCTGTTCAGAAGGCCACTGGATTCTCTTCAAACATCAAATGGAAGCGCGCTGCTCTACGCTGCTCTGGACACAAAGGAAAATTTCATGCTCACCTTCGTGGCACTGACTCCAGCGGATTGACTATGACCTCAAAGGCCGCAGCCTATCCTCGCAGCATGTGTCAGAAGATGAAGCTGGAAGTGATTGACCTCCTCCACAACAACAACAACTTGCTCCAGCTTGGCCTATGGCCTGAACATGTTCGGCATTTTGCTGTTCAACACTTCTACGAATGCATCCGATGTCAGCTTGGCCGCTTTTGTCCCTCAGACATTCCACACACTATGGTTCCCAAAGAATGTCGACATGGACGTTGGGCAGCTGGCACCGGTCCAAAAGGAAAAGGCAAGTCGCAAACACCTGTTGATCCACTTGCCAATTGGAAAGAACGAGCTGACAGAGAAAACTATGAATCCATCAAGATCCACGACCACTCTTTTCCTGTACTTGACCAGACCCAACAGCATTACCTCAAGAGACTGCTGATTGAAGCAGTTGACATGACCTTGGAGTACGTCAGAGAAGCCATCAAGAACAAGATCGAGTACGACCACTGGATTGATCATTCCACACATCTAGCAATCTTCAAGGAGATCTTTGGTGGACACCTAATGGTCCGTGGAGTACGAGTGGAACTACGTCCTTCCAAGCTTCGTGACGCACAACCTGTTCTGGCTGTGGAATCATCTCATCTTCGACTACAAATTCGAGGACATGTCAAGGAGTGGCACATACATCCAGTATAGAAGATCTACGAGAATGCAGTCACAATCAGATCTATGGAGCGATCGATGAAGATGACTGGATAGTCACCATTTTTGGCACAGAGTTTCAAGGTGTGCCAGCTCCATCAACTCCTATGACAAGAGCCAGATCGATTCCATCACAGCCCAGTTTCAAGAAGAAGAAGGAGGACAAGCCTCTTGCACAACCTTCAGTTCGAGCTCTACCTGATGGAAGAGATGACGAAGCATTGATGCAGCCAGCTTATGAGTCAGCTGAACCAGATCAACAACCAGGAGAAGAAGAATTTGAAGTCCAACCTCATGCAGCTTTGGCTCCGACTCGACCAAACTACAATCTGCGACGAGTTTTACAACGACTTCCAGCATTAATGGAACAAGGGGAAAACGAAAGAGCCAAAAGAATTGCTGCTGGGACTTCACCAATCTTCTTCGAAGAGCTGGCATGTCTGGCGAAGTCATCTCCCTTGCGAAGGAGGCCGTGAAGTGCTGTGCAATTTGCAGGAAGCACATCAGACTTCCAAATCGTCCTCAACTACGAGCACGAGGTGCCCATGTGTTCAATGAGACGGTCCAGATGGATTTGTTCTACTGGGAGTCCACCTGGTTCATGCTGCTGATCGACGAAGCAACACGTTTCAAGAAGTGTGGCACCATCGATGGACAGGAGCCCGAGCATCTCATGAAGGCCATCCTGCAGGACTCTGGATTTACCACTTTGGGCCTCCTGAACGTTTGGTGCTTGATCAGCAAGTGGCATTGATGAGCCATGACTCTGGTGCAGAATTTGAACGCTTGGGAATCAACCGTTGCCCTCGCGGTACTACCTCTGGCCCTGGCTCAGAGCAGCACACTGGCACAGGCATCGTGTAGAGGCATGTCCAGTTGACCAAGCTCACGATGTTCAAGCTCCGTGCAGAACTTCAACAACAAGGTCTACGACCAACTGAACTTGAGCTTGAACAAGAAGCAGCCATGGCCCAGAACCTGACTTTGTCCTATGGTGGTGTGATCCATCCATGGCCGTCTACGGCACCATGCCTCGGGAGTTTTACAACCCTGACTCCGAGCACGTGATGAACACCGACGGAGCTCTTGAGACAGATCTGACAGTCTTCGAACGGGCTCTTCGAATCAGACAGACATCCCTTGCACAAGCACAACAAGCTGTCATTGAAGACAGAATGGCACGAGCTTCAAGAACGAGGCCTCAGCAATTGGATGTTGGCGAGCTTGTGGCTGGAACCCCTGAAGTTGAATTCTACAGGGAGGTCAAGAACGACCAAGGATGGAGGGGACCAGCTCTTTTTACTACGCCTTGATGCTGATGAAGGAGTTGCCATCATACAGTATCAAGGAAGGCCCTATTATCTGGTCTCTTTGCGACACATCCGAGCTTTCCGCGGCATCTACCACATGGAGGTCCAGACCCCTCAAATGGATGATGCATTTTGGAAGCTCATGAAGTACGTGGAGAACATGTCCGAGTACAAGGTGTACCTCTATGGCTGGATCCGCAAACGGAATGAGTCTTGGGTGCGGCTGCCAAAGAACAACGACGAGGCCATCAACATCATTGCCAAAGCAGAGACAGTTTCCAAGGGCCTCACAAGTCGCACTCTACATGGTGTTCTATTTGGACGAGCTCTTCGATCCATGAAACCTCCAGCTGGAACCATTGGCGCTTTGATCACATGAATTCATGGTGGAACAAGCTATTCCATTCAGGAGCACAAGACCGACAACCATTTGCGGATGAAACGAATCTCCAACCACAACAAGGAGGACATCTGTGCCCTCTACTTCTTCTACTACATCATGGTCAGAAAAGAAGCCATCCATCCAAATGTCCATCCAAAGAAGGAGAACATCGAGGACAAGCCTGAAGATCCTGAAATATCCAGCCCAACTCCAATGGAAGAAGATCCACAGAGCAGAAAACGAGAAGGCCCAGAATCACGCACTGTGATTCTTTCTCCTGAGAAGAAGAAGCAGAAGATTGCCTACATCAAGAGCGAGATCGAGTTCATGCGGCATTGGTACAACGCCACAACTCCTCAACTTCGAGTACAACTTGGCTTCAGTGAAGATTGGCGTTTGGGTCACTCTCTTTTGACCGCAGCTGCAAGGAACTTCCTCCTGCAGAAGTATGACACTGACCGCAAGAACAACAAGACGATGCTCTTCACCATCGACTACAAGTGCAACAGCGAAGCCATTGCATGTCTCCGGACGGCCAAGATCTACAAGGTGGACCAAGAGACAAGTACCTTTGAAGATCACCAAATTTCTGCAGAGATGTGGCCATAGATCGATCTGGCAGACTCCAACGAAGTCAAGCAGTTCGTGGAGGAAAAGGCTTTTAAGCCAATTCATTCACTGCAGCTGACCGACGAGATGGTGGTGATCGACTGCAAATGGGTACGGAAACACAAACGATACCCAGACGGCTCCATCAAGGTCAAGTCTCGACTTTGTGCCCGGGGATGCTTCGATGCGCAGAAGCAACAGCTGACGACCCGAAGCACTACTGCGACCAGATTGTCACAACGACTGTTGGTGTCGCAAGCGGCGCGAGACGATGGCAAGGACGTGGAGAGCTGGGACATTGCCGGTGCTTTCTTGAAAGGATTTGACTTCAAGCGAATCCAGGAGTCCCTGAAGAAGCTTGGTTTGGATGCACCGACAAGACAGGTGGTGGTGTTTCCCCCTCTCAACGTATGGAGACATTTGCAGAAGTATTCAGACCTCCTCAAGGTTCCTCAACAATTTCTTCATCAATATGGTCTTCTATGTTTGAAACCCATCTACGGGGTCAACGATGCTCCACTGGCTTGGCAGCTATGCTTGCACGAGTACATCTTGGACTTGGGTGCAGCGAGGAGCAAATTGGATGAGAACTGGTTTCTTTGAAGCGGCCCTCAACAATCATGAGCCTTGACAACGTGGAGGCGATGCTAACCACTCACGTTGACGATCTGGCCCTCACAGCATCTCCCAAATGGCTGAACAACCACTATGACAAGTTCGTCCAGAAGTTCAAGAAGTTTTCCAGACAGAGCCTGCCATTTAGCCATTGTGGATGCACTTATCGTCGAACCAGAGACGGTTACGCCATTGATCAAGAGGACTTTGTGGCCAAGATGAAGCCAGCTCCTATTCCTTCAAGACCTGATGATTCACGTTTGGAACAGTCCGAGGTCATAGACTTCAGATCTGCTTTGGGTGCCCTATTGTAGGTCACCGCAACTCGTTTGGACCTGGTGGCCGACGTTTCTTTGTTGCAGTCAAAGGTGACTACAGCGACTGTGAAGGAGCTGAAGATGGCCAACGAAGTGCTGGTGAAAGCAAAAGATTGCCGAGAAGCCACCTTGCACTACAGGCGATTTCAGACACCTCATCAACGTTTGGTTTGCATACATGATGCCAGTTCTGCAAACAATGGTCGTCATTACGCCCAAGAAGGCATTTTGGTTTTGCTTGCAGATGACCACTGGCGAGATCAAACGATGGAGCACGAGGTGATCCATGATGATGAATCTGTGAAGATGCATGGAGGTGTCATGCATGTTTTGCATGCACATGGTGGAAGGGCAAAACGCATTTCATACAGCACCAGCCACGCTGAAACTTTGTCTATGGTGAATGGAACAGAATCCACAACTTTGGTGATGGTGCGACTCTCAGAGATGATGCACATTTCCCTCAAGCCGACGCTGAAGGAATTGGTGGACATCCAAGAGAATGGAAACCCAGCTTTGCCCTCAGACTTCTACATGGATCGTAGAGATTTTTTCGAGCTTTGCACTGGGCAGAAGGTTTTACCCCAAGATAAAGCCCAGAGGTTGTATGTGCTGGGCATTCGCGAAGGTCGCATCACTGGCCGCATACGCCAGACAACTTTGATTCCAACCGAATCGATGACAGCTGATGCATTGACAAAACCAATGCAAAGTCAAGAGTTGCTGCAGTTTCTCACTACGGGGATGGTAACCATATATGGGGTAGCCATGGGTAGCCAATCACCCGGTGATCAGTCGCATTCTGCCGCCATTGCAGGACTACGACGAGCAGACCTTGATGATGGACGATAAGAAGCTGCTGGACTATGTGAAGGAGAATCCTCAGGCTGTCAAAGCCTCACCCGCAACGGTGCTCTTCGGCCTGATGGGCGTTTATACATCGAGCAGGATGGCATCTATGGCCAATGCACAGGCCACTAACCGTGAACCTGAGTCTCAGCCGAGCTCCAACTACATCGGCATCGTGATGTACTACTTCTTGACCTATGCCGTGGTGATTGCAGCCATCCTGACCGAGAAGTATGTGTTCCAACAGCACTACGTGCGCAAGATCGGGCTCTACATCGCGCACTATGTCTTCAAGATGATGGACATGAAGCTCAAGGTGGAGATGGACGACGCCATCGAGGTCGACGAGAGTGTTGAGAAAGACATCAGCGATCTACGAAGGAAGATCGAAGACCTGGAGGCAGAGAAGGAGAGACTTTTGGACTATCAGAATGTCCTGACAAACAACAACGGCATTTACAAGGAGAACTGTGAAAAGGCCAACTACGACCTTGCCACCGCAGAGGACAAGATCCAAGACTTGGAGGATGAGATGGAAAGGAAGCGCGGCACCATCGACAAGCGCAACCAGGAGATCACCAACGCCCTGGAGCAGAAGAACTATAATGCAACACGAGTTGTCCAAATGACAACCGCCAACAAGGAGAAGGACGCCCGGATTGCCGACCTGAAAGAACAGCCCAGAAACATGGGCATCAAAGTGGCTCGAAGAGAAGAAGATTCAGGTGATGGTGGTTCAGCACCGAGTTCACTGCGTGGAGATGAACATGTCGGACCACTTGGACTTCACCGAATCGACATGCGAGCCATGAAGGAGCAGCTCGACCTGACGATGGCCGAGAATGAACTGCTGAAGAAGGAGAATCAGGAGACGGCAGCAGCCCTGAAGGACAAGAAAGAGGTGATCGCTCGAATGCAGCGAGTCTATGAGGAGCAGCAGCAGAGGATCTGCGATTCTCGCTACCCGAAGGAGATCTGCGTGACGAGTGGAGGTGCGAAGTATCACCTTTCATTTTGTAAGCATCTCCAACGGGCAGGCAGGGATTTGCCCTGTGTAAAATACAAGAGATGCTTCGACTGTGGATAGCTTTTGTCGTAAGGCAGCACAGGAGTGTGACCGGAGTGAATTTCACAGAGGTCTATCTATCTCAGCCTTATGGCTATGATCAGTGTAGTATCTGTTCACAGGACGTCCGACCGCAGGCGCCTTGAGTTGGTTCAAAGTGAGTATGTAGATTACTTATCTGTGTACAAATATGCTCCAAAGGATTAAAGTGGAATGGTGTATCATATTTTACCATATTTTACCATCTTGGAAGTATGAGCAAAACTGAGCAAATGCCCCATACCATCTACAATGTGTGAATCATTCTGTCAATGGGTTGGATTTTAAACACGATTTTGCCCCGACAAAGTGAGAGTACTGGAGGATTTATAGCTTGTAACCAACCAGTATCATCGATGGATGATATAAGGATGGGTCACTTCTTTTGGGACCATCGGAATGACGATTGCCTGCGATGGTTTGAAAAACCAGGCTGCCCGTGTTTTGATCCATAGCGATATCGAAAGGAAGGTCCATTCTGGCCACGTACCATAATGTTGCAAGAACCAAGAAGTTCAGCAAGAAACCATGACCCTCACCTCATTGAATTCTTTTTTAGGGACGACTAAAGGGCAGCATGGTGAGAACCCCTTGGTGAGTCGCGAGTTTGCACCGAACTTTCGCAGGTGTGCCGATTTCAATCGAACTCAGTGATCTGAAGGTAACCATGGCCACGACAACCGCTGGAACTGCAACTTGGAGTAGCATCCGGCGTTGAAGATTGTTTACACTTTGTAAAAGGTTTCGGCAAACTTCCATTTAGGGTGGGATCGCCCCTGCTGTGTGTCTATCCGAAGATGTCTGAAATTGTTAAGGAAGCAGCGGACGTGGTTCTGCTGCAACCAGCCACGGAGAAACCCGGCCTGCATGAAGACCTGAGCCTTCACACAGAGATAGACTGCAATGCCTCCGGCTGCCCCAGCTGCCTCCGCCTGCCTCCGGCTGTCTCCCAGGTCCAAATTCAAATGCGGCAGCCCTTCATATCCGCGCACCTGTTACACGCCCCTCGTCCTGTTACATTTCTGGCACATCCTGGCCCAATCACGGCCCATTTCAGGGATGATGTGTCCAGCACCATCAAGAATGTCCCTGATGCCTACATCGACCGCTGCAGGCTGGGAACTCATGGAAACTCGCTGTGTTCTCCCCCTGGCCACGTCACAGGTCCAAGGATCCATCAGCTTCATCGACAAAGTGCAAAGAACGATGGGTCAGGTTCCTGCTGGCTTTTGACAACCTCCTGAGCCTTGGCGCCACGATGCGCCACGATGCGCCACGATGCGCCACGATGCGAAACGTCCAAACCGATGTGGATCGTTCTGGTATCACTGGTGCGACTGGATTGGATTGATGGTTTTTTTCACCTCAGGATCCAGAATGCAGGCAAAAACAAAGCCCAAGACGTAGGCAGAGAGCTGCTGTTGCACCAGGTTGCTGGTTTATCAGGTTCATTCTGGCTTCCTTGTTCATGTTTTCATATACCCATTTGGATCCATTTGGATGGTATTAATTTGAATACACTGAACCCCATTGAGCGGTACTACAATCCCTTGGGCATGGGTTGAACCATCGAAACACGTTCAAAATCTTCAAACCACAAAAAAACATCCAAAAACCACCAACCGTGGCTACCATGAATCATCACTAATCGTGGCTAAAATCAGATCTATCCAGATCTATCCAGCTGGTCCATGCTGGTCTTGTTCGCTGGCCAGGTGTTTTGTTTCTGGATGGCTTCCCCGTGGTGGCTTCCAACACGAGTTACGTGGCGCATGGCCATCCTTTAGCTGTGAAGGAAGCCTTTCAGAAGGCGCATCTGACATCTAAAGTTTGGGCTTTCCAGTCGAGTGATGATGGGATATTGGTGCTACAGGGCCACATTTTGGTCTTTGGTCTTGTTGACATCTATTTTTGCTATTTTGTTGTGTCTCGAGAAACTCTCGGAGGCCACTGGCCTTCAGATGGCATTGACTGAGGAGTGCCTCAGACAGCACATAGCATACATTGCCAAATTCAAGCCAAAACTTCGCCCTCAAAAAGACGTTTGTTCATGTTTGTTCTAGACTTCCAACGGCGGTTTGCGCGCAGGGGTTCTGACTATCTATGTCGTGCTGCGAAGTCGCTTTTTAACGTAACCAACACTTCAAAAAAGCGGAATCATGCTTATCAAGTTTGGACGCGTTGAAACAACTTCAGACACATATTGCAGAAAACGTTTCAGAGTGTTATGTGCGCACCCTGGCGTCTAGGAAACACGGTTCTTAGCACATGGTTGACCTACGCATTGACACGTTGACCCGTCCCAGGATCATGCCGGCGACGCCCCCGGAAGAACTCTTTTACCAACAGAGGAACATGAAGACCCAAACCTACGCAGCCTTCATGGTGTCTGCTTTGAGCAACTACGCCTTCTGCTTTGTACCTGTGGCGGTGCTGGGCTTTGCGCTGATGGAGAAGACTAAGGAGACGAGCCGCCAGTGTGCAGCAAACTGCAGTGATTCCGGGACTATGGCACTGCTTCTGACCGATTTTTGCAGATTCGTGGAGATTCTTGCAGGACATAAAGCATCAGCTGATGATTTCGGGCTGCTCTTCAAGGGCATATTGGATCTCTATGCTGATTTGGGACTGTGCCATTGCTCTCTGTTGATCTTCAGTTGTGAGGTTTCCAGGTCCGAACATCATTCGATGTCCAAGTTACCTGGAGGACTGTTTCTTCGCTGCCTTCCCCATTTTGGCCCTCTACGCCTTCCTCCACCACTATGGTCCCTGGGCCACTGCTTTTATCGCCGGACTCCCAACATCACCCAACTGCTTCCGGACAGAATGCGGCTTAGGAGTTAGTTAGGATTTCTGGCGATAGTTATAAGATGTTATAAGTTATAAGTTATATAAGTGATGTTCCTGACTGAGCCAGGAAGAAGATACTGATCGTTCGTACATTTTAGTACTGACCTTATCCAAACATATGAAATCAATGACCCAGCACATCCCAGGACCCAATTGATGGCACAAAATGTGCAGGTTTTGATGCCTTCAGCACCTACTGGCAGTCCAGCGTTTCCACGCTGATCCTCTTCGTACCAGCAACCGTAGGCCATCCGCGACTTGGGACCAACAAATGTTTTGTCCTGGATTTGCCCTTCCTTTACCCTTGCCAGGCCTGTTTCTTTTGGTGTTCGTCTTTTTGGGTTGTTTCCGCTTTTTTGCGGAGAAAATCGGAGAAAATTAGAGAACAAAACCGCTGATTTACAGAACTGACTACGAGTCTTGATTTCTCTGAAGAAAAAAGCTCACCTTTCCAGTGCATGCTGTTCTTTAAAGGGGGTATTGCAATGGCGTTTGTAATGGATCGGTCCTATATCGAGGAATGGTGCCATGCTTCATATGCTGCTCTCGCATTTCTCGCTAAGATCCCGTATTACGCTTTTTGTGTAGACAAACGCCCCAAGGTTGCTACACCTTGAATGTTGCTTTTGGATGTTTTTGGTCATCAAGATAATTCAAGAGATGTACTTAGTAATTAAAAGGATTTAAACGGAATTATATGCGTTGTGCATAAATGTCAGTGATATGTCGCAGTCTTTCGGGTTTCTTTCGAGGGATGCCACACTTTCTCAAATTTGATCACGCAGTAGAAAACAGGATCTTTATGATTCTTTATGGATCTTCATTTTTGGGGGCTCAGGCATGTACACAGCATCAATTATGCGTCTTGAGGGTAGGAACATGGAATTCTATTCTTTTACTACAAGAAGCTTTGGGGTTGAAATTGTGAGTTTTGTGTGTTGGGGATGCGGCCCTTTGCTGGGATTGGGCAGGCCAGCGCATCGTGTTTGACCTCGGATGTCTCTACATGTCCAAAACGTGGTCAGATTTTGAAGATTCGGTCGCTGCACTATCGCAGGCTTGGCATACCTCCTATCTCTTGCCACCTCCAGCGCTGCAATGGGGAACGTGCTTGGCCCAGTTGGCCCAGTCGAAGCCAGTTGTGGAAGCCAGTGGTCGCTGCATGTCGCTGCTAGAAATGGCACAGCATGGCACAGCATGGCACAGCATGGCACAGCCTGCAGCAAGGTCTTCCTGGTCGTTTGCAATGGCATTTGTGCTTTGATTCTGGCTGGAAGCTTAATGATTCAAGGAGATTTGATGATTTTGATGGGATTTGCTATTTCCCAGACTGGATCGAAAAGGAAGCAACAGCAGGAACACCCGGGAAGAAGTGATGGTTTGACCAGGTTTGCCTTTTTAATTTTCCAATGGATTTTCCCTTCAATCCATTGAGTGCTGTGGTTTCACGCCAGGTCATTGTTTTTATCATGTTCGACGTGGGGCTCAGAGCCACTACTGCCATGAACGCCATGGACAGGATGGTTCGTCAGGGTACTTAGCACTCAACTCACTACTACTTCACATGAGCTGTGTGTTCAGCCCATAATTCCATAAATTACCTGGATCACAATTCCAGTTCATCAATATATTCATAATATTAAATAACTATTTGCTATATGTGACTTATGGATAGTTATGGCTAGTTATGGGTAGTTTCTCCCACCTTGGCGCCGCGCGTCGCGTCTTGCATCGCTCGCATCGCGTCTCGTCTTTCGAGGTGCTGGTCCAGGGTCAGACGCTGGTTTCAGCACCATGACCAAAATCATGCACGGCGAGTGCGATGGTTTGACCATGCCCTACCTCGAGCAATGCCATTGGATGTGGTTGGCCAACCTGGCGGTGCCCACCATGAAGGCATGTTGGACCCATGACTGGAGTTTTCAGATCTCAACTGAGTTCAGCTGGATTTTGGATGATTTTGGCACATCTTACCCCTGAGTTTTGCTGAAGGTCTTTGGCTTCTTCCTCCCAGGTTTCAGCTTGGTGGATGCTCTGATGCGCATCACCGGGCGCCATGCCTTTGCCAGGGCCCTTGCTGTCGCTTTATCATTGCTTGGGCCCTTCACAGTTGGGCACTGCTGAGGTGAATATCATGTTGCCCATCATGATCGAAAATATGGGCGATGCGTAGCTTGATGTGGAAGATGAATGGTGAGATTTAAGTGGCACCATAATTTTATGGCTTCCATCAAGTTCCATCGATGATTGGGGAATTGCTAAAGATCATATTAAAATCAATTTAAGATCTATTAAGTGTTATGTTTTTTTTTTAATAAACATATATTACATATGTATATATATATGTGTGTGTGTGCGTTTTGCATCTACACGTGCACGTACACACTAATCACATCTTGTGTTCACTGTCTGAGTGCTTCAATGCACCGATCCATTGAATCCTTTTAATCCTCCGGAACTTTCAGATGTAGTACCTAGATGTGTGTATATAATATGATAAAGATGATATATATATATATGTACATATGTATGTAATGTAATGAAATGCAATGAAATGGAATGAAATGTAATGTAATGACATGTAATGGAATGTAATGAAACGTAATGTTATGTAATGTTATGTAGGTACCTAGGTGCGTAGGCACGTAGGTACGTACATATACGTACATATACGTACATACACGTACATATACGTATACATATACGTACATATACGTATACATATACGTATACATATACGTATACATATACGTATACATATACGTATACATATACGTATACATATACGTACATATACGTACATATACATACATATACGTAAATATACAACATACGTACATACATATACACACACATATATATATAGTATATATATATACACATCATATACATATACCATATACCATATACCAAATACCATCTACCATATACATATACATATACATAGTGCACACCACTATTTACATACACATCATGTCCTCACGGTCTCAGGATGGGCAACATGATTGGCAACTTCGGGTCCAGTCAGTTCGCTTCCTGTGGAGATCTCATCCAAGTGGAGGATGGGTTGGATGCCGCCCGGCTCCAGGGGCTCCACCGATTTGGATTTTGGGGACCCTCAAGTCACGGCAAAAAATGACGCTTCAAAAATGATTCAAAATGGGCCACGGTGGAGGGCTGACACTGCGAAATGCTCTGCATATATATATATATTGTGTTTATTCCAGCCGTTGTGTATCATGCCACTTATGTCGCTGAATGTGTGCACAATGAGTTGTCAAGTTTGGGATAACCGTTCAGCTGGGGTACATTCTTGGTGCCGATAGCAGTGGCTCAGGGAGCAATCGCAGAGGGCTCAGGTAGGCCCAGACACGTCGGAGCGTGTGGTGCCATAAAGTGCGGCGCGGCCGCTGCAGGGCTCGGGAGGGCCATTTAGAACTTCATTTGGTTGTTGGAAGGACTTGGGAGTCCTATTGGATATTGGAAGTGGTTTGACAGGTTGGCGAAGGGCCCGTTGCCAGTTCTATACTAATAGCGGAGCTACCGCGGCCAGAGGAGGAATTGTCTTGTGAACCTCTGGAAGCTGCAGATCCAGGATGCCAGAAGAATCCAAGGAGACGGGCCCCAGTGGAACCACAAACCATGGAGGATCAGGTCATACTTCTCTGTCCCATTTGCCTTGGGGAATGATCCCCGCCTTTCGTCCAGGCGACACTGACATTAATGAGTATTCCAAGAAGCTTGAATTCATTGCTGGGCTTTGGCCCCAAGAGCATCTGTCCTTGCTCGCACCGCGGGCGGCCATGCTGTGTGAGGGAAGTGCATTCAAGAAAATCATGCGACTGGATACAGCGAAACTCAAGGTGAACACTGTGGACGGGGCGCAACTCTTAGTTACCTCCCTTGGAGGAACCTGGGGGAAAAGCAATTTGGAGGAGAAGTTTGAACGTTTTGAACGGGCGATCTTTTCGACCACTCAAAGGTCGGACGAGACTCATGAGAGCTATTCACCCCGCTTCGCGTGGGGTGGCCGCCCACACTGCAGGTTTATTTCGGTCCGTGAGAGGGGCTAAGGGTGGTTTTCCCCCGTGGGGGCTCCCCAAGCTAAGAATTTTCACTTTCCCCCCCGTGGGGGGCGTCGGGGCTCCCCAAGCTAGGGAATTTTCACTTTTCCCCCCCGTGGGGGCTCCCCAAGCTAGGGAATTCCCCCCCGTGGGGGGCTCCCCAAGCTAGGGAATTTTCACTTTTCCCCCCGTGGGGGCTCCCCAAGCTAGGGAATTTTCACTTGTCCCCCCCGTGGGGG
>Ga0126342_10007431_pt1 | contig 19559 bp, 14 predicted proteins | sample Cyp1metagenome_FD_92528 | JGI IMG/M metagenome (GOLD analysis project Ga0126342, IMG submission 92528) | Coral microbial communities from Lord Howe Island, Old Settlement Bay, Australia - Cyphastrea 1 metagenome | ecosystem: Host-associated > Invertebrates > Cnidaria > Coral ... | reverse complement strand
TTCTTCTTACTCTTTCTCTTCTACTCTTCTTTCTTCTAATCTTTCTCTTCTCTCTGCCTCTTCCCTGCTCTGCTTTTCATCTGTCCATATGGTCGGAAGTTTGACTTCTAAACTTCCTTCGATTAGTGTTGCTAAAATCCTATCTTAACAAATATCCCCAATAAATATCAGCATTATATGAGTAAATATTTGTCAATAATCCCATAAGAGGAGTAAATACAACCCAAAAAAACAAGCAGGGATGGGATTTTTATATTTCCAAATAGTACCAACTTCCCCATTACATTCCAGCTGGCCATACACATGACATTTTATTCTCACGATATCCTCATTTTATCTTTCTCATGTTTATCCAATAACCCCCAAAAGTTGGGATATTTCCGGCTGTTATCAACTTGGAATATCCCAATGGTATATCATAACTGGATACATTTCATTACGATGATTCCGGTTATTCAAGCTAAATATCAATATTTCAACTTGTGGTTATTCCTGGTTATTATACATTGCATGATGCTCCCACGATGATCCCATTGTATGTTACTGAATCCCGGTTCCTGGATTGAAAACTCAAGTTTTTTCATCATAACTATTGAACATTGCCATTTAAAATTGATGTATACCTATGAAACATGGTGATTTTCCATAGCATTCTCTATGTTTACCAAAAGGTAACCAGCATAACTATGGAAAATCACCAGATTTCATAGATAAATCCTGGTAAATCAACGAACTTAAGGGGGCGATTTTCCATACTTAGATGGGCCATGGAGTTAGTTAACCAGTTAGTAAATGGATTATAAGTGGGATATAGGGGGTTATAACCCCAGTTACTAACCAGGAATCGCGTTTTTCCCATGACCCATCTCAGTAGTTTTTTCTATATTTACCATTTACCATTTAAATAGCTATTGAACATTGCCATTTATAATTGATGTATACCTATGAAACATGGTGATTTTCCATCGCATTTTGTATGTTTACCAACCAAAGTATAGTTACTATCCAAATATAGTTATTCCATTATTAACCCATTATTTATAGTACTATTAATATTTACTATTGCTTGCTATGATTCACCATTTACCTTAGAGCCGAAGGCTAAACACTTCCGATTGGGATGCTCCTCCGCTGATCCCGGTAGGAGAAGAGATCAATCGCCCAAAGTCGGCCCAGTAGCCAGGCGGGCGCGGGTCCCTTCAAGTAGGGTACCCTCTTGTAAACCATGGGAAACCATGGGAAAAGCATGGGAAAACCATGGGAAAATTGTGATTTATATGGAAATTACAATGTTTCATGGGAAAATTCGCTATAAATGGTGGATTTGCAATATAGTTATGGCTAAATTAGCAGAGGGTACCAAGAACCAATGGAAATTATCTAGCAAAAACCTAGTCATTCAATGATTTTGCATGCCTAGTTCTATATTTACCTACTAGATATATCTAGAAATATCTACCTAATCAACCCTACAAGTTGTGCCCCCCAGTTATAAGTTGGTTTAAAAACCATAGCAACTACAGATATATCTACTATAAACCCTAGTGAAATTGGAGTTATTTGCACCAACTTGGCTAACTATGGGGCACCACATTGTAGGGACAATTGCCGAGCAAAATGGAATTGACCCTCTGGTAATTTGTGACAGTTTGCTATTGAAAATGGCCCATAGAAATAATTGATTTACCTATCAAAGATTGTGATTTTCCATAGCTATGGTAGTTTACCAGAGGGTAACTATGCAAAAGACATGGTTTATTGGGATCTAAACGAGACTAATGGTAATTCATAGGGGTTTAAACAGTGTCAAAAAGTGGCCCAATACATTTCAATGTGTTTAATGACATGAAACCTTGGGGATTTACATGTCATTGGCGTTTTTGGTAGATATATCCACAGTTGGGCCGGCTTCAAGAATTTTCAAGACTGATGTCGGACACTTTGTATCACTATTTGGAGGATAGGATCAATCGGAATATGGACATAGGTCTTATTAATACTGGTTGGTGGTTTGGAACATGTTCTATGAATTTCCCTATATTGGGAATAATAATCCCAACTGACGAACTTATATTTTTCATAGGGGTTGAAACCACCAACCAGTAATCATATGAGGAGAGTTGGCCTAAATTGAATGGAACATATGCAGGAGCTGCAGGAGCCCCTATATTTGATTTTGAACACCAGGATTTCCAGCATTGTTTTTTCCCTTGAATCAAATCCTTGCAGTTTTGATGTTTTCAGACGGGTAGGTCAACCACCAACCAGTATTAATTGATTGATGTGGAAAAAAACATGTACATCATTTTCCTAGGAAAGCTATGGGTGTTCACCCTATTTTTCTATGGTTTGCCCCAGCGGTCCAGGACTCGAGGAACTCGAGAAACGAAGGCGCGAAACAAAAAAAACCAGGGGAGGATCGTCCCAGTAGCGGTTTGAAGTGGTGAGGAAGTGGGTGAACACCATGATCTAACCCAATAGTGGAAAGTTGGTTCGGAGCTGATGTATCTGGGAGTATCATGAATATACTATGGTTATATTAACATACGTTTCTTTGAAACTTGTTTTTTGAAGCCAAAACTGGTGGGTGGTTTCAAACATGAATTTTATGTTCCATTTCATACATCATTTTCAAAAGCTATGCTAAATTACCAAAGGGTAACAGTTATAACATGTTATAACTAGTTTGTAAGCCTGGTTAAGCAATCTATCACCAGTTGCAGGAGTTACAGTCCCATATCTGTTTTCCGGGCCATAACTGTAGGGTGCACGAAAAGATGTGGGGAAACCCGTGGTTTTCCCCTCGGAAACATGATCTGCAAATGATGGGGTTTCCACATCGAAGTGTTGGTAGGAGGCTAGTAGTTAGTATCTGGTTAGTAATGGGGGTTATAACATGTTCTGGTTGGTGGTTTCAAACCATGGAATTTTATTTTCCATTTCATATATGGGATGTCATCCTTCCCATTGGCGAACTCAGATTTTTCAAGATGGTTAAAACCACCAACCAGTGTTATAAGCCAGAGCCAGTGAGTGGGAAAATCCACGAATTGGGGACTTGCAACCAATCACCAGGGTTTTTTCTAACCAGGTGGACATCACGCGGGATGATCCTCCAGTATACATGGGTTTGAAAAATTGGGTGATAACCACATCACAAGCCACTGAAAAAGGGAAAATCATGGAAGATCCCAAAATATCTACAGGGTGTTTTACTTGTATCGGTTAAACATGGGATATTAAATGCAGGGAGTTCAATGGCAAATAGATGGGAATTCAGTGATGAAAAACAAGTTGAACCAATAACTTACAAGCTTCATTGGCCAGGAACCATATTGGTACTTGGCCATTACATCGCATCCACCGCTTTTAACTATATAATCAAACGTTGGGATCGTTTTTTGGGATATAGGTGAGCCAAATCAACAGCTGTAGCTGGTGAGCCTAACTAACATGGTCTGTTAGGGGACGCCAGCAATATCTTACAATCACCAGGGTTATAGACCGGATACCACGTGGGATTATGGTCCAAGAGGGTGTCAAACGAGGGTCATTCCTTTGGAATCAAATTTGGTAAGATCCAGTCATACCTGAGGTTTGACACCCAAGCCACCACTTGGGGGTGCAGTTCCAGTATGTTCCAGCTATAAGTGGTTATATGACCACAGCATGCCACTGCCTTTTTGGGGGCCGCATATCCCAACTTATGGAGAATATCACCATGACTATACCCATAAAACTAGCCCCAGTTGCAACTCCAAGTAGTCACTAATCCAAGTGAACTACATAGACCTTTGTCATACCAAAGTCACTCTACCCATTTGCTAAAAGGCACGCCTGGGAAGATGCCCTTTTGATCAAAAACACAGGGAAATTCATTTTTTTTACAGGACATTGTTTTTTTGGTAGCAGTTTTGTTTACCAGACATCAAACAGGATAATGTATCAACAATAATCGAAATGTAAGATGGATATTACATGACTATCCGGTTGGTCTCCCTGATGGAGTATGTCTGTCCGAGTGTGTTCTTCGGGGGCGGGGTTTGCCACTTCCTAAAAGATGTCGTCCGATGGTGGTCTCATTCGACAGGGAGCACTCGAGGTGATGGCGCGAAAGAGACTGGCTCAGTATCTCCCATGGTTACATGGTTAGTGCGAGGGTAATCTTCCCCGAGACTGAGGTTCCAGGGCGCGATCAATCTCGAGCGCAGCATAGCACAGATAGGATCTCATCCGACGAATATGAGGCGGACATGAGGACACTGCGAGAGCAAATACGCTCATTGCCCGCTGGCACGCCACTGCAAAAAACTGATGGTTAAAGCTATGAACTATTACTTGATGATTGGGGGGTTCTCATATTTAATGTTTTGCAGCCATACTTGGGATGATTGGATGAGATGGCAAGCATATTTTTCATGGGAAACAACAACAACAGCAACAACAACAACAGCAACAACAACCACAACCACAACCACAACCACAGCCACAACGACGACAACGACAACGACAACAGCAGCAGCAGCAGCAGCAACCACAACAACCACAACAACCACAACAACCACAACAACCACAACAACCACAACAACAACCACAACAACAACCACAACAACAACCACAACAACCACAACAACAACAACCACAACAACCACAACAACAACCACCACAACAACCACAACAACAACCACAACCACAACCACACCGACAACGACGACAACGACAACAACAACAGCAGCAGCAGCAGCAACCACAACCACAACAACCACAACAACCACAACAACCACAACAACCACAACCACAACAACCACAACAACCACAACAACAACCACAACAACCACAACAACCACAACAACCACAACAACCACGACAACCACAACAGCCACAACAACCACAACAACCACAACAACCACAACAACCACAACAACAACAACAACCACAACCACCACCACCACGACCACAAACCACATCAGAAATTTGCTGATTGTGATTGGATATGATATGTGGTGGTTTTAATTTGAACGCTACAAGATGGGTTTACAATTAATTAGCATATCTGAGAGTGCCTGGAAGAGGCCCCCAAACGATTGGAAAGTTGGTTCGGAACTGATGTTTCTGGGATTATCATGAAAATACTTTGGTTATATTAAGATACGTTTCTTTGAAACTGGTTGTAAAGCCATAAAATTGCAATTCTCATAGAAAAATGAAGAACTACCCTCTGGTAAACAAACATAGCTATTGAAAATGGCCCTTTTATAGTTGATTTACCCACTAAAAATTGTTATTTTCCATAATTAGTTTTGTTAGTTTACCAGAGGGTAAGTGACAACCAATGGTACTTAACCAAGTATTGTTTACAATAATGCATGACCAATATTATCAGATATGCTTGGTTAACTAGCATTTCTCATAGCCCATTAAAATCCATTCAAAACTGGAATATTATCCAATGATATCCAAATTGGATGTGCATCCCAGAAATTGTAAATCTGTGATGACCATCCGAAACAATCCAATTGTATGCTGGATAAGCCCCCAAAATACAAGGAGAAACTTGCTAATGATATTCCTCTGATTGATTAGCTCTATACCCCTTGGTATATGGCAAACCCCTTATTTACCATCCGCTAATTCAACATGGCAAGCTAAAAATTGGCGAACTAACTTCAGGTTTTAATAGGAAAAACACCTAGAAACGATGGTTGCCACCTTCATTTTTCATTAGGATTTCCCGTATTCTTCCTATAATTTCCGATGATTTTCCGACTGTTTTTAGGATTGTCCAGCCGCCAGGTGTCAGGGGCTCTGATGAAGCCCAGGCGAATGCGTGGGGAATGGTGGTTTACCATGCTAAAACCAACTTGGACAGGATCAACAATTTAAAAAACAAAGTACCCTCTGGTAAACAAACATAGCTATTGAAAATTGCCATTTGATTTGTTGATTTACCCAGCTACAAAATGGAGAGTTTCCATAGTTATGTTAGTTTACCAGATGGTAATATGATTGTTGCCCATAGGTCTTATAGGTCTTATAGGTTTTATTTTCCAATGACAATTGTTGCTAGTATTATTATTGCTGGTTGGTGGTGACTGGAACCATGGAATTTTATGGCTTTCCAGAAACAGTTGAGAATTTCATAATCCAACTGACTTTCATATATTTTTCAGAGGGGTAGGTAGCTCAACCACCAACCAGTTATATATCCCCATATGAGGGTTTCTATGGGGAATCCCCCAAGATACCATGGGTCCATGGCTTAGAGTTTCAAAATTCATGGTCCAAGTTTTTCATGATTTGGGGTACCACCATGACTTCGGAAAGCTCCAAATATCAACTATATGATTACAATGTGGTGCCCCAAGGATAGCTAAGTTGGTTTATAACTCTAATAACTAGGACTTATGGTAGATATATCTATGGTTAATGGGATTATAAACCAGCAAACATCACTGGGGGGGCACCACCTTGTATCATTCAGTACCCATTAAACACCATTAAACACCATTGAACACCATTGAATACCATTGATCGTCTCCATATTTTCCACCGAATCGCCCCAAACAACGAGTCGCCAAGATCGTCCAGGACGAGGCAAGTCCACGAGCTCCACGAGCTCCACCGGGAGCTCGGCGCAGCAAGTCCTCCATGAAGTTGGACACAGGCACTGAGAGGGTACCACAGGAAGTTCATGTGGATTGGCAACATGCTGGAGTCAATTGACTGTAAATTGACTATAAATTGACTATAATGATCTACTGGTTGGTGGTTTGGAACCATGGAATTTTATGACTGTCCATTTCATATATGGGATAATCCTTCCAAAATTGACGAACTCATATTTTTCAGAGGAGTAGGTCAACCACCAACCAGGAAAAAATGGGTGGATACGATGGGTCAACCTGGCGATTCCCATAGGGGAAATGAATGGGAAAAATGATTTGAAGTAACTAAGGATAAGTTTTGAAGATGTAGGGATGGGTCAAGCTACCTATGGATTTACGGGAATAAACATCCATTAACCAGCTATGACTTCGGGTACCAGATGGGGATACAATTGGTAGAAAAACTCATGTATTCTCATATGGTGACTCATATCCCATATTAATGGATCATTAATATGTTTAAATTACCATGAATAATGGAATATATTGGAATATAATGGAATATGATTATTTAATGGGATATATTTATATATATATGGAAAAATAAATGGGATATTCGTGGTACATTTGATGTAATAAACATGAATGTTTACCCAATGCCATGATGTTTCTCGTTTGTTAGTTCCCACCATTACACTGGGTAATACATACAAGGTGGTGCACCCCAAGATAGCTAAGTTGGTGAACATAACTCGAATAACTAGGACTTATGGTAGATATATCTATAGTTACTGGGGCTTATAAACCAACTTATAACTGGGGGGCCTCACATTGTATGTTTGCTGGGATATGATCTGGGTAAATTATAATGGGTTTATCTTATCGATCGATGGGGGTACCCCCAAATGGATGGTTTATAATGGACATGTCCTATATGTGTTTTTCTTATCTGGGTAAATTTGATCACGATCTCACTGTCCTCCCTCACAGGAATAATGGCTAGTATACGGGGAATGATTCCAATATGGTCTTATTTCAGGTTGGTGAATTATTATAATTTGCTGGGATATGATATACCATGGATATATGGATATACCATGGTCATAATAAGGGCTAGTGGTTATAAATGGCTTATGATCCCACTAACTATAGTTCTGGTTGGTGGTTTGGAACCATGGAATTTTATGACTTTCCAGAAGCAGTTGGGAATGTCATCATCCCAACTGACGAACTCATACTTTTCAGAGGGGTAGGTATACCACCAAATAGTTTATATCTTGATTTTGATGAGTTACCCTCTGATAATTTGTGAAAGTTTGCTTTTGAAAATGACCATTTAGTTCGTCGGTTTACGGTAATACGACATGGTGATTTTCCATACGTAGTTTTGTTCGTTCACGGGAGGGTATACTTAATACGATTGGTGTATCATACGTTGTTTTTGTTTATGGGAATAATAAGCTATATGTCACAACTATTAAGATAAACCTAGATGATAACCTATATGTCACAACTATTCTTTAACATGGGCCCAGTCAGCTTAGATTGTCGAAGGGGAACTCCCTTGGAGCGTATGCCATTTACAAATCGTGCATCAGTTGGATACAATGTGCCCCCCATCCAGTTGTAACTTGGTACACAGACAAAATCCTCCTGCTTGGTGGCTCATTCCACTTACTAAGCAGGTTATATCCTATCTTGGAGAAAAGTTTGGAGACTTGCTGCGGGGGGGTGGCCATTTTGGGAAGATGCCGGTCCGATGCACAGCAAAAACTGTGCTGTCGCTTTTGAGCCGCGCCTGCGGCGGACCCCTTCCCTTGAAGCGAATGGTGGCCGCCCGGGATGTGGAAGGCATCGTCGCTTGCTTACAGCAAGTGGCTCGCAACCGCCCACCCAAGTCCATCAGCACCGTAGGTATGGCAACTTGGATGATCGAGTGAAGCGCTAAGCTGCTAAGCTTTGGATGATCGAGTGAAGCGCTGGTTGGGAACGCTGTTTTTGCCCAACAATTTGAAGCTGGGGGCAGTGGCAGGCTCCTATCTTGGGGAAAAGTTTGCAGACTTGCTGCAGGAAGGTGGCCATTTTGGAAAAATGCCGGTCCGATGCGCAGCAAAAACTGTGCTGTCGCGTTTGAGCCGCGCCTGCGGCGGACCCCTTCGCTTGAAGAGAATGGTGGCCGCCCGGGCATTCTATCTGGCATATCTTCTGGCATTCTATCTGGCCGTTGAGGTCCAGCCGTGCACGCTGAGCTGGGCAGGTCCCAGGTTGAGGTCCAGCAGTGCACACTGAGCTGGTTTTCTATGTGGGACAAATAGGCTTACCACTTATCAGTTGGGATGAACCAATCCACACATGATCTCTTGAGCCAGCAAGTATATCCAACTATCCAGAACACGTTCTACACCCAGCCGAAGTAGGTGACTGCTCAGTCCCATGTTTTATAATTAATTGGGAAAACTCCAGGTAGACTACGTCCTGAGGTCGTCAATCACATGGACTGGATCCCACAGTTCATAGGGGATTTTCGGTTGTTTAACTTGAAAATCATTGATTTAACCAAGAAGCCTTTGGATTTATGTGATTTATGATAGGTGTTTGTTGGTTTATAACTAACGAAACTAGGATTTATGGCAAATATATCTCAGACTAGTTCATGCTGTACCCATCAACTGGTTTTGAAGAGATCTGTGCCCTTATAATGTTACGGCAAGACCCTGACAATGATGACGATGACGAGGACGAGGATGATGATGATGATGATGAGGAGGAGGATGATGAGGAGGAGGAGGACGATGACGATGACGATGATGATGACAATGACGATGGCAACGATGATGATGATGATGACGATGGTGATGATAATGATGATGATGATGGTGATGATGATGATGACGAGGATGATGATGATGACGATGATAATGATGATGATGATGATGATGATGAGGAAGATTCCACCAATCCATTGGTGATTCAATCATGCATGTCCCTGATTGACACCTGGCTCTGATGCCATGCACTGTGTCATGATCTGGTCATGTTACTGAGCCGCAAGACACTCCTTTTTCTCGACCATTGCTACTCGGTAGTGCAAACTGTCGCCCACAGCCTAGAACTCTGTTGTTCTACCAGGGCTGCTCACCTCTTGGCTATGGCAAGGACCGTGATTGAAACCTTTCTCATGACCATCTGCATGTGGCTGGAATTGGACGTTCCCTGAAGGGGAGAACTGCTGGACAAGGTGGAAGGCATGGCAGATTGCCTGGCAAAAATCATTAGACATATTGGATTCTCCTCTATTACAGAACATCTTGCAACCGTCTGGATCCTTTCCCGCAGAGCTCTGTGCGTGATGAGAGGAATCCCCGTCGAAAACACAGCAAATATTACAATTGCATCAATCGGTTCCATTTGCCAGAGACCCCGAGGATATAGGGCATTGAAGGAGTTGGACCATACAACGCTGATCCTCGAGATCGACCGATGATGATGATGATGATGATGATGGTGATGGCAACGATGATGATGATGATGGTGATGATGGTGATGATGCTGGTGATGATTTTGATGATTTTGATGATTTTGATATCTTCTTGAAAGGCTCTTGAAACCCTATAAGGTAAGAAACCCTCATGATTGCATGATTATATGTTCTATGGAGGGCGAGGGACTTTGATATCTTATTGAAACGCTTTGAGAAACACTAGTGACTGCATGGTTACTGGTTCCATGGGGCGGGGGGATGTTGATATCTCCTTGAAACCCTATAAGAAACCCTACTGAGTGTATGGTTAATTCAATATATAATATGTTCAAGCAACATGTTCTGGTTATATGATATGTAGATGCACCATGTTCTGGTTAACATCCTAGCGACATAATTGAACATCAAATCCTTCCGTTTTTGTGACGCCATACAGAATTCCTTGGTATTTACGTTATTCTGGGTTTGGGCAAACCTCGGGGTCTGTGTGTAATTAGATGAACAATCTCTCCAAGTGCAATTTTTTATTGGCCAGATCCCCATAGAAAAGTTGGACGCTTGGAAGTCTGTACATATCATCTATACCATCCTGGAAACAATTTTCTGTGTTTTTTTGGGGGGTGGTTTACTATAGTATGTGTTAGTTCTTAAAAAAACAAAAGACCAGATTTGTGAGACCAGAAAGGTGCCCCAATGACTTGACTGATACCCCCCATTCGTGGCTGTTTCAGCAACAAACAATGCATTTCCCCATGAAAAAATGGTGCATCGTGAACGTTAAGATGGTTTAGTTCAGTAGAGGGATTGGGTTTGTGGTAAATATATCAAAATGTACTTTTTGAAAAGTAGGTTTCAGATAAACCAACAGACCTTTCACTGGACACCACGAGGTGGTGACACCCCTATCAGTTGGCTGATAAACCATAGAAATTAGTTCGAAATATCTAAATAATTAATAGTTATATAACTTATGACTCTAGTTAATTGGCTAACCATATTTAATAGTTAAATATCTAATCAATCAACGAACCATAAAGAAACAAACCCTATAGTTGGTTGATCTACCCAACAGTTAGTGGACTTGTGTTTCTACCCAATCAACCCAACAGTTCGTAGAGCTATTGACCTAGCTCTTGTGATTAAAAGTAGTAGAGTAGTTGAACCCTAATCTTAAAGCTGGTTGGTTGTTAAACCACTAGTGATCAACAAACTAGTTGTAACCTAGTGAGTTGATACACCACTAGTTAGTTTAGCTAGTCTTACTGGTTGATAACCCCATTAGTTCACCAACTGAGCTATGGGAACCTCAGCCAGCTCAAAATGGGGCGTTCAGCAGGTGGCTCCTTTCGAAAATCGCTGGCGAAAAACGAGGCGTTTGTTGTGCGAAGTGCTGGGAGGAGCATTTTTGTTGGGTGTGTGATATGTGGTGTTTTCAAGCAACAAATGGTGATTTAATGAGATTTGTATGTGGGCTAAAGGATACTAAAGGTATGATTTCAACTAACAAATGTGAAGCAAAAGGATGAATTAACCAAGATAATGTATGAAACTGGATTTGGCTAAGAGGATGATTTAACCAAGAAAATGTGTGATTTAATGGTGATTTTACCAGGAGTTCCATCAAAAAATGCTGGATTTACCCTCTGGTAATTTAACATAGCTATTGAAAATGACCATTTGTAGTGGATTTACCCATTGAAAATGGTGATGTTCCATGGTTATGTAAACGTTTACCAGAGGGTAATGGGATTTGATGGTTTAATGGTTTTAGCGGTTAATAGTATCCAAAACAAAGGGATTTGATGGTGATAAAAAAAAGGGATGGAACCAACAATTTGATGGGCAGTTTTTTTGATGGATTCTTCTGGTAATTTAAGAGTTCGGTATGGAACATGGCCCCCCCCCCCCGAGTTATAAGTTGGTTAACAAAAGCCCCAGTAACTATAGTTATAAGTACCAGAAACCATAGTTATTGGAGTTATAAACCAACTTAGCTATTGAACGGGGGCCTCACATTGTATGGAACATGGCCCATTTAGCTCAATGTTTTACCCTTTTGAAATGGTGATAGTAAACAAGACCAATATCAATATTTTTCTACAGGAATAAATCAATTGTTGTATCGTTCAGGGGTACCAAAGACAAGAATAGCAATGTCATCGTATACTACAATCAGCAATGATATACACTGGTTGATATTTAGAGAATCATCACACCTGATGTACGTGGTAAATCACTATCTGGTTGGTGGTTTGGAACATTTTTCATGTTTCCATTCAGTTGGGAATGTCGCAATCCCCAATCAGAGGAACTCCATCATTTTTCAGGGGGGTAGGTCAACCACCTAGTTCGGTTGTTCCTCAAACCATCTAGTTCGGTTGATGCTGAAGAAAAAACATAACCCGGCGTGTGGTTATGTCCACCTTGGTCAACTTGAAACATGTTATCATGTGTTATCCATGTATAGTCAATGGATTGATTTCAGGGAACATCGGAAACTACCCTCTTGTTATTTAACATAGCCATGGACAATGGCCCATTTATAGTTGGTTTACCTATTAAGAATGGTGATTTTCCATGGCTATGTTAAATAACCAGAGGGTATGTTTTTTTTTCACCATCAAACCTTCTAGGGTTTCCTGTAAACCTTCCCTTCGACCAATTCTCGGACACAGAAGGATGGTTCTGTAGGGATAGATGTCTCTTTCCTATATGAAAAAAAAAACAGAAACCATGATGGTGAAACGGGGCTGATTTCGAGTTTCTATCATAGGGGACCAATGGGGATATGTCGCAGGATGGGACTGTTGTTAACTGGTACATGTCATGAATCCAATGTCTTTTCATACTTTGGTTGTGAAATCCAACCTATTTCATACAGGATGGTGCCCCCCAGATACGTTTGTTGATTTATAATCCCCTTGAACTAGTTCGTGAACCATACCCCTAATCAACCCAAAAGTGAAATTGGACTTGTAAACCATCTTAGCCAACGAGCTGGGGCCACATCCTGTACTTTATGTTGGAATGTATATTTCAATGGATTGGTTTAAGGGAAAATTTTAACCGGAAAGTCCCATATTTAATGGGAAAATAACTCTGGTTTCCGGTTAAGATTTTCCCTTAAACCAATCCATTGATTATTAGAATGTAGTACTATATCGGTGACAACTTGGAGCAGGTCCAACTAGATTGCCTGCTGTCGCAGGTAGCAGTGGTTGAAACCTCCTACGAAGAACTTCGTTGGGCTTTCCTCCAGGGCTTGGAGGTGGTGATGGTCTGACCATGTCACAAATCACAAGGAACTCAGCATATATCAATGGATTGGTTTAAGGGAAAATCTTAACCGGAAACCATAGATTTTCCCATTAAATATGGGACTTTCCTGCAAATGTTCCCTTAAACCAATCCATTGAATATATGAAAATAGGGGGGGTTACCCTCTGGTAAACTAACATAGCTATGGAAAATCACCATCCTTAAAAGGTAAATCAACTATAAATGTGCCATTTTCAATAGCTATGTTAAATTACCAGAGGGTAACTGTTTAACCACCACAAATGGTGATTTACTCAATTTGGTATCATGAGTACTCACTATGTTGTTCATGCATCGGGATTACCATTTATTATTGGTACAATCATTGAGACTGCATGGATAGGATATACCATGGTTTTTTTTCCTGCGAGAGATGACCAAGAATATCCTGTGCAAAATGCCCTTAGTGATGGTTATTTATTGGGAATCGCACCATTAAAACATGAATGTAGTTGATAAATCGATTATCGGTTGATGATAAAAAAATGGGGTGGTACATTCATTCAGGCGATTCTCATAATCCACGAATCCACTATATAGTTTCTATAGGAATTACATATCAGGTTGTTAATCATTATAGTAATATTTACATATGAAAAATCAGTAAGGAAACCAATCTCCTTTTTTTTTGCTTATTATGGTTCTTTCCATTTATGGCATCATATCATATGGAATCCTCGTAGTTTGAGCCCTCAAGCCATGGCCAGTTCCAGGGTGCACCTTGCAGCGAATAGCCCCAAAAATAAGTGTAAAACATGGCTGGTTGGTGGTTTGGAACATGTTTTACGGTTAATAGTGGTTAATAGTGGTTAATAGTGGTTAATAGTGGTTAATGATATATCTGGTTGGTGGTTTGGAACATGAATTTTATTTTCCATAATATAATAGAATATAATATATGGGATGTCATCCTTCCCAACTGACGAACTCCATCATTTTTCAAGATGGGTTAAAAGCACCAACCAGTAGTGTTTAAACCCATCAATGTTAAGTACTTTTCCACCATTTTTTGGTGGTACTTGGAGGGTCCAGGTAGAGACTAAAGAAATTTCTGCCAGCTTCGGCGTTAAACACGGCGTCTTGGCAGTACCTTTTTAGGTATCAGGTGGGGCCCCCCGATTAACTGAGTTGCACATCTGCCATACATCCAATCCTTAAGCCAATTGTGGACCAACTTCGCCAATTATATATATATATGTAACATACATCAACTATGAATCATCATTGTTTCTCAGTTAAATCCCTACTTTTGCTGCTCAAATACTCAAATCACCATGGTTTTCCTATCCAAACTGCAGGTTCCAGATGCAAAAGCTGCAGCTTCCGCCAGCCAACCTGATGATCCTCCAAAATCTGCGCATGATCCAGCAGTATCTAGCTCGAAGTCTGCAGATAATCCAGCAACATCCAGATCAAAACCTGCAGACAGTCCAGCAACATCCGGTTCGAAATCTGCAGATGATCCAGCAATATCCGGCTCGAAGTCTGCAGATAATCCAGCAACATCCAGTTCGAAACCTGCAGACAGTTCAGCAACATCCAGTTCGAAACCTGCAGACAGTCCAGCAACATCCAGTTCGAAATCTGCAGATGATCGAACAATATCGGCTTTGAAATCTGCAGATAATCCAGCAGTATCCAGTTCGAAATCTGCAGACAGTTCAGCAACATCCGGTTCGAAATCTGCAGACAGTCCAGCAACCTCCGGTTCGAAATCTGCAGATGATCCAGCAATATCCGGCTCGAAGTCTGCAGATAATCCAGCAACATCCAGTTCGAAACCTGCAGACAGTTCAGCAACATCCGGTTCGAAATCTGCAGACACTCCCGCAACATCCGGTTCGAAATCTGCAGACAGTTCAGCAACATCCGGTTCGAAACCTGCAGACAGTCCAGCAACCTCCGGTTCGAAATCTGCAGATGATCCAGCAGTATCTAGCTCGAAGTCTGCAGATGATCCAGCAACATCCAGTTCGAAACCTGCAGACAGTCCAGCAACATCCGGTTCGAAATCTGCAGATGATCCAGCAATATACGGCTCGAAGTCTGCAGATAATCCAGCATTATCCAGATCGAAACCTGCAGACAGTCCAGCAACATCCAGTTCGAAACCTGCAGATGCTCCAGCAGTATCCAGCTCGAAGTCTGCAGATGATCCAGCAACATCCAGTTCGAAACCTGCAGACAGTTCAGCAACATCCAGTTCGAAACCTGCAGACAGTTCAGCAACATCCAGTTCGAAACCTGCAGACAGTCCAGCAACATCCAGTTCGAAATCTGCAGACAGTCCAGCAACATCCAGTTCGAAATCTGCAGACAGTCCAGCCACATCCAGTTCGAAACCTGCAGACAGTCCAGCCACATCCAGTTCGAAATCTGCAGATGATCGAACAATATCGGCTTCGAAATCTGCAGATGATCCAGCAGACGGTCCCACTTCAGCATCTAAATTGGAAGCAACAGCAGCTGTGAATGTCGCAGATCTTAGTCCAACAGCAGTGGCACCAGCATCGCCAGCAGCACCAAGGGTGAAGTCAGCAGCAACATCCAAGGGACCAACAGTTTCTTGGCGAATTTGAGGCATGGAAACATGGTGATTCACCAGCAACAAATAGGGATTTACTGGGATTTGATAGGGATTTATATATAACCATTATAAATGGTATATCATAACTGGTTGGTGGTTTGGAACATGAATTTTTATTTTCCCATTCAGTTGGGAATAGTAACCCCAACTGACTTTCATATTTTTCAAAGGGGTTGAAACCACCAATCAGATAAACAGCACCACAGAGCTGATTGTTGAGAATTTACTATAGCTGTGAGTCATGTGTGCCCATGTTTCTTCACGATGCTATAAACATGTCCTAAAAAAGAGGTTGGTCGTTTTTCTTGGGTTGGTACCCGTTGGTGAGTCGTTACAAATTATAATTCGCTAAACTGACATGAACATCATGATGATAAATCACTATGCGGTATAAATGAAATTGGTATAAGTCAAAATACGGAGGTTTCCTAAAATGGGGGTACCCCCAAATCATCCACTTTAGTAAGATTTTCCACTATAAACCATCCATTTTGGGAATGACCACATTTATGGAAACCCCCAAGTCTGCTTCGTCAAGGGAAGTGCCAGAAAGTGGCTTTACTTCTTCTGCACATCGCCAGGATAGTCCGCAAAAAGGAAACAAAAACCAAACGTCTGGGTAAATTTCATCACGACCCCATTGTCCTCCCTCAATGGAATCATGGTTTAGATATAGGGAAATCATCCCCTTTATAGATTCAGGTTAGTGAAATATTATAATTTACCCAGATGGTGTATTTAATTAGTTTTGAGGTTTCCCAAAGCTTCAGTTCTTTCGGGATTTTCATGGATTTTCCACCATGGTCATGATGACCAGAGGGTAATCATGGCTAATCATATTGAGTGGCTACTTTTGATTAGATTATTTAGCTATATTTACCCTCTGGCACCCTCTGGTAATTTAAGGTAGCTATTGAAAATTGCCATTTATAGTTGATACCCATTAAAAGGGGTGATTTTCCATAGCTATGTTAGTTTACCAGATGGTAACTTATTTTCATTTATTTTCCAACCTTGAATACCTGTTAGGTGGGGTTTGATAGTGTAAGAAACCACCTATGAAGTAGATGATTCTTGGCTCATGGGTACATCATGATACATTGTGATTTCACGTTGTCCATCCGCCAATATGGAGGTTTCCATTGATGGGGGTACCCCCAAATGGATGGTTTATAATGTCAATGGTAATTTCAGGATCCTAAAATGGAGGTACTGTACCATATAAGACTATATTTTGTGGGGATATTCCCTTACATAGGCCTTACATAGGCCTTATATATGGTATGTACCTCCAATTTAGGTTCCTGAAATGTTCATTGATAATGGAAATGTCCTATATGTGTTTCTCTTATCTGGGTAAATTTGATCGCGATCTCACTATGACCGAAGCCTGGAATCATGGTTGGTGACGGTAACTATCCCACTATAGCCCTTATCTTTTTCCTGATTTCAGGATGGTGAATTATTATACTTTACCCAGATATTATATATGGTATGTCATCTAACTGGGTCGTTTCGTATTGGCTCCTTGTCCAGGTCACAATTCCCCGGGATGTTAATGCTGGCTGATTTTCCTGATGACCAACCTGGGGGTTGGTTCCGAAAAAAATCCCTGGGGATTTTTGTTGTGCTTGGTTAAACAACGGGAACAATGGTTAAATATACTGCGAATATACTGGGAATATCGTGGGATATACATATCATAACTTGATCAGGTCACCATAGCGGCACGAGAAAACCCCAACAGCTTCTAAGAGGTGAGCGAGATGTCACCGGAAAGCAACGAGACACGTGGCCAGAAGGCGGTGGTGTTGGGGAAAATCGAGGCTTCTTTGGTGATTTTGTCGACGGTTTCAATGTTTTCTGGGCACAAAACACGCAAGTCGAAGTCAACAGTGGATTTTCCAGCCATGTTTGATTAGTGGATGGTAAATCTGCTTGCACTTTTCCCTATTCAAGTACTTCGGGGTATTGTTTGGTGAATGTGGCAGTGCCATTGGGAAACCTGGCTGAGTCACCTCAGTTTGATGTTACATGTCATGGACCAAGACTGTAGAGTCATCCCTTCCCAATATCCAAAACCCCTAAGCGAAACCCTAGTGTAGGGTTGACTCTTGTGAAAGTTGGGATCCCTTATTGATCGTCCTGGCTTTATATATTTGATACTAGATCAAACAAATAATTGGGCACCAGATGTATCATATCATATATATATAGTTTATTATATATAATATTCTGGTTCTCCTTGGGATCCCTTCCTGTCTCCTTGTCTTCTCAGCGCAGGTACGCAAGAAAGCTGCCAGTCCTCCTCCAACGGATGCTCCCAAGAGCCCGGGACGCACCGTGGGGTCGCAGAAGGGACCAGCTACGGATGATGCAGTTCCCACTTCGGCACCGGCTGCGGGTGGTAAACCGAAGATGCCATGGAAAAAGACCAAGGCAGAAAAGGCAGAAGCTGGGAGAAGTGAGGATCAAAGTCCAGCTGCATCCTCGCTCCCCGGGGCATCAACGCCAGCAGAGCCATCAACATCAGCAACAGTGTCGTCAGCGACTAAAGTTTCCAAAGCAGATTCTACCAGAACAGAAGCAAAATCCAAGGGGCCAAAAGCTTCTTGGCAGAGATGTAGCTGCTTGAATGTCTGTTTCATAAATGTGGGATTCCCTGGTGAACGACCTCAAATGATCATGTTGGGACTATGGGACTATATGGGACTCAGGGCGACATGGCTCAACATCAAGAAACCACCAAGAATTGGATGGTTTCAGATCCTTCAAAGAGCTAAAGTGCATCTAATTGTACAAGGTGGTGCCCCCCCCAGTTACAAGTTGGTTTATAATCCCATTAACTATAGATATATCTACCATAAGTCCTAGTTATTAGAGTTATAAACCAACTTAGCTATCTTGGGGGCACCACATTGTAGATCACAATACCTCTTTCTTTTCGGTCAATGAAACCATGTTACATATTGTACCCTCTGGAAAACTCTAACGTAGCTATGGAACATTCCCATTTTTGATAGGTAAATCAACGAACTAAATGACAATTTTCAATAGCAAACTGTTGCCACCTCACTGGCCCTGTAAGCACCGTTAAATCCTACCAACTTGTGGGTAAAACAATGTTTAATAAACCATCCCCCAGTCAGAAAACAATTTTTATAGCTGGTATAAATACACCATTCATCCATTCCCAGTCAGTCATGGCTGGTTTATTGTTTTAGCCGCATGAAACATGTTGGTTGATACCATCTTGATACCGTATCTCCGGCTTCAACATCCCACACCTCGAAAAATATGCCTAGGTCAAGGTCAGCGAGGTGCCTGAAACCATTCCAGTGGCCATATTGGAGGCCAGTTACCTCTGTGTGGAGCAGTTGATGTAAGTGCTTCTCGAAATGTAGTTGGATGTAGTTGGCTGGGCGCGCGCAGAAGGCCGCGTCACGAAACAGTGTTTTTGCTAGTTCACTGCACTGGCGCCACAGCGAGAGCGCACTTTTTCCTTTTTTTTGGTGTTTCGCCTCAGTGAAACCTCTTTTTTTGTCTTTTTTTGTTGTTTTTTTTTGGC
>Ga0126342_10007430_pt1 | contig 19560 bp, 17 predicted proteins | sample Cyp1metagenome_FD_92528 | JGI IMG/M metagenome (GOLD analysis project Ga0126342, IMG submission 92528) | Coral microbial communities from Lord Howe Island, Old Settlement Bay, Australia - Cyphastrea 1 metagenome | ecosystem: Host-associated > Invertebrates > Cnidaria > Coral ... | reverse complement strand
ATCAGGGGCAAACCGTGGTTATTATTAATGGGGGACATGGGCTCATGGGGGGTACCCTTTGGGAGCTATCCAAACTGATGATTTTCATAAAGATTTTTATTAGAAATCGATCATTTGGGGAATCGTTGTTTTTTGAAATTTTCAATGATCAACTTAAACCTTAAGTATAACAATGATGATGAAAAAAAAGTAAAAAAGAATTGGAAATAAAAGGAATTGGAAATAAAAATTGCTGGATAAAAAATGGATTTCAGAATTGGTGGCTGATTAATCGGGGGTAGGCCAAAAAAAATATTAATCATGGGGGACCACCTGTTTTTAAATTACATTTGTTTTTTTGGGCAGTTGCTGTTGATTATATAATCGGGGGGGCATTATTAATCCTCACTTGGCATTATATTTATATATATACACTCAAAATATATGTTTCTAGAATTGATGCGCATTAATTCCATTTCTACACTTAAATGTGTTGATACCTTTTTTGTCTTCCCTTGGCTTCATTTCCGCCAGGTTACTCCATGATGTTAGGCTGCGATCGGTTTCAAGTCGAGGAGGAGAAAGGGCCGGAGCACCACTTCCGGAGGAGCTTTGTGGTAACTTTCTGGAACTCCTCGTCGAGTTCCTCGGAAGACGGAGAGCATCTTTTGGGGAGTACCTGCTGGGTTAGAGACACTGCTCTGAGGGTTGATTTATAGTGGTTTAATGTGGTCTAATGGGTGAGATTCATCATCATTTATGGGGTGTTTAAACATGACACATATGGGGATGGAATTGATAAATCATGGTTGGTTGATGATAACACAGGTTTATACCCCTCAAATTCCCTTCAATATATTGGGGATTATCACAATCCATGGACCGGCAAATCTGTTCTGAACCAACCACTACAAAGGGAACGTTGTGGGTTTTGAACACTGCTCATCTGGGTTTGTCCTTGATGAACCCTTTGGGTTACAGCCATATTTGATCATGTTTTTGGGGAAATTTCCCCTGGGGATGTGAATGGTGCATGTGTAACGGGATATACCCAAAAGGATGATGTTTGGGTTGGCTCAAAAATGGGGAATGGGCCTCCAATTTATGGCAATGCGGCAAATGAACGTGATGATGATGATGATGATGGTGATGATGATGATGATCAGCCATGTGATGTCAGGGATCTCTTGAGGCAACTGAGAAACAACCGGTGCTGTTTTGGGTACTTGTAGGATAGGGCGGCAGTCGAATTTTGCGGGACCTCCGATGGAAATGGGGCCCGATTTTTGGGGCCCCTCCAAATATGCTACGGACTTGCTTCGATGTGTGAGATGCAGGAATCATACTCTAAATATATATAGCTGTGATGATAAGTTTCCTGCGTGAATTTGGGTGTACCCAAAGTTATTTCTGAAGTGCTATCCAGATACATTTCCTGGAATGCACACCCCTGGACAAGGATGTCACCAATATCAACTACCATCGTCATGTCACTGTCCGTTGTCCATCCAACGTCCCACACCATCAGAATATCAGTGATCATCAACTGATATATCAGTGACATCAGTGATCATCAACTCATATATATCCGAAAACGCAATTTTCATGCATGTTCAAGTCATGTCCATACATTTTCCATTTGTCCATTGATCATGTGTAAAATATATGAGCCATTTGTATCTGTCGCATCTCCATGGGAGGTCCACGCAGCAAGACACAGAGCTATCTGTGGCAGTTGTCGCGCAGAAACTTGCCGCAAGAGATGTCATCAAACATGGCAAGCTGGGAAATCTCACATGGATATATATATATATAACCAACTATGAGATTATGTATGGAAGGATTATACATAACCAACTATGATGGGGAATAGTCATCGAATGAACTGGGTGATTTTCCAGGTGGAGAGTAAATAGCATAGATATGGACATCGAAACCGGGTTCCCGCTCGGAAAACGATGTATTTTTGTTGGTGAGTTTTCTGGTCTTCCGTATCTACAGTTTATTGCATCATTGAAGGGTATATCATTCAGAAGTTTTGTGAACGTGGATATTTCTCTCAGAATGTTTTTTCAATAAAAACTCAATTCCAACATTGGAATTGACCATTCCAACAGATCATCAACAGGTTCTCATTCAAAATGGCCGGTCTTTTCCATCTTTTCCAAAGGCTTCCCCCCTTGGACTTCCACCCGGATGGTTTTGGCTGTGTCCTACAGCCGCCACAGCCCCAAGGTCAGATGGAAGAGGGCGCGCCGTGGTGCACTGATTCTGTGGTGCCGATTGACATGGCTTCTCAGACGTCCAATGTCAAGCCTGGATTCATAAACCACCATTTTTAATAGGTACCCTCTGGTAATTTAACGTAGCTATTGAAAATTGCCATTTATAGTGGATTTTCCCATGAAAAATGGTGATTTTCAATAGCTACGTTAAATTACCAGAGGGTAACAGGTAAACCATCTATAAATGGGCCATTTTCCATAGCTAAGATATACTGGTTGGTGGTTTGGAACATGAATTTTATTTTCCATAATATATTGGATAATCCCAACCCGATGAACGAACTCACATTTTTCAAGATGGATTCATAAACCACCAGCCAGTAATGTCAAGCCTGGATTCATAAACCACAAACGGTCAAAAACGGCTGTTGAATTGGGAAGGTACCAGAAAAAAGGGGGAATGCCCCCCTAAGAAAACCCTGGTTTATTAATCCGGGCTTGACATTCTGGAGCTTTCCGGTTTGTCATGGGGCTGCCCCCAAATCATCCAACTCATTAAACAACATTAGTATTGAAACCTATGGTGACTTGGGGATATCCCATTTTAAGAACCCCCCTTATATCTGCAGGAAAAGGTAGAATTGTATTTCCAGTGCCAGTTGGTGGCACCAAGAATTCGAATGCGTTCATCATCATTAATCTTTGGATTGGTTCAAGGAGACATTTAGGGGGAACTCTCCTATTTGATATGAGAAAAAACATCTGGTTTCCAGTTTTGATGCTCCCTTAAGCCAGCCCAATGAATTCAATTTTCATAACTCTGGTGGGGTTGTAAAGGGCCTTGAAAGCTTAGATGGACTTCGTCGAGACGTGGTTTTGGTAGCAAGGTGACTACTTTGACGGCTTAGTCAAACCGCGATTTCAGGTACGGTATATTCCACAGTCGGGGACGACCCAAATCTTGCAGAATAAGTAGATGTTTTGGGAAACCAATGGGTTTCGGTTTGGGGGTCCCAAATGCCGGCCCGAAATTCAGGTCATGTTGGTACAGGTCCATTTATCAATTGATTGACCCTCCGGATATCAAACGTGGCAAGCAAGTACCATCTCCCATTTATACTTGATTTTCTCAGCTCTAAACTTTCATTTATAGGAGATTCCCCAGCTAGCCATGTTTGATGACACCGGAGGGTAGTTTCCATTTTCCCCCAACACAATAGGGGCTCACCAGCAACGTAATGGGATTTTAAATGGTATATAATGATATATAATGGGGATATAGTGGGATGTGTGGGATGTAAAACCAAGTATAGGATATGTGTTTTTTTTAATTAAAGCTAACCCAAGATTTTGCAAAAACTCCGTTTGTAAAAATTGGGGGTACCAATTTTGATAGAAAAACTGAAGACCATTTTGGGAGTGGTACCCACCAATTAATGAACCATGGTTTATTTATCCGGGGTTGACAGCTGTAAATCTTGGATGCCCATGGCATCCCCGTGTGGGTTCCCCACGTTGATTGGCACATTGTAGGTCCGTATCACCCTTGAAAATCCAGACTTAAGAATCGGTTCAATGTAAAAAAGACAAGATGATACACTGTCAACATTATATAGATTTATAACATTAGTACCCCTAAATCATCCATTTCTATATAGGCTTTTCCACTATGAACCAACCATTTTTGGGGTACCATGACTTTCGGAAAGCTTCACGATGGGAAAGACGCCGAGGACTCGTTCTGGGACGGTTCCTTCCTCGAGGAGTAGGCGCGACCAGGGGACCCTGATGTAATGTCAATATCATTTTTGATGTAATAATGTGAATGTTAGTTTTTTTGGGGGGGATTATTAATGTCAGTATTATGTTTTTTTTGTGGGATTATTCATGTTAGTATTATGGAGGAATTATTAGTATGGCGATTATTTTGGCTGGATTATCGTATTAATATGGAGTAGTTATGAGCTTTAATGGGGTACCAATGTGATGTTAATCGGACATTACTAGGATAATGTTCATGCAAGTACCGGACTTTTTGAACATTCCCATCATTAGACTTTCTTAGAGAATTTACCCTCTGGTAAACTAACATAACTATGGAAAATCACCATGTTTAATGGAAAATCCACTATAGATGGTGATTTTCCATAGTTTTTTTGTATGTTTACCAGAGGGTACTTGATCATACTATCCATGATTATGATCCAATGATTCGGAGTCCTGAAAAGAAGTGCATGACATGTCATGACGATTGTCCTTGAGAACACCGTTCCCCATGCGACGTGGTATGGTCATCCAAACATGTGACAGCAGTTGGCACCCTGACCCACTACCAGGCTCATGTGTGGCTAAGTGGTTTCACAACACTCTTTCCTGGTGGTTGGGTATCATATGCGTATTGAACTTACTGTAACCGTTGGCCATGGGAATATGAATGGAGGGCTATGTTTTTCGTTTTTTTAATTATGTTTCTATTGTTTTGTTTTCCAGCTGGTGATGTGGATTTGCTTAGTGTTGCAATATGAAGTGTTTCCTTTTTCTCCTCAAAAGGAATCACAAATTGGCGGCTAACAATCCGGTTTATCAAGATGTCCCTGGACTTTTTTTTGGAAGTTTGTTTTTCTTTTTTTTGTTTTCCAGCCTGGCTTTGTGGCTTTTGTGGCTTCTGTGGCTTTTGTGGGTGTGTGGCTTTTGTGGCTTTACCATGCTTTACCTATCTATCTATCTGTTGATCTATTCCTAATCTAATCTTATCTTATCTAATCTTACCTCATTTTATTTTGTTTTATCTTGTTTTTATCTTGTCTTATCTTGTTTTATCATGGTTTATCTTGTTTTATCTAATCTATCTGACCTATCTATCTACCAAATCTATCAAACCTATCTAATCTGTCCAATCTATCTAATCTATCTAATCTAATCTATCTAATCTATCTAATTTCATCTAACTATTCAATCTATCTATTTATATAATCTATCTAGTTAATCTATCTAGCTAACCTATCTATTGAATTTACATTTAATCTGTTTATTCAATCTGTCTGTCTATTTAATCTATCTATTTAAACTATCGATTTAATCTATCTATTATCTATCTGTTTACTCTATCTATTTATTCTGTCTATCTATTTATTCTGTCTATCTGTCTATCTGTCTATCTGTCGATCTATCTATCTATCTATCTATCTAACTAACTAACTAAACAAACAAACTAAACAAACTAATCTAATCAATCAATCTATCTATCAATATATCTATCTATCTATCTATCTGTCTGTCTGTCTGTCTGTCTGTCTGACTATCTATCTATCTAACTGACTAACTAACTAAGTAACTAAGCAACTGACTAACTAACTAACTAACCAACTAACTAACTAACTAACTAACTAACTACACTAACTACGCTAACTACACTAACTACACTAACTACACTAACTACACTAACTACACTAATCTAATCTAATCTAACCTAACCTAATCTAACCTAACCTAATCTAATCTAATCGAATCTAATCTAATCTAATCTCATCTAATCTAATCAATCAATCTGTCTGTCTGTCTGTCTGTCTGTCTCTGTCTGTCTGTCTCTGTCTGTCTGTCTGCCTGTCTATCTATCTATCTTTGTATACACACCTTGTATCCCTACATGTACCTTAGCCCAACACTCAACAGAATTTAAATCGACCATAAACCAACCCTAAGCAAACATAAATAGCCCTAAACCCTAAATTACCCTAAACCAACCATAAACCAACCCAACATAACCATCCCTAAATGAACCCTAAACCAACCCTAAACTAAATAACCCTAAGCCAACCCTAAATAAACCCTAAATAAACCCTAAACACACCCCAAATAAACCCTAAACCAACCCTAAACAAACCCTAAACCAACCCTACATAAACCCTAAACAAACCCCAAACAAACCCTAAACCAAACCTAAACATAATCTAAATGACCCTAAACCAACCATAAACCAACCCTAAATAAACCCTGAACCAAGCCTAAACCAAGCCTAAATAAACCCTAAACCAACCGTAAATAAACCCTAAACCAACCCTAAATAACACTGAATAAACCCTAAACCAACCCTAAATAAACCCTAAACCAACCCTAAATAAACCCTAAACCAACCCTAAATAAACTCTAGCCCAACCCTAAATAAACCCTAAACCCATCCTAAATGATCTTAAACCAACCCTAAACCAACCCGAAATAAACCTTAAAGCAACCAACACTATGATAGCATCCAATGCCACTATTTAAACCCAACACGGTTGTGCTTTAACCTATATTCTACATGTTCACCAGGTGCATGTTATGCATGGAAAAATCGATCGAAACCATGCAAAAATCAATTGAAACCATGGAAAACTCAATGAACAATGAAAACTATGGAAAAATCGATGAACACTTTGGGTAAATCAATGAACACCATGGAAAAACCGGCTAAAGCCATAGAAAAATCGATGAACAGTGCAAATGGCACATTTTAGCTCCAAAATTCAGCAAAGTACAGGTGTTTGCTCCAAAATGTAGCAAATAGCAAGGAAAAGTGCCCCAGACTGAAAAACAAAAAAAAGAAAAAACATCCAAAGAAAAATCTGCACCCATATAAATGCCAACCAGTTTTGGCTTGAAAAAGATGCAGGGTATGCAAGAGTACCCTCTGGTAATTTAACATAGCTATAGAAAATCACCTTTTTTAATGGGAAAATCCACTATAAATGGCAATTTTCAATAGCTATGTTAGTTTACCAGAGGGTATTTCCCACAATGAATCCCTCCAGTGACCATCTCGGCGTTTTCAGGGGCTCGACTGTCGCCAAGTACCAACTCGTCCGACTGTCGCGAAGAGTTGCTGCGACAAATTGCACGAAATTCGTGGCGCCCGAACGAATGGTCAACCTGCAAATCGAATTATCCAAGGCCATTGGTCTAGCATGCTGTGAATTTGGTAAAAAAAAAACATGGATTCCTGTAGATTTTCCCTGAAAACAATCTCTCTCTCTCTCTCTCTCTGGATATGCTATAAATGTTGATCTGTGCTGAACAATGTATGTTAAGCCTCCAAGAATAGGAAACTAATTTACCACAATTTCAGAAATTCTACTTGTCTTCCTTTTCAGCGATTGCTATACTAGAGACCCATTTCAATGCGTTGGTTTCAGACCGGTTTCACGCTAATAATCGCTGTGGTTCCGCCATAAATTGAGACAACCCCGGCTTTGCCATGCAAGACAACGATATTTTGACAATTTTTGACATATGTATCATCCCATCTTTGGAAGATGGGATGATGCAAAAGGCATCACCAAAGCTTGACTTTTGCCTTCGGACAGGGCAAAGTGCCACGGGCAAAGTTGAATCTTCCGAAATCTCAAAAATCGGCAAAGCCGGTGTCCATCGGAAGGACACAATATGCACGGACATGAGCTATTGACAACGTAAGAAACTTGGGCTGTACTAGGTGTAATATTGGAGACTATTGGTCGATTTAGGTTTGTCCTGAACCACCGTATATACCCTCAAAATCCCAAAGTGAACGGGGATAATCAATGTATTGGATCCTGCATAATTGTATTGGATCATCCATTGTTACAAGTGGACAATCTATAGGTTAAAAGGCAAAAGGTGAGTCATGATAATTAACTATCCAGATGACGCCAATGTTCAGTGTGAACCGTGGTGAAGGGTACAGACTAAATTGTTTGTCTATACATGTATAATCATAGCAAATATATATATATATCTAATATTATATAATTATATATATAATATATCCCTTGGTATATCTCAGCGATAGGGGACTAGAATCTGAAGTGTAATCCAGAAAATGGCCGACCCTTATCATGAATGAGTCAGAATGAGGACTATTTGTGAAGAAACCATCAGAAATGGCCGTAGAGCCGTAGATGTGCTTGGTGACGAAGACATTAATTGATGGGAGGTTTGGCGGTAGGGATCATACGTGATCAGTGGCTTCATCGATCTTTGGCATTTCATCCTACCTTTCTTAAGAATCCCAAAGAAGTGGGTATGGGTCAATACCTATAGATACATTTTTAGTGGGATGAACATCCATTTACCAGCTATTTTGGGGTTCACTAGGTACCAGGGTTTTGACCCATCCCCAAGTCATGATTCCATGTGTGGCTCAGCCACCAAGCAGGTGGCTGGTGGCTCTTATATTCGCAATCTTGGTGACGTTGGGACATTGGTACCTCAATTGACCCCGCTTGCCATACGGATCACAGTGGTCACATGCATTGGATGAGATTCATGAGAGGTGCGATCGTCAATGGCTCACCATGATGCTGTAGTGAAGCTGTTGATGCTTCTTTGTGTCCACATGGAGTACTCATGAGCCACCACACCATGCTGTAGTGCTGGGATCTTGCCGTTGGTACGCCACGATGTCTCAACACAAGTGGGCTAAAGTCAAAAACGCTGGAAAGAACTGCGTTTTGCTTTCCCAAACAATGCCACAATACATATATAATTATATATACACATATATGTATACGTATGTAGATATATGTATATTGTACATAGATTTGCATATATGCATATATGCATATATATATATATATATATATATACATATATGCATATATCGAGTTGGTAGTTTCAGTCATGACTCTTATGCTCCCATGGGACTCACAGTCCCTCAATACAGGCAGCACCAACCAGGAAGGATCCCCCCACGTTAGCAACGTTAGCTGAAGGTATGACTAGGCTAACTTGCTTGGATTTATGGTGATTATATCTATGGTATTCTATGTTTTTCTTTGGTTAGATGGGATTATCAAGTGAATTATAAGCCTATCTTAGGGCCATTCCTGTAGTAGTTCCATTGTATGTTAGCCTTCAACCAATCCTGTGTGTATTGGAAAACCGATGGATTTGAAGTTCCTCACAGATGAAAGGGAATCTCAACCAGTCGAACCAATCCACCATGGTTTCTAATCTGAATATTGTATACTATTGTTACTTGTTACATATATATATATATATATATATGACACCTATTTCAATCATATACATATATATATATATATATGTATATTATATATAATATTTGGTGGGTAAGCCGTCATTTTAGCAGCTGTTTTCCAGCACAATATCTGAGCAAATCAAAATCCGTTCCTATAACCAATGTGAACAAAGGTCCATGAATCTGAACTGAGGTCACAAACCTCAAAGGAGATAGCATTTCCCCTTCAGTAAATGAACATAGACCCTACTTGCCTAGTCCATTTTCAGTGAAGAGTCATTATTTAATGCAGGGTATTAATCACTAGCTGGTTGGTGGTTTGGAACATGAATTTTATTTTCCATAATATATGGGATAATCCCAACCCCATTGACTTTCATATTTTTCAGAGGGTTGAAACCACCAACCAGTAGTTAGTTATATCTTGGGTCTTGAGTCCTCCATCTTCGCGATGACTTCGTTCAGCATCCACCTTCGTTCCAATCTGAAAACGAATCGCCGAGACCTTCGTCACTCGGCGATTCGCAGCTGGCACCCAAACCCTTGATCCGGTGCCCCAAAGAAAAAGGGAACCATGGGGGGCTGCAAGGTCTGTTGAAGATAGTTTGCTTGGGGATGGGGTTGAAAAAACCTTTGGGACCCGCATTTTTTGGATGAACCTGTGGAATTGAAGATACTGGGCAATCCAAGATGGGTTTTTGCCTCTGATACATGGGATACTCCCAGTTGGAATTGCCAAGTGGGGCGCACATCCAAGTAGAGCAAGTGCCTATGGTTTAATGTTTGTGGGTAGGAACTCGATACCCTCCCAGTTTCTGAGGTGTTCAGACTTGAGATGTTTATACGACATGACATACCAGGTACAGGTACACAAATGACTCACAGCCAGGGTTTTTTTCATGGTTAGAAGTTTTTCAAGCAGTGGGTCTTGCCGGAGGAATGACATGGATTGCCCAGTAGCTTCATTCCATCCAATTGATTGATTTCTTGATTATTCTGTTGGTGCCAGAGATCAGCAGGGGTCAGCAGGGGTCAGCTTTCCCGCTAGGAGGATAGCGAGGAAGAGAAGAAGGAAGAGAAGGAGGAGAAGGAGGAGGAGAAGGAGGAGGAGAAGGAGGACGAACCAGAAAAATCAGAAAAGAAGGACAGCGATGATGAAAAAGAGGAGGAGAAGAAGAAAGCCAGTGATGACAGCATCTTGGATCATCTTGGATCAGATTCGAAGTTCTTGGTGAAAAAAAACGGTGTCGAAACGGTCATCAAGTCCATTGACTTGACCTGATTTTGTCAGCCTAGGTGAGAAGGAAGAAGAGAAGAAGGTGTCGGGATATGCCGGGATGGTATTGATGTATTTTCCATGTGTTTTTTCGCATTGCGACAGCATTGTTCAGGAAGGAAGTGAGTTTACAAGGGCTGGCAGGGCTGGCATCTTTTTTTTTTCAACTCCCAGTTGTTTTGCCACTTTTCCCAGAGCGCAAGCCATTTAAGGATTTGCTGTAAGTCACAGGAATTGCGCAAACCGGCACTGAATGACTCACAACAGAATCTCAGGCTTCATCTTGCGATGTCTGCGCGACAGGATAGTGATAGTGATGTTGCAAAGCACAAGAAAAAGAAGAAGTCCGCAAAGGTGTGGGTTATGGCATCGAATTATTCTAGCTCCCGTTCGAATGGCGTACCATCTGGTTGTTTAACATAGCAATGGAAAATCACCATGTTTAATAGGTAAACCTCTATAAATGTGCCATTTCCCATGGCTATGTTAAATAACCAGAGGGTATATAATATGAAGAATGATGAAATTTGTGGCACCATTGCTGCCCACTTTGAGCCAACCTTAGAGCTTCGACTACCAAAGCTGATCGTTTTCCTAGGGAAACCACTGGTTTTCCAGATGTTTTGTATGTTTACCCTCTGGTAAACTAACATAGCTATGGAAAGATCCACCATTTTTAATGGGAAAATCCACTATTTCTATGGCCATTTTCAATAGCCATGTTAAATTACCAGAGGGTAACCACGGGTATTTTTTTGGAGAAACCTCCAAAAGGAACACCATCTCCACTGACGATCGGAACGAGAGGACAGTAGCTCCGATGCGAAAAAGAAGGACAAAGACAGCAGGGACACCTGGACCCTTGGGGAATGTGAGTAGCTGCAGGGTTCACTTTTTTTGCACCATACGGCTTGGAAGAATCGGAAAAACGGGGAAACACATTAATTTACCAGGTTGTTACGTAGAGAGTATACAATGTATATTTATTTGTCTTGGTGTGGATATATTATATCCAATAATTGTGCAATATAACAAGTTATTGATGAATGGTGTTGGGAAAATTGTTGGAAGATGGAGGTAGGCATTGCCGACATATTACAGTTTTTTTCTTCGAGGAGTGTCAAACATCGCCACCGAATGTTGGTTGAACATGGTTGAACAGGAAGTTGGATACCTATCAGTGTATGGTCCCCGCCCTGTCACGTGGCTTACGAATTCCTCACCCGACTCAGCAGTGGTTCACATCCGAGAGTCCGTTCCCATCGCCCCCCAAGGGCAAGCATGACTTGATCCATCCCCAGATCAGTTCCTGTATGATCATTTCAGCACTGCTCAGGTGATAAATCCGACTCTCCTCCAAAGAAGGACTGCATTCAAAGCTTGGGGTGCCAAGGTTTTCTGCTGGGAAAGATCAAGTGGATCAATGTCATAGCGTTCAGCTGTATTTTGGCAATTCTGGTGGTACATGCAGACCTCAACTGCCCAAAAACATCCAGGGTGTGTTTGAACATGAGCTATACATGGCTATACCCCTGAAATGGCAATTTTGAGAGTAATTACTATAGTTATTATCATAGTCATAATACTAGTGATATCATAGTATGATGATGATTATTATTATGATGATGATTATTATTGTGATGATGATGGTGATGATGAACCATCTTTTTTCCCAAAAGAAAACCAGACCAAGCGACCGGACCGATGCGACAGGAGCGAGGGCGATCCACCAGCAGGAAGTTTCTGGACTCAGCCGCTGGTGATTGTTTTTTGGTAAATCCACCAATCCATGAAAATCATGCTCAATGGGAAAACATAAGGGAAATTGATCTAATTTATGGAGGTCGCCGTAGGGAGCCAGGCTTTCGCATAGTGGGAGAGTGTGTCTCTAGGCCCCTTCTTTGGGGGTTGAAGATATTGACGATGATTCATCATTTTCTGCATGAAACTTGGCGGTATCTGCCATGTTCAGGCTCGAATCGTCGAAAGCCTGTTGATGGTTCAGTATCTATTCTTGATTGCTAGAAAATCACTCTAGGTTTCTTAAATCCTCCTTTTTGAGGTTCCCAATGGTTCCCATTCAATGCCCGTGGCCCATGTTTGATGTCTCATTGAATCCCATGATGGGTTCATTGAGGCGCAAGCGGCGCGCCGCCAGCGACAGTTCTGCCACTTGGGATGACTCGGGCCCACAAAAACCACCGGCTGTGAAATGCACCCCCAAAAATTTTGCAAACATACTACCCTCTGGTAATTTAACATAGCTATTGAAAATGGCCATAGAAATAGTGGATTTTCCCATTAAAAATGGTGATTTTCCATAGTTATGTTAGTTTACCAGAGGGTATCAACATCTTTCAACTGGGGGATGTTTTGCAAACATCAGTGATTTAGCAGTGGAGGGTAAACGGCTCGTCCTAGGCCTTGTTTTCCAAAAGTAGATACAAGTGATGATTTGGCAACAAGATTGTGCCATTGTGCACTCCAGATTAAGACATACCGTGCGTTTAATCAAGTATAGCAACTATACCAGGATCGCAACAAAAACTCGCGACCTGAGGCTTTTATACCAAGATCTAAGGAACATTAAGGAACTATACCAAGGCTTTTCGTTTGGCTTTTCGAAATTGATGTGGCAAAGCGAAGCTTCACCTTCACTTGGGGATGGTCAGTGACGAGCATATGACCCACAGAGAAGAGGCTTTTTGGGGCAGATATGGAGGTTTCCTAAGTCATGGGTACACCCAAATCATATCCAAATCATTAATGTTAATGTATGTTAATGTTGGATTTTCCATTATAAACCATCCAACTATTGGGGTACCCGCATGACTGGATGGAAATGGATGGAAACCCCCATATGTGTATTACAGATACTTCAATAGCTACACAAAAAATGTCTCACAAATTCCCTGCCAGCCATGGAAAACGATCCAACAGGAAAATCCCTGACTCGCCAGAAACTTCTCCAGGCTGAATCGGGAAAGAAGAAAAGGAAGAAGAGCCTTGGACTGCATGATTCATTGTCTGGTTGGTGGTTTGGAACATTTGGATTATTTTTCAATTTTTTCCATATATTGGGAATGTCATCATCCCAACTGACTTTCATATTTTTCGGAGGGGTAGGTATACCACCAACCAGATTGTGGTAAACCTGGCTTTGGAACTCGTTTTCTTTGGTGACAAACTTCACGAGAAACCTGGATTTGTGGCCCTCTGGGACCTCCAACCAATGAAAGGCCTCCAATCCAAAAAAGGGGTCTGAAAATAGGCTACCCCGTTCCATCCTTTGGTTTATCATTGTTTATCATCATTTTCACTATGACATAGTCATTGTTTGAATCAATTTTGGGATCTATCCAGTGCCTGGGAGCCAGTGAAAGTGCCTTTTTGGGTGTCCACATTCCCACGGCTCAACAACGGGGAGCTAATTAAGGAGCTGCGAGTTGAGTTTCCCAACATATAATCACCATTTTTTCCATTGTGTATCAAGAATAAATAGCCATATATGGATATATGCATGTATTATATATATAGATATGATGACATGGTATACGTGGTGTATTAATTCCTCACAACTATCTAACATTATCTAACCACTAGCACCATCAACATCATTCATTATCACTACCTGTCATTAAACTATATTATCACTACCTATCATTAAACTATATATAGAGTTCCACTAGTCTTGACAACCATCATAACTTTCTCATTCACTTCCCCATGGTTTTCCCCCCGAAAAAAAACGTTACGCCCCGTTCCAACCTCGTGCCGACTTCCCCAGGGCTTCCAAGTCCCGAAGTCGGCGGAAGAAGTCCAAGTCCAAGTCCAAGTCCAACAGTTCGGATGAGAAGAAAAGGCGGGTGGCTACACCCCATTTCTACGGGATATCTGTGGGATATAACATTGGGATATTTCACATTGATAATGGGATAATAGTGGAACATAGTGAAGGATATGAATCATGGGATATGATGATTTCAGCTTCATATGATATGAATAATGGGATATTGTATATAACACCCATGCATATATATATATATAATGGGGGATATCTATGGGATTCTATGGGAAAACAAGGGATATCTATGGGATTTCACATCATTAACCCAACCATTGAATGGTGATTTTCGCGCAGTTTTCGTGACGATTTTGATGGGGCGTAAAACATGGAGACTTAACCATCTAAAATCCATATAAAATGATGATATTTACAATGATATACATTATATATATACACATTATAGAGGATTTTTTGAACCAAGAAACATGGGGGATTTTTTTACATTTAATTTGGCCATCTAAAATCGGGATATCTAACACGGGGATATTGATATATGATGATATATGTCTATGTATATGCATAAAGATATATAAAGGGGGTGTAGATCATCAATTTTTTCACCAATCATGATTTGGTTGGCATCCGCCAATGCTGAGGATTTTGGGAACGATGAATAATCGGGATGTTCAGATATGTCGAATGGAGATACCCTCTGGTAATTTAACATAGCTATTGAAAATGGCCATGTTTAATGGGAAAACTCACTATAAATGGCCATTTTCAATAGCTATGTTAAATTACCAGAGGGTATTTCATGGGTATATTTCATGTGCATTTATCCTATGATGATCTGGTTGGTGTTTCGGGACTTCACCCACAAGAATAGGGATTTCACCAATAACTATTGGTACAATGGGAGTTGCCCGTTGGGAGCGAAACGTGGCAATGGACAATCACCCATTTCGAGATGATTTTCCCTATTGAAACCTCCATTGAGTGCGGGGATTTTTCAGCCATCGTTGATTGGCAATGTTTGATTGCGAGAGTGTAATTTTCAGTAATATCATGTACTATCCCACTAGACCTCTAATATAATATCCCACTAAAATCACTATAAAATCCCACCAAATCACTATTTTCGCTGGTTGAACCCGGTTGAATCATGATAAAATCCCATGAATATCCCGTTAAATCACGATTTTTCCCACTTTCTGTTGCTGCCACCAGGAAAAAGAGCTCCAGCCGCCGAAAGCGGAGCTCCAGTCGCCGCAGGAGATGGGTTGACCTGGAAAAATGGCTTGACCTGGATGGGTTAACATGAGTTCGTCATCCAATGGGGAATACCCCCTGGTAAACTAATAGATATAGCTATTAAACATGGACCATTTAGTTCGTTGAATATATGTGTATAGTTGATTTACCCATGAAAATTGGTGATGTTCCATAGTTGTGTAAAGGTTTACCAGAGGGTATATATATATACACATATATTATATAATTAGCTGGTTTATGACTAGACGTTTCTAGATGTTTATTTATGTCTATCAGGATTTTGGCAACCGAAAATGGGTTGAGCTACGTTGAACTAGTCAGAACCAGCAGAAAATTATAGAACATGTCTAGATTAGCCTGCACACATAGGGCAATAAGGCTTGGATATGATTTAGGCACCAAAGAACTTCATTTCAGAATAGTGAGGGATTGAACCATTGAACGGTCCAAAAACGAGCATTTTAAAACCTAGAAGAATGGGTGAAACTCTACCGATTGCCAGCTCTCTGGGAGCTGAAACACTGAAACCCGGTAACCCTTTCCGAAGCAATAGATCCAGCATCTCAATGAATCCCCAGTTACCCTTGGGTAATGAAAAAAAGTAACATGGCGTACTGGAAAATCCCCAATTTATAGATGATGTTCATGGATTTTCCCCATTGAAACTTCCATTGAGTGTGGGGATTTTCAACCCATGTTTGAGTACCGAAGGGTAAGTCCCACTGAACCTGCATTTATCCCATTAAAATCCCATTAAACCACTGTAAAATCAAGTATCAAATTGATTAAATCACTGTAAATTCCCATGAAATCCACGTTTTCCATCGGTTAAGTCCCAGTCTTTGCTCCACATTTTATCACCCCATCGCTAGAAAATCGCTTCGTAGGCGGCGCCGCAGCCGTGGGCGAAGACGCAGAAGAAGCAGCAGCTGAACGCGGCCGCCTGCGGGTTCCCAGGCCATACCGAGCAACCTCCAACCGCTCCAACCTCCAACGAAGGGCCATTCAAAATGGTGTTTTTTATCATGGTTAATAGTGATCTTGTATAAGGAATCATATGGGCCATATGGGTTAAAAATAAGATTTATATGGGTCAATAATGGCGATTTATGGCGATTTATGGCGATTAATGGTGATTAATGGTGATTAATGGTGATTAATGGTTGATTGGTTATGGGGGCTTAGAGCTAATTTATTGGGGATTATGATAACCAAGAGTAGGAAACCCGATCAACTAGTATGATGAGATGGGACGGGTATTTTTCATGTCTTAATTGGGGAAACCTTGGGTGGATGATTTATCCTGCAGTAAATTTTCCCATAGACCCTGCCAGATAGGGGTTGGAAGACGAGTGAAGCCACTAATAATAGGTAACTCGTCAGGGTCTATGTTCATTTACCAGATGGTAGTACTATAGTTTTGTTTTTGCCATACATGTGGATACTAACCAGGATTTCTTCCAACCAGCGCTTCGACAGCCAGCGGTGTATTTAAGATTGGCCAAAGAAATTAGAGCAGTTCATGGCCACTCTTGGTTGATTCTTAAATTTTCACTACCATGATGGCTGAGCATCACCCCGGTTAGACCCCTGTTGGTTGACGGTGAAAAAAGGGGGGATTCTCACTGGAATTTGCATTCGCAACGTAGCAGGGAATGCCAGAGGGGTTACCCGGTTTTGGGAATTTCACCAACAACTAGGAGGCATGTTTAGGAACTGGAAATCGGCAGCGAACATCGGAACATCGCAGGCATGTTTCATGAGATTTCATGGAGCATTGAATCTCCTTTTTGTCTCTGCCTACTGGTTTTTCCGAAATCCCACTTGTTGGTCCACATTTAGCTGGCTCGCCAGCTCCAGAACTTGGAACCCCCGAGAAAGGCCCGATAGCGCTCACCAGATAATCTTAGTGACCGGTAATGACCTGTAGCTGACTTCAGTGACTGCAGATGAAGAAATGCTCTGGGAAGCGCAGCGTTTTGCTCGGGAGCGCATCCCGTGGCTATGCGCATGGCTTCCTGTGATAACTGAAGTCTCTCGAGCCATCTTAAGAGGTATTTGAAACGATTTTGGATGCGAGTTCTTGTGGCCTGAATCCTGCGCACAATTTTTGGGATAGCAAAATATTGAACCCTGAAATCCGCATGTTTCTTTTTCTCGAAAATAAATGTGTGATTTTCCATTGCAAAGTATTCCCCATTTGAGACCAACCAAGGCCAGCCCATTTCGAACCATGATCACAAGGTTGGTTTACAAGAGATACGAATGTTTTTGCTGGGCTTACAAGTGTAGATAATGTATGATAATGTGATATTTTACATAACAACAGGACATCCTGTAGCAGTGGTATTGTATTGCCTCTATCATTTTGATAGATCATCATGTTTGTCCATCGGTGCCTTCTTGAAGTCGTCGATGCTGTGATAGACAAGATTCCATCTGAAATTGTCATATCGACAAAACTGGGGACAATACAAGCAAATACATGCAAATACAAGCAACAAACCTACGCAGGGCTATTCCAGGTTGATACTTTGGATATGAATCTTTAACTCAATGAGATGAGATAATCTCTGAATTGACTTTCATATTTGAGGGGGATGAAACCATAACCATCCATAACCAACGTTGGATCAGACGTTTGACTCCCAGATTTGTGGAAGCCATCGACGTCTCACAATCACCGCGACGCCGGTGGTGTCTCGAAACCACCGCGTTGTTTAGCCGTTAAGTGTTGCACAGCTTAGCGACAATTTCTACAGGGGTAACCGTTACAAGCTTTCGTTCTTGCAGATTTTGTGTAGCATTTTGTGTAGACATTAAAGTCAATAGAGGTGTAGATTTTGCAGCTGTCAAAATTTCAAAGCATCCCCAACCTTGGATGGGTAGATTAATCCTGGATAGTTTTTTTTGCTACGTAAAAAAAAAATAAAAATAACTGGCAAAGGGTTGATTTTTTGTGGACTACCAAAGATTGACTATGAAAACTTCGTTCTAATTCTAGTCTCCAGGAACAGCTCAATTGTTGCAGATGTACCCTTGGAGTGCGACGCGCGGCAGAGCTCATGACCGTTATCAATGGAGAAAAGGGCAGATTTATCGGGCAAGCAACTGGATGGATGAGGGGTTAACTAGCAAAAATGTTGATCTATAATATGTACATTATATATGATATAAATATATATATATATATATATGTATATACTGGCATGGATGTTTCACATTAAATTATTATATATATATACATGGATGTTTGACACGGTCCAACCAACAACAATATGGAGATTTGAATATGAAAATGAACTGGTCAACTGATTGGTGATGGGAGAGTTTGTAAAACCACCAAGACATTTGTTTTTTTAAATGATGATTCTTCTAAATTATTCAGGTATTCTAGAATGATGATTTTCTAAAATCTTGATGATTTTTCTAATATGTTTGGTGATAAGTATCCTAACCAACCATTAAGAGGGGCTCATGATTATTCAGAGTATTTAGGCAGAAGATGTTTGGGCCTAGCTGGAATCACCCAATTTTACATGCCAACACCTTTTGATTCGGAAATTGGAATGATGTGCCCAGGTAGATGGTTTTAAATGACTTTGAAATGCACTTTCAATTCCGAATTCTTCCGCAGTGATGGGTTGAATTGTTTGTTTGAGTTTTAATTGCCCAGGTTGGCTGCAGATATGCCAACACTAAGTTGAGAACTGGTAAAACTGGGGAGGTGCTTACCACAAGAATTTCATCGTCGACTTTTTGGGATGACAAGATCGTGGCTGGGTAGGGGCAGGACGCATGAAGAATATGCAATCAACGCGCGTTTTAGGGCACATTCCATGCATTTTGGAAGGTTTTCTCCCTGCAAAGATGGTGCATCCGGTCCAACGTGGCAAACAGAAAATGTGAAGAAACCATCGGTGGAGTTGGCATCTCTGGGATCAAAAGGAGAAAAGATCTCGGAATACAGCGGCGTAGATTGTAAAACATCATCGAGTCAGTATATATGTATATGTATATGTAT
>Ga0126342_10007429_pt1 | contig 19561 bp, 19 predicted proteins | sample Cyp1metagenome_FD_92528 | JGI IMG/M metagenome (GOLD analysis project Ga0126342, IMG submission 92528) | Coral microbial communities from Lord Howe Island, Old Settlement Bay, Australia - Cyphastrea 1 metagenome | ecosystem: Host-associated > Invertebrates > Cnidaria > Coral ... | reverse complement strand
TGCAACTGTTGGCACCTTTTGCTGTTGCACGCACTCAATCTGTATGTTGTCAACAGGAGTTGACTCAAGGCCTTGAACCACAGGCCAGTGTTGATATGACATGTTGAATATGTACATTGACACTGTCAACCAACATCAACCAACATTTGGACTTTGGTTTGCGAATCATCGGGAATCTTATCTGGTTGGTGGTTTGGAACAATTTCTATTTTTCCATATATATCGGGAATAATAATCCCAACTGACTTTCATATTTTTTCTGAGGGGTAGGTCAACCACCAACCAGTTATATATATATTATATTATAATTATATCATATTATATATATATATATCATATATATATATTATTATATGATATATAATATATAATATATATACATACATCATTTACAGGGGATTTCCACAAATTTCCCAGGCGCTCATGACACCAGAGGGTCTACCCATGGAGTTCTCCGTTCGATCAACGGCCAGGAATTGCGCAGCGAATCACTTCGATGACAACGGCCTCTGCATGTCTTGCTCTGACTCTCGAATGCGGGATGTGCGTGGCATGGGAAGACTGGGTACAGTCCTGCTTGTAGCCCTATAAACTAGTTATGACTGGCAGGTATTTCACGTGAAATGGCTATAATTGTTGATCAGATGAGAGTTATACATGGTATAGATGGCCACTAATAGTTATAACATCATGTAAGTGGTATATGTGTTCATATATATATAATATAATTAATCAACTAGTTGCAGCAGGTATTTCATCCCATTTAAAATTGTTTGTGGCCATAACTGTATATAATTATATATATAGCAACTACATGGCAAAACAACCCCTCAAAGGATATAATGGGTACATAGCCAATGATGATCTGGTTGCAGGTTTCATGTTTTTTCTGTGTTCAAGCATAGACATGGGATGATGCTCCCCAATTCACAAGCATGGTTTTCATGGGGGTTGAAGGGTTGAAACCACCAACATCTTTGGCTTCGGGACATGCATCGCTATGTGTAAAGGGTGAGAGAATGGTGCTGAATTAATGTTGCTTCACTTCATGCCATGTCTCCATTTTAAATTGAATTTGGAATGCCAAGCTGTTGTTGGTCCCAACCATGTGTTTGATTCTATTTCTGATGAATACATCCCCACTCTTTTGATCTCTTTTGCACTGTTTGCATCTTTGTCTGTGCTGATTTTGCCATCCTCATTTAAGTGTTGATTGACTCCCAGGTAAATAGGAGGTTAGGATGGTCCCGTTTTTATTTCTTCACATCCCTCCCTTTCTGTCCATTTGTTGGCAAACTCAACATTTTAGCAACTCGATCTTTTAAGCGTTGTTGCTACAGTTGTTTTTTTCCCGTGTTTCATCCTGAGAATGGCCCAGCCCAGTGTTCCGAAAGTAGTCTTGCCCGATTTGGCCAGGGTCTATGCTAGTTGGATTTCACATTCTGCTGTATCAGGATGTATCCCAGGCATCGTTTTTTAGTGGCTTAAATCAATCACAATCAGACATATCAGACATGGGGCCCCAGTATTTCCCAGTGACATATATGTATATGATTGTATATGTCTTTATATAATGGTATTTGTTTCCCCTTCGGCTCATTGTTGTGTCTTACGCAGCGGCTCAGCTTGGGAATTCTGTGCAACAGCCGTCACCAGCCGTAATATTATTATTAAATTTATTTATGTATATATATATATATATTATCCTTATATCACATAGTTTTACTATATAGATCCATAGGATATTCCTAATATCACCAGTAAAAATCACCTTTATATACCTAATATATGTATTTATATATCTAGATATTCATGATATACCCATCTGCTCCATGGTGCTGGAATATGTATCAACATTTACCCCAGAAATCATCCAGATTTGTAGGTTTTTATATACCAGCACCATGGAGCATCTGGGTCTGGAAAATCAAACAGGGCGTGCTGGAAAATCGACCCATTAGTTCGCTCCATTGATGGTGGATTTTCCTGCTTGTCCTGCTTATCTAGATATATGTAGATATTCTTATTATGTATATCCTTATATCATATCATAAAAATCATAGATATCTAGATAATTCTCAGTTTTGTAGGTAAATATATCCAGTTTTGTAGGTAAATATATCCAGTTTTGTAGGTTTTGATATACAATGGAGCATCCGGGTTTTCCTGCTTGTCCTGCTTATCTAGATAGATGTAGATATTCTTATTATGTATATATTTATATCATATCATATCATAAAAATCATAGATATCTAGATAATTCTCAGTTTTGAAGGTAAATATATCCAGTTTTGTAGGTATTGGTATACCATGGAGCATCTGGGTTTTCCTGCTTGTCCTGCTTATCTAGATAGATGTAGATATTCTTATTATGTATATATTTATATCATATCATACAATTCATAGATATCTAGATAATTCTCAGTTTTGTAGGTAAATATATCCAGTTTTGTAGGTTTTGATATATCGTCGTAGTAGTAGTAGTAGTAGTAGTAGTAGTAAGTAGTAGATATATCCTTTTATTTTCCATGGAGCATCTGAGATATTTATCCACTTTTTTGAGGTCCCTGGTGAACTCAGCCAGGCAACAACTGGCCTTGGCGGTTCAGTGAGGCTGCAAGGACTACGACAATTCTAGACATATCCTTGATTATTCTAGATATACCCATCTAGACAATATCACATATCACATATCTGATTCTTGATAATTCTAGATACCTATGAGATATATCCAGGTATATATATATATATATATATATATATCTTTATATCATATAGTTCATGATAACCATTAATTTACTTATATCACTGGCCATCTCAGGAACCTAAATTGGAGGTACCTACCATATATAAGGCCTATTTTTTAGGCCTTAATTTCAGGGAATATCCCCACAAAATATGGCCAGAAATATGGTACTAACGTACCTCCATTGTAGGATCCGGAAATTCCCATTGAAATCATATATCACATTTCTTATCCTAGATAGCGTTCAGTTGGTGAACATAACTCCAATAACTATAGTTACTGGGGCTTATAAATCAACTTATAACTGGGAGGCCTCACCGGTGCCGAGGATTCGAACTTCGTGGTGTGGCCCCTGATCGTTGCCATCGTCTTCGGCCTCGTGGGCCTGGTCCCTTGGCGCCTTTAACCCCCCGTGGGGCCCCCGAAGAACGATAGGAAAAGCCTAGGAAAACCATAGGAACATGATGAAAACCCTAGGAAATCCATAGGAAAATTGTGATTCAATCAGCAAAAATAGGGATTTCATGGGATTTATGATGATGTATGTTAAGTTGGTTTAGTTCACTGAATTCCCAAATGCTCCATGGTGATGGTATATTTACCTACATGACGGGGTGAATGTTGGAAAATATGCCATACATGGAGCATTTGGGTTGGTGAATTCCATGGTTTATGGAGGATATAATTGTAGTTATGGGGTTAATCTAAACCAGCTTATAACTGGGGAGGCCCACACTGTATATACCTTGTATATCCTTGTATACACTGACATCCCTCCCAAATGGCCAATTTAAGAGGAATGATGATTGATGATTTATGGTCGCCAATATACTGATTGATTTACTGGAGAATAAGATGTGGATGGGGTTGCCGGATTGCCGTCGAAAGTTCTTGTGGTATTGGACGGCTCTACTCTACCCTAGAATCCTGAAAGAACAGTGAACGTTTTAGTTCGGGACCCACATACCAGAAAGTAACCATATGTAAGTACCATTTGGATACGTATATCTGGGTAATTTATAACGACCTCACTGCGACCTCACTATAATCATAGTTAGTAAGGGGAATCATCCCAAAATGGCCTTAATTCAGGATAGTGAAATATTATAATTTACCCAGATATATGATCATATACAACACCTGATGTATGTGGGGTTTCGAGAAGCCTGAGGGATGGAGGGTCGATGTTTTTTTGTTTGCTGCACTACATGAAAGTACTAGAATTAGAGCTGATTTTGGGTAATGATTTTAGTATGTGATGGACTTCATACCAAAGATTATCAAATATGGGATGTATCAATGGATAGGATCCCCACTTTCCAACGGCTGTCGAAACACATCAATACAAATTTCCGGGATCATCACAGTAGATTACTTGATAACAATGCGTATACTTGTGATGATATTATAGACGGACCTCACCGTGACGTCACTGGAATGATGGTTAGTAATGCCGGTCCATGGCTTTCAACGCCCTGAAAGAATTTACCCTTTTGGAGGAAATGGGGAAACCCCAGATGTTTTTTTTGGGGAAGCGCAAAATGCATCCGGAAGTCAGGCAGAAATTCGCACGTTACCGGATGTTTTTTTCACAGATAAGCAAATGCACCGAGGTATGAATAGGATAATAAAACCCAATGCGTTTCAAATTTGCGATTTACTAGCCTTTAAGGTCTAACATTTGTATATGGATGTTTTTTCCCGGATTTAGTTAAATGCATTTACATATATCACAATGCTAAAAACCCACTGCGTGACGAACCTGCGTACTAGCACTCAGCGTTGCGCGTGCTGCGTGCTGGAGCTGCTAAGCACACGATAGAGCTGTACATATTTATAGATTCATAGACTTATTTATAGATGTATAGATATATAGGCAGATATAGAAATGTTGACGCAGATATCCCATGTGGTTGGTTAGGCATTGTTCCATGAAAATCTGAATATCTCCACTCAGGGTCCCATTTAATTTGACCAATGATGTTCATGTTCCCAGTCTGTCGCAATAAATCGGATATATATATATTTATATATATACCCGAAACTTTGATAGTAGATATGGCAATTTAAATGTGGAATAGATAGGTAGATAGATAGGTAGATAGGTAGGTAGGTAGGTAGATAGGTAGATAGGTAGATAGGTAGATAGATAGATATATAGATAGATAGGTAGGTAGATAGATAGATCGGATAGAAACATCAGATAGAAACATCAGATAGATACATCAGATAGATAGATCAGATCAGATAGATAGATATAGATAGACAGACATTTGCATGTATGGATCTAGCATGTAGATATATGTCTTCTCAAGTATTTGATCTGTATAGATACATGATGTGGTTTCTATAGATCTAATATCTAGACTAGTATATCACTATATTTGGCCACTATTTCTTATTTTAAAACCTTAAATTGTTGGCTAGTCATATACCAGTAAATCACCAATATCACAGGTTAACTAATCTCTAGGCTTAGCACTTAAAAATAGAACGACATGAAGTTAATAGTTCGATACATAGGCATACATGTGGGTATGATCAATGTACTATCACATGAATTATGTCAAGCCTATATTGATATCACTGTATCATCTAATCATCTGAGTATTTCTATTACTATATATATATATATTTGTTTATACTCAACAAATATATATATATGCATATATATAAATATGGAGGCATGAGGCATTTTTTTGTCTTTTACAAGGTGTGGCCTTCTAGCAATAGGTTCGGTCACTGGGTAAATTATAGGTAAATTATAACGACCTCACTGCGACCTAACCCTGGGATCCATGGTTATTATAGGGAACTGATTCGATCCCCCAAATAACCTTATTTCAGGTTAGTGAAATATTGTAATTTAACCATATATATATATATATATACACGTATATTCTTCCCTTGTGCCAAGGATATGTATATATATATATATATATATATATACGTTTAGATCCTCGTCAATCCTCTTTGATCTTCTATGGCCATTAATAATTAATACTTGCCATTATCCCCATTAACATCTCATCACTATTATCAATACATAGTTAAGCAAACATATGTACAGTATATCTACTTCTATCCATTAATACATATGTCTATGACCAATCTCTCTATATATATATATACATATATATATAGATAATCGACATATCTATCCAACATATAAGAGAGGTGAGCGTCAGCGGTGGGAAAACCGACAAAAACAAATATATCAACAAATCATATATGTTGTGGTCATTAACCACTATGAAAAACACTATTAACCAAATGTTAACCAACTATTAACCACCTATGAACCAACTATTATATAACCATTACTAACTACTACCTATAGTGGTGAATAGTGGTGAATACAGTGGATCATCATGGTTTTCATAGTGGCTGGTTCATAGTTGGTTAAGAGTTGTTTAATAGTGTTTAATAGTGGTTAATGACCACAAAATAATAGTTGGTTGATAGTGTTTAATAGTGTTTAATGACCACAAAACATATGATTTATTTGATGACCTTTATCAAATCGCCAGGTCATCGTCTACAAATTCGCCACGCGCGTGGATCGTTCTTCGCGCGACTCCGTGGCCACCATCATCATCGCTGCGGGGCTCATCCTGGCAATTTTTCAGGATCTGCCCTCCTTTGGCAAGGCCACAGGGGTGCTGGCACCGGGGCACCGTTCAACAAAAATTTGGGCCGTTCACTTCAAAAACATGGGATGCCGTTCAGATGTTTGTTGGTGCAAACATCTTGATTTCCCATGGTTGTTGTGTTTTTTTCTTTAAATACTGGATTTCCTTTAGCAGAAAATTGGTGTGTTGATTTCCAGCTGTGAATTTACTTTAACAGAAAAAAAACATGAGGATTTCAGCAACAAAAACCGTGCGTTGAAGGGGGTATCCATGGTATCCATGTGCCGAAATTTGAAACCAACTTAAAATGTCACGTAAGTGTGTGTAATTTCTGGAAACACGTTGGGTTTTATTTATAGATGTCCATATCTATAGAAAAACTATTATACACTAATTTCAAAACAACAATAGATAGTTACACAATGATCTGTGATATCCACTAATAATTTGCCTAAAACACAAAATGAATCACCTGGCCTGTGATTTCGCCACCAGTAAGTAGTTCAGGAACCCTGACCAAGTTACTCGGCTCAGGTGAAAGTGAAATGGGTCGAGCCATTGAAAACTCTTCGAGGTGTTCTCTCCTTTTTGTCTTTCGACATTGGCGTCCTGCGACCCAACTGCGACCCGGTGCAAGGTACGCAAGGTACTTGGATGTGCGGGCCCCACTTAGGATCTGTGGTTTTTAATCCATACATATATATAAATATATATGTATATATACTATATATAAAATATGTTAAAATTTAAAATTATCAAAATACAACCCGTATTTCATCCCGTATAAAAGTGGGAATATTCCATATATACAAGTGGCGATATAACCCATTTACTGGGGGCCCTTTACCCCCAAGTAGTGCAAGGTGCTGGGGATGCTGTGGGGTCAATCGTGACACGATGCGGTAGCAGCCGGTACTGATAATTGATAGCCGGGCACCAGCTTGTGCCATCCTAGTTGTCGACCTAAACGAGCAGTTACACTCTGGTAAACTAACATAGCTATGGAAAATCACATTTTTTTATGGGTAAATCCTCTATAAATGGCCATTTTCAATAGCTATGTTAGTTTACCAGAGGGTACATCATGTTTGAGGAATTAACAGTTGATTCACATTTTTTTGGGTCTGATTCAATGCACATTCGTGCAGATCCGCAACTACCTGAGGTTGGCTTGGACCCAGGAACCCGACCATGAGCTGCTGGATTTGATGCTCACTTTTTCTTTTCCGTGATTTTTTCCCTTAAAACTCACCAAGAAACAGCAACTTTAGGTGTATAGCATATCTATATCTTTATTTTATATATAGAGAGAGAGAGGTGAATTTAGGGTCTAGGCATTGTCCTGTCGAGGGGGGGGAGATGAACCGAGAAAAATTGGAGTTTGACAAAAAGATGGGGGAGAGAACACCAACCAATATAGTTAATCTAACCGGCAAACTCGTGGCATATTGGGTAAAAAAATTATTGCCAGTTTCGGCAGAGTATAGAATCTCATCCAACTGGGAAGGTGATCCCTGACTTCAAAAATAGATTCCCAATGATCCGTTGCAAGTATATCTAATGTACCTGATTTCATGTTGGCTTAACCCGGTTTCACCCCTGATTTGCATGGCAATTCATGGGAAGCTGGTGATAAACCATGGGATTTGAGGCCATCTGGCTTCATCCATGCCCATGGGGCCCAGGCTATTTCTATACCATCCTTTCCTACCCTTGCGGTGCCTGCACTGTGTGTGCTTTCCTGGCCTTTGGCAAGTATGTTCTCCGCAAGGATGTCACCTTGATGCTCGCCCATGGATGAAGCCATTGGGGCAGGGCACTAAAAACATCATCCATACCATGTTGTACCATGGTTAGTAAGTGTATCTAGAAGTAAATATCCATGATAGTAATATAATCATTTGTATGTGTAAGTTGACAGTCTAGCATCCTTACTACAACTGGGATGGTGAAGTATAGTGTTGGAATTACTTTAGAAGGCTATGGTGGGGGTACGTAAGGGGAGAGAAGCTCAGGCTGAAACATGCAATTCACCCCACTTTGTAAGGGACATCGGCTGAGTCAGCACTGCAAAGAAACCCTGGGATCAGGGATAGGGTGCTGCTTGTGATCATGGGAAATGGTGGGACAAGCACCTTTGTCATTAGAATTGAAGCCTAGCGGCTTTGCGCTCCGGCATTGGAAAACCACCATCTTCAAATATCTTCAATGTTTAATGTTTGATTGCCCGAATGTGGGGCCCCCTAGATAGCTAAGGTGGTTTATAAACCCCAATAGCTACGTATAGTTATATCCCCCATGAACCGTAATTATTGGAGTTATAAACCAACTTGGCTATCTAGGGTGCTCCACATTGCTGTATTCACTGTGTGCTTGCAATACTCGCCCACTTGGATGTAAAAGCAAAGCGAGACAGCTTTATGAATAGCATCCTTGCCAAATCCCCGCGACCCTTTAGTTATCAAATATGGCTGGAAAATATCCCATTGATTATGAATCGATTTTATATATGATTAAATCACATTAATAGATTATTAATAGAACATATCCCATTGACTATAATCACAACTGATTGAGAAGATTTCCTCACAAAAAAACACATGGTTATTTACAGATCTCGGAAGCCATGTTTGATTGTGATATGACTCAACAACAACTCGCCATTTCACTGGGCTTTTCAGAGCCCAGTGGTTAGATGTTGCGTTAAAAACTCCAGACCTCGGCTTCCGCTTCATCATGGGGGTACCCCTTGCATCATCCCAGTCATGGGTTACCATGTCAGGAACGATGCCATCAATATCAATGGCCTTCTGCTCTCAGTACCTCGTCAGGATGAAGCTTTAGGTGATGAGCTGAAGCCGAGCATGTTCCAAGCCATGTTTAGATTTTGGGTGCAAATGATGTGTCCTCATCCCATGACGGATCCCCATCAATATACCCTAGTCATGTTAGCATATATACCAGCACCATGGATCCTATGGGATATGTCGAAATCCATGGGGAAATTCCATGCGAAATTTTCACCGTTGACACAATGAAGGGCAACAGCTTCACAGGTTCGATTCTCGGGAAACCAGATCATCATGTAACGGTGCCAGAATCAGATTTGGATAGATTACCGGGGGCAATACGGTATGGGTAGTTCTGAATATATACATACATACATACATACATCCATACATCCATACATACATACATACAGACAGACAGACATACATACATACATACATGAAAATTATACATCGAGTGGTTTCCATCACCATCTTAGTGCTGGAACAACTCGCAACCCATAGGTTGTTTATCACATTTATGTTTGTTAATTGCCACAATATAAGGACCCCCAGTTGTAGACTGTTTTTTGTTCACCCATCCAAGTCTGTATAGATATATCCACCGTAAACCACACGGTGGCGTCCCATAGTCATCTAATTTGGCTATCACTAGATTAACCAGGGTTTATTATGTTTATTGATAACAACTATACTTAGATGGGGTTATAAATATAAACCAACTTATGACTATGCGGCACCCCCTAGCATAATTGGCTTGGTGATAAAAACCCAATTACAATTTGCTGATTAAGTTGCAGAGAAAAAACGGGTGTGTAAACCAACAAAACTATCATAGCTATCCTTTGGAACCAAGATTTCTGCATCGATCTTCGTTGCCGCGTTGCGTGTCAGGCAGTATATATGGTGCGGGCCTCGGGCCTCGCAGGGCCATGGATGCCATGGGTTCCAGCTTTCACGAGGTATTTGGACATTTCTTGTTTTAGCTGTATCATATGATCTAATAAACCATGATATATATATATAAGCATAATTATATATATATATACGCATAATTATATATATATAGATAATTATATATATATATATATATTGGTGTATATATATATATATATTGGTATATATATATATATTGGTATATATATAGGTGTATATATATATTGGTATACATATATATATATATATATATATATTGGTATATATTTATATATATATATTGGTATATATATTTTTATATGTTTATATATTTTGTTTTTGCTGAATACAATGTGTGATTATTTGGATATGTTGTTTCAGTTGGACACAATGTTTTACTTTATGGCTTGATAAATTTGGATATGATCACATAGATCTAGAATAGCATCCTGGACTAGATAGATTTTGATAGACAAGACGCCTTCACTGAAATGCGAATGATATTGAAAAATCATATTATATCTGATCTACCCACTCCAGCATGACTGTGGTTTATACGGATGAGGGAACATTTAATGGTTTATTGGTGTTTTTCCTTCAAGATGCAGGGAAGGAAGGGCCATGACTTCAATCATCTTCGGATGGCACAGCTGAGCGCTGCATACCCCAAAGTGGCAGTTTTTGCCTGCCCCAGTTATGTTTGTTCAATGGCCATTTCAGGAACCTAAATTGGAGGCACCTACCATATGTGAGGCCTCTTTTTTAGGCCTATGTAAGGGCATATCCCCACAAAATATGGCCTTTTATGGTACAGTACCTCCATTTTAGGATTTGTTGCTGTGTAAACACATTATTTTGGGTAAATTATAACGACCTCACCTCGCGACCTCATTGGTGCTTCAATTCAGGTCAGTGAATTATTACCCAGATGAATACTATATAGTTAGAAGCATCATAAACAATAGTGGAGTTATGTTCACCAACTCAGCTATCGTTTGCCCGGCAGTGTATGGATTTGATTCCCTATTTTCAGAGAAACCAAAATATGTGGATCTACATGTGTATATTTAAAATACATATATCTGGATGAATTCCAATGACTATCATCCCCAAACGGCCATATGATGACAGCTATTTTCAGGTCAGCCTCAGGTGAGTGATTTACATTGTACTAAATATACATGAACATAGACTCACTAAGTATACTATATTGTACTAAATTTGGATTGTACCTGGTGTATGTATATATATATATGCCCTCTGGTTATTTAACGTAGTTATGGAGAATCACCATTTTTCATAGGTAAATCATGAAAACACATCTATAAATTGGCCATTTTCCATTGATTCTTGCACAGATTCTCAGCATCATACGCTCCCTTGGCCTGAACTTGTTCCTCGGGTGCCAATAATGCTTTACTTAAATCCCCATCCCTAGTGGAAAAGATTTAACTAGCCACTGGGGATAGGTTTTTCTTCCATATCCTTTGTCTTGTTGCTTAAAATCCGAACTATATATGTTTTTTCAAATGCGGGTATATCCAGTCTCCACAAATGGTATCCCTTTTTCCCTTCCCAATCCTTTGGAATATTACAAAATTAGGCCAAGCTAGGATTGTTTCATCCATTTTAATCTTTTAAAATGTTGGGATTTCAATAGGGATATCTACTTTCACCAGCACATATGAATTTCAGGCTATCTGAGATTGGCACAGCTTCACCCTGAGACCTGTCAGGTGCCAAACTTTGTGATTTACCATGTGACCAGTGATTTATTTTTCAATAGCCATTACAACATGTTAGAACCACCATAAAGGCCTGTAGTTATATATATATATATAGTTATTTTATAGTTTTATCTAGTCCATAAATCATCTATAACTAGTCCATAAAATCCATCTATAGTCTATAGTTACATATGCATATGCTCCAAAAATCATCACAAATCATCATAAATCGTCAGAAATCCACACCAAAATCCCCAAAAATCCACCTGGGGGACAGGCTTTGGCCTCGGTCTCGCTGCGGCCCTTCAAATGTTTGGGGAACCCCGACGGCAGCGCCTCTTTGGGCGCGGATCACAGCATCTTGTGCTGGCAGCGAGGCGATCATCAGGCGGGTAACCATGGCACTTGGGATGGGGGTGAACATGAGATTTTCTGATCATTGGTGATCTGCTGATTGGTATAACCCCATAAACTTCATTAAAAACCCAATTATAAAATATTATAAACCCTGTCAAGTATAGATACAGTATATCTACCATAAACTGATTGGTGGTCACTGGAACATGTCTTTTACTTTTTCCATATATTGGGAATTTCATCATCCCAACTGACGAACTCATATTTTTCAGAGGGGTAGGTCAACCACCAACCAGTCTGTTTTTTCGTAGTGACTGCACCCATCCAAGTGTAGATATATCTCACTTGTATATCGTTTTCTATGTGGGTATACACAATAAAAAACATACACATAAACCATACGAGTATCCCCCAAATCACCATTTTTATAGGTGGTAAACATCCCATTCCCAGTCATGGGTGGTAAACATGGCATTGTTTTAACCACATGAGCGATCCCGTTCTGCAGGTGTGAAAAAAATCGCTGTTTTCAATGGTGAAAAATATGGCGGTTTCAAACCAGTCCTGGGGGATCCCCAGTCGTCACCATGCGGTTCAAGACTACAATGGTCTAATTTAGTAAACTTGTATATATATATATATAATAATGTAATAATAATAATAGATAGTAACCAAGAAGGATCATGGTAATAATGATACATGAATATTGGTTTAAATTAATGATCATGATGATAATAACAACAATCAAAACAACAACATCTAGTAATGTAATATTATGTAGTAATAGTAACAATGATAATAGTCTACTTTGCATATATGATAATAGTCTGTGATAGCAATCATGATAGTAATAGTCTAATTTGCATATATGTCTTACTAATGATGATAATAGCAACAATGATAATAGCGACAATAGTCAAAAATAATAATATAACGTGTGTATCCAGATCACTGGGGACATTCATAAAGCATACCGTGGATGGACAAAACCCTGCACCGGTTGCAACTGGCTTTTGGCTCAGGATTTATAGTCACTATAGATCTATAGTTTCCCCGCCATCCCCTCATACAAGAGAATGAAGAGCCGCAAGAAAGGGGCTACGTAACCATGAGATGATGGGCGTTCGGAACAACGGGAAAAAACAAGACGACGCTTTCATGGGAGTCCATTGGAATCCCCACATCCTTTTAACCGAGCAATATGGAGATGACAGAGGGCATTATTGCTCCAATAGTGCGGGCAGGAGGAGACATCAAAACAAGAGGGAATCTCTTAGCTTAGTTAGTTAAGTTATGATTCCTACAATGTGGGCCATCCTAGATAGCTAAGTGAGTTTATAAACCCATGAGCTATAGCTATATTCCCCATAAAAGATAGTTTTTGGAGTGATTTGCACCAAATTAGTAATCTAGAGCGGGGCCACATTCTAGTTGAGTATCGTGTTAGTTTTCCTGTTCGTTTTCGTTTAGTTCACTCGTCAGCACAACACCATCCAAGCACATGACTTGCGTGGGTACTTGGATGTCCCTCTCAACCACAGGTGTAGATTGGGGAGATGTAGCTATGACACAATCAATTCCATTGAGAGTTGGGTAGTTATAATCGATATAACGACACATTTCAAGGCTATATAATGATGGGATTTTTGGGTATCATACGGGATATAAATCTGCAATCCAACCTATAACTGGGATCCCTTTCCTGTCATTTTTTTGGGCATTGCAGTTGCGCTGCTCATTGTTGGCACTATTGACCATTAACTTTTAGGGAACACACAGAGGGATTTTCCAATATCAATCTCCGGAAAAAAATTGACGCTGCGAAAATCATCAGTTTATAAATCAGAGAGTGAATGTTGGTTTTGTTGAGCCCAACGATATTTATAAACATTTTTTTGGTTGATAACATATAATTACCCTCCAAGTGTCATCATTTCCATGGCAAGCTGGGAAATCCCCGTGGCCTAAATAGATGTTATACATTGTTATACTGAGAATATCATCAAAGTCAATGGGGATTTTTTTCCAGAAAAAAATGGTCCCAAAAGTGGCTGGCTGTAGAGTGGGAGTTTTCAGATCCTCAAGGTGAATAAGCATGACACACTGCTCCGATTTCTCCGTCGATACATCATTGAAGCCTCACCAGCTCTGGATTGGATCCGGACACGGGACTCAGCCCTTCGAAATATGGGATACCCTCTGGTAAACTAACATAGCTATGGAAAATCACCATGTTTAATGGGTAATCCCACTATAAATCACCATTTTCAATAGCTATGTTAAATTACCAGAGGGTATATGGGTATGTCACCTAAAACATTAACATTAGATTTAACCTAGTGGCTGGAAGGGAGCAATTTGGAGCTATGGATATCTAGATTCCCTACTAACCCGGGAGCCAAAGAGCTATAGAGTTTCCAGCCACATGATACGGTAAGGTAAGCAAGCAACATTGGCATTTAACATCATTTAACAAACAGCACTGGAGCAGCGCTCGAAACCCCTGTTGCTTCATGATTAGGAAAGGAAATTATCATTATTCAATATGGGAATCCTGTTCTTAACCATTATTTAATGGAATGACAGAGGGTTTTGGACGGCTCTTCGCCTTAACAATACAGATTCCCCCTATATTTGCTGCAAACCCAATATGTCTTGGTTCATTTCGGCTGATTGGCAGTTCAGTTAACTATAATGATTTTGGATGCTTTCACATGTATACCCCACAATTGACGGGTCTTGTTTTGAGGGCTTTAGCCTCGAGCTGCCACAATTCATCATACTACCTTCTTCGAACCAGTGATTATGACATTAAGCTCTTTTTTTTCTGTTTAACCAGCCAGTTTTTGATGGTATTATACCAACAAATGGGCATTGCGGCATTGCCCAGATAAGTTCTCCAGATTTTGTCACTCATCTCTTGCAGTAGTCCACCTCCGGCCCTTCGGGGTAAGTTCACAATAGTTTCAACCATCAATGTCTTCAAATAAAGTCCTTTACCACGTATTTAAATGGGGTGACTTACTATGACTTATTAAAACTGACAAAAGGCCAACTGTTTATAAGAAAAACAAGAAGAAATATTAATCCAATGATCATCATAGTTGGTGTTTTTATCTCAGATCAAATCCACATTTGGAGTAGTGTTAAATCGAATGTGTTCATTCATTGACATGACTTTTGTTTCTTCTTGCTTAATCCCAGAGTGTTTGATGCTTAAATCAGTGAAACATAGCTATAGAGCCATTCTGGTCGAACTGGATGAACCGCAGTTACCCTCTGGTTTCTACGTTTACATAACTATGGAAGTATCCACCATGCTATCAATGGGTAAATCCACGAACTAAATAGGCTATGTTCCATAGCTATGTTTGACATAACCAGAGGGTTATGGTCCCATCGAATTCGCCGCTGCAGTTGATGGTTGCCTTGTCCTTCCTTCCGATGCTGGGCGGTGTGCTGAGCTATCTGACGCTCATCATCTGGGCGGCCACTTGGATCGTCACGGCGCGAAATTCCGACGGTTGGTGCAGGTCAAATAGCATTTCGCAGCGCGAAATGGAAAGTATGGAAAGTGATCCAGGGAAAATATCTATGGTTTTTCGAAAAACCACATTAGTATGAGCTTGAGATATCTTGAGATGACGAGCATATGTTTGGAGGTTGACACCAACCAGCTGATTTTTCACCAAGAAAACCATGAATTTAAGCAACAGAAATTAGGGAGTTAACCAAGACTGGGAATTCAAGCAACAGTTGGGATCAAACCAACAATAGCAGGGATTTGACCCAGAAAACCTATGGTTTTGTCCAACAAAAATGGTGGTACCACCAACAGTGGGGATTCTTCGATTTCATCGGATTCAGCAGCGAGAAAAACGGTGGTTTTCAGCAAATGGATTGAGTTGGGGAAAGATCGGAAATCCACGGTATGTTCCGTCAAATACCTTAGCTTCATTTCTGGCAGGACAACATCTCCAGCATCCTTCCAAAAGTGCGAAATGTTTTGTTTTGCTAGTTTTTCAATGCCCATTTGGGATGTTGAAGTCTTCCATTGAAGTAGATTCTTTTGTTTGTTTCGGAGAGTTATGGATGTTCTGAGTGTAACCTGAAAATTTGGGGCTGCAGGTTGATGATTCCACTCTTTGAACCATGGTTTTCGGTGACATTTGGAGTTTCACAGCAACCGAAATGGACATAGCATCTCCTGCCGAAATGGCCAACCTGTGGCCGTGTGGCCTATTGGGGGAGCAGTGGGGTGTGACTAGTGGGTATAAGCATGGGCCCCCAGAAGTTGGGATATATCCCCCATAGCTATGGTTGGAACACCCCCAAGAATAGGCGGCCACCCAAAGATGAAGAGGTCGAGGTACCTCTGCCGTGGAAGGCCCGACTCCATTGTTGGGGAAGTGGTTTGAGGCGAAAATATGCGAAAATGGTTTGCCTTCCATTTCCCAAAACGTAAAGCCTGGGTTGCCATGGGGGTTTCCACATGGGTAAACCCACAGTGTGCAGTCCTCGTCATTCTTCCACCTGGGTGCATCTGGGGGTTGTTTCCTGCTCCAGGTGACGCAGTATCCTCGAAAGGTGTCACGCCCAGGTGGTGTAAAGTTCGTGAAACGCTGGAGCTTCGCCTTTTCGCGTCGCTTGGGCGAGAAAAGAACGCAGCTTTCGTTCAAAACCATGACATGGAATGACATGAAATTAGCAATCATGGAAGATCCCCAGTTCTGTCGTGGATTATAATTACATGATATGACACGGTGTGTAAACCCCTACCAAAATAAGATGCACGTACAACTAAAAAGGTATGCTACAAGGGTAGGGAGGATTTTTTTAGCTTGACGAACTGGCGCAGGTTTGATGGTGAAGAGTTAGATGAGATCAGGTTTATAAGGGTTCTAGATCCATGAAGTTTCTTGGGGTTTGTCAACAGCAGTATAAGCCATCCTTAAGAACTGCAATTAATAAGTCTTGGTTTTGTTTTCTTGCATTAGTTTGTGTTGGTTTCCTGTTTATATAAGTCTTAGTAACTTGGAGTAAACACCTAAAATGCAATGGTTTGTCATTTTTTGCTATTGTTATTGTTTGGGGGTATGATAATATATTATATACTGTATATACATAGATATTCATTTTTTTGTGCACTCCTATAATATGTGCCATACTCAAGAGATGGATTATAATGGATTATATAACAGATATTACCATCTGGTGATTTAACATAGCCATGGAACATGATCCATTTATAGATGGTTTACCTATAAAAAATGGTGATTTTCCATGGCTATGTTAAATAACCAGAGGGTAATAAATTATGATTATATAATAAATTATTGATGTATGATTTTCCATACCTCATCCTTAGGGGATGGTTATCCATTTATGTTTGGACTGACCATCAACCATCAATGCATATCAATCCCATGTAACTTGACCGTACCACTCAAACAGGTACCACCATGAAGTGATGGTTTCGCTACTGTTAAGGGAACCACTATACAATATCAAGATGTATAATTAAGGTGTATGTAAAAAATGACATCTGCATAGACCATCCAGACAACAAGTTCATGCATGTTTGGGAACTCATCAACATAATCTCACAGATTTGCGCTTCAAAAACCAGCCGAAAGTCATCAGCTGTGCCAAATGGTTGCATGCTTTTGTTCGCTGTGAGGCTTTAACCCCACCTCCTATTACTTTATCCTGGTGCTGGTTCTCCGCGACCTCTTGATTGGGATGACGCCGGTGCTTCGGTTCACCTGAAGGGTTCACCGCTTCCAGAGGTCGATGAGGTCAATGTTTTGGTGGTCAAATTCTGTGAGTAGATAGAGTTATGACCCTTAAGAGTTGTAAATGGGATGACTCCTGCAGCTGAGGTTATATATATATATAATTATATGCTACGCTACTGTCCGTTCTCTTGCACGTGCAGACTTACGTCATGCTCCGCTACTGTACGTTCTCTGGCACTTGTACACACACACATCATGCTATTCTACTGTACGTTCGCTTGCACACAGACGTGCGATCTTTTACCTGCCCACACAAACAAGGATTGGGGTTGGGTTGGGTGGGGCAACAACGTTCACTTGTGCGCGCACAGGTCATGCTACGCTGAAGATGTGTTAGTTAGTGTTACGTCATGCATGGAGTAAGCTGGGGCAGAATGAATTTTTACTTGCAAAATCTTGCACACATGTAAGGATACGCTATTATGCACTTGAACACACACATGGAATGCTACGTTGTAAGATCTTCTCTTGCACTTGCACACACAGACACACACATGTGGGATGCTACGTTTTAAGATCTTCTCTTGCACCGTGTAACATTCGAAATGCTACGTTGACAGATCTTATGTTGCACTTGCGCACACACACACACGGGATGCTACGTTGTGATATCTTCTCTTGCTGGTACACAGCAAATTGATCGCTTTTGGAACCACTTAAAAAGAGCAAATGCACAGCCAGATGAAGAACCGCACTGGGACTGACCCTGAATAGTAGATTCTGGGACGGAAATTAGCAAGGGATCTTCAGACACAATTTGGTAAAGTGACACCTGACCGGCAACATGATATGCGAGGAACAAGGCTGTTGAAACTTTTCGTTGTCCAATGATCCTAACAGGTCATTCAGGAAGTGGCACAACGTGAGGCGTTTATTTATGTACATTGACTTCAGAAACACACGGTTGCGGTGGTCCGTGATGCCGTGCTTGTGCTGCGGCACGCCAACCCCAAAGACCAACCCCAAATAAAAGGTCTGCAGCCATAGGGAGTGATGAGGGAACATCTTTCAGCAAACCCAGGAAAAAAAGCTAATCACAGAATTAATTAACTAGTTTAGTTGTTAAATCTTCACCGGATAACACCCCCCAAAAAATAGAGGGTATGTAAAGTTACGATAATTAGCTAGAGTTCTCTTTGGAACATTTTGGAAGCAATCAATTAATGTTAAAAAATGTAAAGTATAATATGTAAATTATTGTTTCTTTTGGGGTAAACAAATCAGAAATAGGCTTGGTAAGTTCACCTCTACAGTGACTCAACCAGTTTTGTTCAGCGAGGTCATCTTGGCTTCGCTGAACGAGTTGCTGTTTCTGCTCTGGATCGTGACCTTGACGTCCTATGCCACCCTGCAGGCGGTGGAACCGCCTGCGGAAAAAAAAAGGACTTCACAAATCTTCACAAAGGGGTTTTGTAAGTTTTATACTATATATACCAGTAGTACCGCACAAGGCGGTGGCGGAAGTTTCAAAAACAGGAAACCTATAGGAGAGATTGGTTGTTGTGAATCAGGGATGGCAGAGCGAATCCACTGATGGACCGAAAGGTGCTTGAGGTCTCCTCTCTTTCTCTCTCTTTCTCTGACTATCTACCTGCCT
>Ga0126342_10007428_pt1 | contig 19561 bp, 18 predicted proteins | sample Cyp1metagenome_FD_92528 | JGI IMG/M metagenome (GOLD analysis project Ga0126342, IMG submission 92528) | Coral microbial communities from Lord Howe Island, Old Settlement Bay, Australia - Cyphastrea 1 metagenome | ecosystem: Host-associated > Invertebrates > Cnidaria > Coral ... | reverse complement strand
CGGTTCTCGGAACCCTGGTTCCCGGAACCGGCGAAACGAGGCGGCAGGGTCGAGCAGTGCCCCGGAGCACCCCGAAGGCTATGTGGGCTGAGACCCCAAAGCATTCTGCTGTTGGGGAAAAAGATCTGGAAAACCAAAGATTGTCCTTAAGAAAACCATCTAAAAGTAGTGTATTTTCCACATCTTTTTCTTAGTCAACTATTGATCTGTTGCCTTACTACCTCTCTCTCTAGCCGTTTTCGCTGTGGATCGACCGACAAAAATTCTCCCAGCAGCTTCTTGTGGGCAGCGTTGCCGGCATCGCCCTCGTAGCTAGTGCCACAGACCTGGCCGATCCAAAACCTGAGGGTTGGAAAGGGTTCTTGAAATGGATTTTGTCCTGATATTTTTCGAAAATATTGACATATAAATCATACAATATCAGACCAAATCAGTGAAATAGACCAGAAAATGAATGTCCACCACTATTGTAATGGAAACTTTGCTTCTGGAAGGCCGTGCGGATTTTTTTTGGGCCAACCCCTCCCTGGAGTAGCCCGGAAGAAAGGCCTTATCAAGCTTCACCGCCATCAAGCATCATCGCAATAATGATGACAACAACAAATAATTATATGGATATATAATCACGGGTATAGTAACAATGACAATAATAGCAACGCTAGCAACGATAGCAACAATAGCAACAATAGCAACAACAACAACAACAACAACAACAACAACAATAACAAGAACAATAACAAGAAGCTAACATTGTGTCAACAATAGTGATAACCGGTAACAATAACCACAACCGTAAAAATAAGGATAACATTAACATACATACATATACATACACTAACAATAGCAACAATACAATAATTCATCAGAATCATCATAACTTGTCCGGCTTGTCGGATTCTTACTATTGGTGAGGCACCTTTGGATTGGTTGGTTCTCAAAGTCGGCCGCCCGGCTGCTTCTTTTTGGACGATCACCGGACGAAGCAATGCGGCAACTCGGCAGATGCCGAGTTGCCCCCCTTGCGCTCATCCCCTGCCCATTTTTTCGCCGTGCAGAGGTGACGGCTGGGATTCAACATAAGGCATCGTTTCCAGCTGTAGGATTTGTAGGTTGGTTGAACCTAATTGTCAAATTACAGTCTCATCTTTCAGCTCAATCTTTGCTCTGCTAGTTGGTTGCATCGCGAAAAGGCGTGACAGGTATGTTCCAGCTGCTGATGGGCAGGAGATGAGCGTCAGCTATTCTACATGATGTTTCAAAGCAGGTCGCCCCACCTGTTTTAGGTGCAGCAAACGCTCCCATCCGCAGCCAGTCATCACACCTAACTCGTTCAAGAATCAAGCAAGTTCCATTGCAAAATTGCAAGCCTAAAATGGAGAATCACAAAACAAGGTGCCAGTTATACAATTTGAACCATTGAGTGGATACGCCGTCTTGGAAATCCAACGTCTAACATCTCGCAGGTGGCACTAGCCATCCAGCAGGAATCGAGTCTTCGGTGGACTTTTACCACCTCTCGGTCTGGGCGCAGCTGTCATTGTGCCTATGCGGCAGAGGTCCAAGGAAGCGGTCTGACTGCTTTTGAGGTACATTCGTCATTTGGTCTGCAATGCTGCAAGGAAAAAAACGGATAGAAACCTTTTCTTCCCAATCTAATCAGCTGTCTAGATTTTTTTATACCCCCAACTCCAATAAATCATCATAACTTTCCCGATGCTGACCCCACTGCAGGTCCCACCTGCAGCCTCTGAAGAATAGACCTGCGACCCAACCAAATGCAACCCAAATTTAAAGAATAACAATGTCATAGTGGCCAACCACCTCATCATCACCACCACCACCACCACCATCATCTAATACCCGAGGTCAACGGAACCATTTTTCGTCACCAGTATGACAGCTATAAAAAGCACCAGGTGCTAAAGAGACTTTGGAAACATGACGTACACACGTCTATGTAAACTTGCATCCCCTGCCACAAAAGGGACTGGTTCGATCTGGCTAGTATCTATACTATCCTCATTTATAGCGAAAGATTAAAGTATTGAAGTCATTCAAGTACACATCCAGTCAAATTCCAGTTGGTAATCTAACATAGCAATAGTATGTAATTCATCTACCAACGTGCATTTTTCTGTAGCTATGTCAGAATACCAGAGGGTAATCAAAAACCAGGGTCAAAAATGAGTTCACTCTCCATCTTTGATCAATCTTCATGCTGTTTCACCCCATTTCTTCTGCTTACCCTCTGGTAAACCAACATAGCTATTGAAAAGGACATAAAATGACCATGCATAGTTGATTTACATCTTCAAAAATGATGATTTTCCATAGTTTTTTGTATGTTTACCAGAGGGTCGACCACCCCCCATTTTTCTGGTGGTGTGGCATTTTCCCTGACCTTGGAGTCATCCGTCACCAGTCGCAAGCCGCCCTCTAGCCGCAGCATGGCGCTGGCCCGGGCCTGCTGGAGGCGACCTTGCGCGAGAAACCCCAGGGGTGATGGCTATCTTACCGTGGTATTCACCATCTAATCCCATGTATGCACATATGCATGTGTATATATATACATATATATATATACATATATATATACATATATATATATATACATATACATATATATATACATATATACATATATACATATATGCATATATACATATATACATATACATATACATATATATGTATATATATATATCTGTCTGTGTGTGTGTTTATATGTTTATTTGTCTATGTATTTATATCGATATAGATATATAGTAGGCGCAGATGACACGGGACTTTGCGGCCGATTTAGCCGAGGTGTTTTGGCACATGACATAGGATTTATGTATCGATTTTGCTATGTTTTTTTTTAACACATGACATGGGAGTTATGCGCCGACCTAACGGGCAGGTATGTTTCCATTTTTTTGACAGATGACATGGGAATACAGTAAGTGATCAAATTTACACATGACATGGGACTTTCAGGAAAACACAGACGTCCAAGATGGGAAGTGGCAGGTAATGAGATGGGAAGACGCATTTACGCATATATAGATATATATATATATGATGTATATATATATATATATGATGTATATATATATATATACATGGCATGTAGGTGTACACCCATATGTGTTACATATGTGTACCCCGAATATAGCGGGTAAATCTCAAGGACATGGAATGCAACCAGCCCAGCTTGAAGCCAGTTGCATCAATTTACATCAATTTACCGCATGGAACAAACCAAAAGGATGTTTTCTAAATCTGTTTGTTGACTATTGCGTTTATAGTCATCTATAGTCATCTTGTTGGTCCCGTCAATGAATCAACCTGCCATTTGGCGCTTCCCACGCCTAGCTGGTTCACGTCTTCTCGAACCTGCAAATGTCTTGATTGCCATGAAGCTTCAGGAGGGTCTAGTGCGATGAAGCCAACAAACTTGCGAGTTTTGAACATTCGAGTCACCAAGTCACTATTTCCCAACGGAAGAAAACTGATTGGAAGTAGTTTTAATACATTTTAAAAAAAATGATTGAACCAATTGTTGTTAAGAAAGCATCGGAAGAAAACTAGTTGTTAGTTAAGAAATTGGTTCCTCCTCCACCTTTTTAACAAACTCATGGTCCAACAAGAAATTCCCTGCAGGACATCCCCATCGAAGTTACACAGCCTGTCAGCCACACCTTGGCATGCAGCAGCCAGGCGTTCAAGTAGTCTGGCGGCGGCAGGTTCTTCACATGATCCTCCATGAACGAGTCCTCAGATTCGCAGGCAATGAATGCGAGATTTCTATGGCGAGAGATTGAGTTCCAGGTCCATCCAGGTCCATCCAGGTCCATTTTTTTGATTTGGAAAACACATGGTTGTAGGTTGATCGGCTTAGAACTGAGATATCTGAGTTCCTGCAGCTGGACCAGTGTTTGATCAATGTTCCAAAAAATGATGCCCTCCCCCTTCAATGCGGAGGGGCTTGCCGAAAGGTGTGAGTTTGAGTTGCCCACACACAAATTTCAATCGCATTACTCTGGGAAGTTTATAGAGTTTTTGTTTTGAATGTTCCATCTTTTTAATATTTTTTAATACATCTTCCCCCGAAAAAGAGGAACTTACATCAAGCCACTAGTTGATGGTTGATGCTTAAAATCTCCCAGGAACCAATCAAACTTCATGGCGATTTCCGTCACAGCTCGTCATCTTAGTGCCAAGGTTCCATCCACGCCACTTGCTCCAGTTGCCTCTTGGCTTCCAGCTCATCCTGACTTTAGCGGAGCTCCAATCTCAGGATCTGACCAATTTGGGACCAAGACTGGGATTGAAGTTGATCAGTACCCTCTGGTAATTTAACATAGCTATTGAAAATGACCATTTATAGTGGATTTTCCCATTGAAAATGGTGATTTTCCATAGTTATGTTAGTTTACCAGAGGGTAATTTACCTTATTCGGCATGATCCGAAATCTCGGATAGTGACCTAGAAGAAGGATGAGTTAACACCATGACCCCCCCCCCAAAAAAAAATGAGCTTTAACAAACGACATACAATATTCAACAAACACCAGGATTTTGACTTTAAAAAAAAACGAAGATGTGGCCAAAGCCCACCTGAATCCCATTGTTGATCATAATTTCTTCCGCAAAGGTTGCAATTAATGTGGGATCCGCAATAATAGACCCCTCCCAACCATCAAGCAATTGCAGGGGATCCTAAAATGTTCATCCCAAGTAGCAGTTTGCACAATAATCCACAAATACGGATGGTTGATTACCAGCACTATTAGTCACTATTCTCCACTCAGAATCCACTTTTTTCTTCATCAGCCCATCGGGGCTATTCCCCAGTACCCAGGAACTCTACGACCAAGTGTCAGCCATAAATAGCGAGGCCTGCTCCTCTGCAAGAGCTTGACCTTGCTTCACCGCCAGCCTTGATGGTGCAAGGTCAAGCTTTGGCTTCGATTCGAGCCGAGGAAAATACAATATAATAATAAGAATAAGAATAATTATAATAGTAGTAGTAGTAGTAATAATAACACTATATACCATATATATATACCGTATCTATATATATTTATATATGTGTGTGTATGCCTCTCTCTCCTCCTCATAGACAAATATGTAGCTATAGTTTCAGCCTCTTCATATCATCTCCGCAAAATCTCCGCAACAAAAACGAATATCAACGATACCCTCTGGCTAATTTGTTACCTAGCTATTGAAAATTGCTAATTTAGAAACAGTTGATTGAGAAAAAAGAGATTGTGATTTTCCATAGCGTCAGTTTACCAGAGGCTAAATGACAAATATACAGATAATATATACATATATATATATATATAATGTGGTTAAAACAATAATAAACCATCCCCCAGTCATCACCATAGATAGGTGGTATACACCATTCCCAACTGGGTGGTTTATGGCATTGTTTTACCCACATTGATGAAAATACTATAATAATGATAATAATAAAATGAACCATAGTAATAATAACAAGACTTCGCAATAATGATAAGAACATGATGGCCAATACCAACAATATACATCTAAACTACCCCATGTTTGATGCTTTATACCACCCAAAATGGTGATTTTCGGGATGGTTTATGGCATTGTTTTAACCACATTATCCCACTATTAACCATTATTAACCAGTATTAAACAATAATAATAGTAATGGGTAATACCTGGATTAGCTGTGGATTTAACCACTTTTAGCTATATATAATAAACCACAGCTCCTTCCTCATCTCTTTTTGGCGACGCGAATTCGGCGAATCTGCTGACGAGTCACTGCACCTGGTCGTAGATCCCATCCTCCAAGGCCTGGGTGGATTCCTGCACGGCCACCAGGCGCTGGTCCAACTGAGCCACCTGACGGCCGTGGCAATTGCCATTTTTTTGCTTATAACTTAGATATAGATATAGATATAGATATAGATATAGATCTAGATATAGATATGGTTAATATTGGCTATAAATTATATTTCAAAAAATGTATATATGAGAATTATTATTAAGTTTTTGAAATGAGTTTGAAAAGGCTGAGAATGGATATTGAATGGATTGAGTCGAAATTGCGCGATGGATTGTTTTTCATAACATATCATAAGCAATCATAACCCACCTTAACTTGGCCCTGTCTCACACGACACAAGAAAAGCTGAGATGTTCAATCCAATTCATCCCTAAGAACGTAATGATTTTTCATGTCAGCCCCAGATTCATAAACCCTGAGCATGCATTGGGGAGATGACTGATGACCCCCAGATTTTTTTTGGTTGTCGAAATGGGTACCCTCTGGTAATTTAACATAGCTACTGAAAATGACCATTTATAGTGGATTTTCCCATGAAAAATGGTGATTTTCCATTGTTATGTTAGTTTACCAGAGGGTACCTAGAAAAATTGCGACCCCACCGCCCCGTCTGACGGCCTGTTGCTGCTCCACCCGCTGCCGTTCCGACAACATGCTGTTGGCTGTTGAGGAGCTCTCCTACGCTGAATGGATGAATATTAGGGCGGTTTCCAATCAAAAGTCTTGCTTCAACTCATGGGAAACGGGAAACTCAACCGGAAAAAAATGAAAAAAAAAAAGGATATCCTGAATGTTTCATAGATCTAAGAAAATCTATTTCTTGTTTTCCATGCGAATTACTTCCATGATGATGACCCGCCACCAATCCAGGACACCAAACTTCAAATTCACAGCAGATTTGGGCAGTGGGTGAAATATCGAAAAGCAACATGTCAGTTGATTAAAACGGAAATGAATTGACAAGAAAATCTTCACAACCCATGAGTCTGCATAAGATTTTTGCATATAAATCTCCAGCCAAAAAATCGGCCATTCAGGGATTGCCCTTGCCCTTACTATGTAACTACCATCTAGTTTCATATGGCCAGGAAATCTCTGTGGACATCTATGGGAATCTCATTGACTGATCTTCCAGCCAAATGACCGACCAGAGGGTAACGGTAACTTGACGGGTACCATGGGGTACCATCTGGTTATGACTCACATAGCCATGGAAAATCACCATGCTATTAATAGGTAAACCATCTATTTCGATTAGGGCCATCTATACCATGGCGAACTGTTAGTCATAACCAGGCCGGGTAACTGTGATTTAGCTCCCATCTCTACCCCAAATATCCCATCATTTAATGCCACTATGGTCGCCTTCAGGGCATGTTGATAGGCTTCCCGCAGGCCGATGAGGCGATGATTCTTCGCTTCACCTGCGGGTCATGTGTTGAAAAATGTTGAAGGGAATATGATGGGATATGTTGTTTGGTAATGACTGTACCTAAATTGATTTAATCATGTTCCAAGTCATCTTCAGGTGGATTTGATCACAAAGTGGTGGTTTCATTGCATTGAACACTAGTTCATGGAGGCTGCGTGAGGATTTCGCACGATAGCCAGGTCTTGAAAAATGTCGTGTTGCCCGCCTGCACTGTGATTGCCCAGCTTGCGGCAATGCTGACAGACCGGCAGCTTGCATTCCTGGGCGGCTGTGGGACGGTCCCTTATGCGACCGTCCAGGGGTATCGACGATTTCTGGACAGACCCAGCATTGATGAGCAGGTACCTGGAACCCATAACAGAACGGATATGACTCACTTTCACTTTCATGTCCTGTGCCCTGCATGCCCTTTTTTGGGCAACTCGGCACATCTCATGCATCTCTATCAGTATTGTACAAAGATTAAACATAAATTGAGCTTGGTCACAGGGACAAGGATGACTCACAGTGACGGAGATGTTGGGGGAAGCGGCGCTGGGCATATCATCTTTTGACTTCAATAGGTGGTCTTCTTGTAGGGTTCCTGTTCACACTCTGCTGAATTCGCAGGGCACGGCCATTGAAGGTCCGCATGGCTGGAAGTCCGCAGCGTTGCGAATACATCTTCATTGCTTGGAAGACTTCAGTCTGGGAATATTTGCCCTTTGCAATCACCTTGGCTCTTCGTAGATGCTTTAGGACGTCCGACATCGAGGTCACATCTTTTTTGATGTACTGCCATTGCCCACTGGAACCATTCGACAGAAAAGCAGCGTGCAGCCGTTCACAAACGTCACTACTCTCGGCTCCTGTGCCAGGCAAGACACCCATCTTCCTCAGAGAAGTCTTGTTTGAAGTTGCATTCAGAAAGCAAAACATGGCTTCGGTTAAGTCATCATTCAAGTGGTCATCCAGGTAGCCAAGTCTTCTCAAAACTTGAGATGTCAAATCAGGCGAATCGTGCAACATGAATGGGCCCTTACCCCGGTAAACCCTGCGTGCCAGTCGAGATCCATACTTTTGAAGACCTTTCGCGTCAATAGGTTGGCCAACGGCAGACATAGGCAAGCAGAATGCTAAATTTCCGGGATAGCATTCGTAGTCTTCAATACGTTCGCGTATCACATCGCGAACTGACGTGGTCGCAAGTTGAGAAGGAAAAATGGTCAGAGAGCCAAGCTCATTGGCAAACCAAAACTTTGCGGTGGCTTGGACCAAGTAGTCACCACCTGCCATGAAACCCAAATCCTTCAGGAATTCCATGACTTGAGCAGCATCAGCTGAGTTATCAAAAGATTTATAAATTTATAAGGTTCGACCAAGTGCACTGATCCATCTCCATTGCTTGCGAGCACGGCGCGAACACAAGGCCCACCCAATGGATTTGGCTCCTGTAGTTTCATGACCTTAAGATTTGCATCGCGGTACCTTCTATGCACCATATGGTAATTTCCAGGAATCAGAACCAGGGTGCTGGTCCCTTTAGCTTGAAGTTCGGCAATAAGTTCAATGAAGCCTTTATCTGCCGTCACCAAAGCCACACAAGCAACATCATGCCTGGCCAAAAATGCACGCAGTGCTCTTTGAATGGCATCATCATTTGGCTCGGAAGATTCATCATTTGAACGAAGCACGGGCTCAAATATGATCCCCGGTGTCTGCAGAAATTGGCGCCACTTTGTATTCTCAACTCTTCTAGGTGGAGCGAAAATTGTGGTTCGAACTTCCAGGCCTTCATTTTTCAGCAAGCTGATTGCTTCTGCGATTTGTTGAATGCTGTGAATATCAGCATCAACTAGCAACTCGGTCCCGAGGGATGCTGCGAGCACCACACTCTCATGCTTTGATCTGCAACGCTTCTGTTTTGACAGGAGAAAAGAGCCTGCCATCAGGATGCTAACCAAGACCTCAGACAAGGTTGACTTCGACCTCGAAACCAGAAAACTGCCTGCCATACCTCTCAATCAAAACTCAATAGCAGTAGGCATTGCAGATGTTCAATCATATGTGATTCTATAAATCGCATATGTGGGTGTGGGCAAAGTGGGGTGTTTCCTTGTCACCCAACTGCCTCTATCCCAAAAGCCACAAAAACCATCAGGTTGGACTAGCACAATGGTCTTTCGATTCAGCACATCTTAGAACGTCAGCGAATGGCTTCTATGTTGGGGCTAGAATTGGGAAGCCAACACATATTAGAACGAATAGTACCAATGGGTGCCAGCCAGAGCCATCCACCTCCAAATCCAATCGCTGAGAGACCGAAGGCGTCTTGTCCTTCCGCGCTTTTGCAACGCATCCTGCAGGGCCTCTCCTCCAAACAGCAGGAAAGAAGCTCGGCGCTGGAGCGGCTCTCGTAGTGCGAAGCTGAAGCATCATGGCAAAAGAAGGGCAAAGGAGTCTGTACAAAACTCCGAAGTGGTTTCTAAAGTTAGCAACTGCCATATCATTCTATATCGTCATATCTAGAGAACTCTTACACACCCAGCAAAGAATTGTTGACTTTTGGCTGGCTACTGGGTATTGCATTCCTTCATTTGTGGCGAAAAAGAGATTATCAACCTATCGAAGCAAGGTTTTAGCTGGTTTATCTGGGAAAAATGGAGATGGTAACAGCACCAGCTATTTCCTGATGTTGGTCTCAAGAGTGTGTCAGTCTCAATCCACTTCAACTGCAAAGAATATTCAAACTTGAGCCAACGCCACGGTTTCCCATAGGATTCAAGCCCTCCGACTGCAACCACCTTCCACTTCCCAACCGTCCCGCAATGGCACCATCTCTTTCCACCCGAACAAGTTTTCCACTTGCTCAAATCAACTCCCGCACCCATAGCAAGTTGTTAAAATGTTGGGACCCACTGTAGCCTAACGGCCCCAAACAACCAAATCCTATAACTCCCCATCACCTATCCCACAAGTTGTTTAAGCAGTTTTTCTTAACAGAGACCTTCCCTCCTCCTATTTTACAAAAAAAAAAAAAACATGCCAAAGCAATGTTTCCTGCCACTTTGTCCCACCCCCCCTTTCCTTTTCTCACCCAGCATCCGTGCAGTACATGTCGGCTTCCGCCCCGCTATGATCCGGGCAGCTGCCCAGCGGCCCGTTGGGACGCCGGTTGAGCTCCACGCGGATGTGGCGCGAGGCCAACTTGTTGGCCGAGTGGATGCGGGTGTCGCAGGGCCGGCACAGGATGGCATCGTCTGCTTGGCAGTAGACCTTGGGGGCTTGAACATGTGTGTCGGTATGTGTATATATATATATATATCTATCTATCTATCTATCTATCTATCTATCTATCTATTTATGTATTTATGTGTATATATATATATATAGAAACATATAGATACTCGGTGAGATGCTTTGAGATTGGTCACTTTACCATACGAATTTGGGGTGTCTGAGATTGGTCGACTCAACACCTCAGCACTGCTGAAGGATATAATATATACACAGAGGGAGGCAGCGAGGATGAGGGCATTGGAGTATGTTTGGCTTTATCGAAATCATCTTTTTGGACCGGGTTTGTCCATTTTCCGGTACGTTTGCGAAAGATTTCAGCCAGATTTTTCAATGTCTGGGGATTTCCCAGACAGCGAAGTCTGGGAAAGTCCCCTCGTTTCCTCGAGGTTTTTTTTAGTCCAAGGCTTGAAGATCTTGGGGCCTCCAATAGTCAAGTCTTGCACCAGTGAAAAATTTACGCAATCTGATTTTATCAAGACATCCACCCAACTCAAGGCATCAATGCGGCATTAAAGACTATTTAAATCTATTTAAAAAATCACATAATCAAAAAATCAAAAAATGCCTCTCGACTTGGCTGCCACCAGCCCCACTAAAAGGCGCGCGATCAAGGCGCCAGAGCTGCCTGCAGCCCGCAGCTGTCGCAGAGCGGCAAGTTCAGCAGCTCCGGCATCTCAGGGTCAAACTCAAAGTGCACCAGGTACACCGGCAGCGCCTGGCTCAGCGATGGGACGGTGCCTGTGGCAAAGCCATGTTTTCATGAATCATCAGTACCATGCATGGCTGTAAAAACCATCCCAAAATGCTAGGTTTATTCTCGAGTATGCCGCGTGAATGAAAATAATCAATAACGAAATGATACGAAATGTAATGAAGATGCTGAGGTATCAAGGACACTTGGCATTCCATGCAGCTTCCAAAATTTCCATCAAGGGATATCGAGGGACCCATGTGGAATCCTGACCCACTCAGTCCACCATCCCGGTTTGGTTCGAAGGTGGTCAGCACCGTTTTACCCTCTGGACCTTTCGCGCTCCGCGAGACATTACCGGATATCCAACCCACTTGCACACCAGTTTGGTCGACCGTCACCCAAAAAAAAAAATATCCTGATAGATATAGATAGATATATATATATATATACATATTATATATATATTATATATATATATTATATATATATCAGGAAATGCGAAGGGTGCCGCCCCAAAAGCCCAAGATAGCCCAACATAGCCCGACTTTTTGGTGGCAAAAAATGACCAAAAATGACCTGCGCCGGATCTCGCACCATGTACCTGGGCCAAAAACATGGCGAAACAAACCTGGCGAAATCATCCTGATGGAAAGAGATGAAACATGATGAAACCATCCAAATCAGGACAGCCAAGGATTTCTATGAAGGTGAGTCCATCCAATTTCTCGAAACCACATGGCAGCAACGGAGAATCCGAGTAGCTCATGGTGCAGCACGTGTCGAGGCAGCACGCCTCAAGGATAGAAGTGAGGGAACAAAAATAAGAATCCGAAGAAAAAGCATCTACCAGAAACTAAGGACGGATTTGACTTACATGTTACTCTCTGGTAATTTAACGTAGCTATTGAAAATGGCCATTGATAGTGGACTTTCCCATTAAAAATGGTGATTTTCCATAGTTATGTTAATTTACCAGAGGGTGCTTGTTACTTCCAATGATTTTGGTTGGCAATGCCCTGCCCCGACCTGGAAATTCTTCGTTCACCACCTGCTCGTTCGCCGGGCTGTGACGCACGCAGAAGCTGTCGAACTCGGGAGGCAGCGCCAAGCTCTCCTGGGAGGGCAAAACGATCACTGTGTCTACCCTGGGGGTAGCATTCCGGCAACAAATATCAAATTACAGTAACTTACAGTATCATAAATTTCCAGTAACTTATCATAAATTACAGCATCAAATTCCAGTAACAAATTGTCATCCATCAAATTATCACTGTCGATTTCAGCTTCAACCGGCTGGTGGTTTCCACCTGGCACTTGACACAGACCTTGCTGCAACTGGGTTTCTGCCTGAGCTGCCTTGTCGACCAAATAGGAGCGCCCTGCACCCACCCGGCAGAGCAAGAATTCCTGAGCAGCCCATCGGCCGTTTTTCAGGGGGGAATCAGTACTTCTACCATCTTCTACCCATGGCAGGTCAGAATATATCAGAATGCCCATAGCAGAGCATTCTTGACAAAAAATATATAAAGTGATTCCTTAGTTGAAACACTCATGCTCTTGGCTGCGGCCGATTTTGGAGGTAGCAAGTTTAGGAGCAAAGACTTATCACTCCGCCGAGAGACGTAGAGCCGCCGGCCGGCCGGAAGCGACCTGAAGCAGCTGAAATGCAGCGCATTTGCTTGGCAGCTGACAGGGTTCCAAGGGAAGGCCAAAAAAAAGAACAAAAGTGGCCGTGGAAGGGACCAAATATTTGAACTTGATTTCCAAGTTGATGTAACCGGCTTGAAACCCTGCTATTGGATCTCTACGATATGTGTTTGAACCCCCCAATAAATTGGGTTCCAAGATGTCTTAGATTCCCCGAAACAAATCTCAAACCTTCGATTGAATCATCAAATCAGCTTGGCGACCCAGATCACTACCCCAAATGGGGATGGTGAAAAACTTGTAGAAACTGCCCATTGATTGGTGGATATTGGTGGTGTATGGGTCTCCCCTGTTTCAATCAGAACCTGCTCCCGGCCACACCCGGCAGAGCCTGCCACGGCTCTTCACGTTGTGCCCGCGGTCATTGCCACCTCGATCTCGGCCGTCATCGTACAAACTGCGGGCCACCGGGCTGACTGTCGCTTGACCGTCGGAATTGGGGCCCTCCCAACATCAGAGGATCTACAGTAGTACCCAAAAAACGTACCAAAATAAGTATGAGTTTATGACCCATACAGTACCCACCTGGACTTCCGGTTTCTTCTGGGTTTTTGCCGGCAAAGGATTCCTGGTTGACGCAAGTGCAACATGGGGATCTTGCTATTCAAACCATCAAAACCTGCGGTAATCACAAAATTGAGTTGAAGATGCGAAGTGCATTCAACCACGATCAATGAAGGCCCAAATTCCTGGAGTCATCCCATTGATAGGTAGCACCTAAAACTTCCGTCATATTTGGAGATGGCCATCCTTGACCCTCATCCGGCAGCCTTGGCAGTTGCAGGTTGCCAACGTGAAACGAGACCTCAACCAGCGCAGCAGGAAATGTACGCCTTCCATGCAAAACCCTCGAGTTTTCCAGAGACTGATTCAACCTTGAAGTTCGGAGAAAACACGAGTAGCAGACTATAACATCCGTGGTGTATGATATGAAATCCTACAATAAACATTAAAAAACCAAAGGTTCACACGATAATCGATGGTATATGATGTGACATTCTATATGCATATATGTGCACTCCCGGACGCTCGTCTCAACTCACGCGAACGTGTAAGACCGGTGTGCACGCCGACGAGTATTTCGTGAGTGTACGTACCTTTTTCCAAAAATATGCATATGTGCACATATATAAGATATATATATATACAATATATAGATTATTGATTTATGTATATATATATATGTATATATGCAGCATGCACATTCCTATACTTACATATGTATACGTGTATAGGGATATAAATTATTGTGTGAATAAATATATATATATATATTTACACAAACGAACATAAACCAACCAAGCATTCGCGGCAAAAACATTGGGCCCACAGGAGTCGGACGGAAAGAATTGTGTGATTTCAGTCTTCAGGAGAGCCAGTCGGCTGAAATGGGGTTCAGTCCCAAAAAGAATGCATCTTGATGTGGCAAGATGATGGTCACAATAATTCAATATGTCACAATCATGGGATGTTCATGGATTTTGGTGTGGTGTTCCATGTTTTTCCCAAAACAAAAGACAAAACAAGCTCTGCGTACCACCAAGGGGCTCCCACATGCCCAGCTTTGAAGCCGTTCCTGCAAATGTCCTGGAGGCTGGTTTTTTGACAGTGACCAGCCTGGCTGGAAATCAGGATGTAGCCTGGTGTTTACATACCAAGCAATCAATAGAATAGTTACAGTTGTTAGCTCATGTTATTTTATTAGATGTTGATCTGTTTTGATCTGTTTTTTCGATTCTTCTAGGATGTTCATCTATCAGGTGGCCTTTTTTGGAGGCTTTTTGAGCCACATTCCGTTGAAGTTCAGGCGTCCAATGGAAGACCCAGGTCCTCCACTGTTTGCCCAAAGGGGATCTCCGCCACCGGCAGCCACGCATGGAGCTGCAATAGCCTTGGGAGCATTGTAGCTGCGCCCTCCCGGTGGAAAACCGCAGAGATTTGGCGAATCCCGAAGTTGCTCCAAGGGGACCCCAAGAAAAATTCATAACTATTCCCCATAGATTCCCCAAATGGTGCATGTTCAACTAACACAAAATCACTAAACAAACCCATGTAAATGTCGCGATGTTTTTTCATGTCCTTTCCAAACCTCAACGATCCCTGGGCGACTTCGCCGGGGCACCCCTTGCAGCGCGCATCGAACTCCAGGCTGAGACGTTTGTTGGCCACTGAGCAGGCGGAGCGCAGGCGGATTCGGTAGGTGCTGCCTTGGTTCTGTCGGGTGGCTTGTATCATTTCAATTTAATTTCATCATTTCGTTCGTTTCTGATTCTCAATGTGCATCCAATATCATCCAATCACGAAGATTCTGAAAAAAACAAAAAACACGCAGAAAAAAGCAAAAGAATGACACAAATGACACATCCCTGACACATGACACACATCCCCCAATTTGAAACGCAAGATTCCACCCACAAAAAATCTGGGATTTCAGAACCAATGGATCTGACCCAGCTGTCCAGGCTGTCCCCCAGGCTGTCTTCCCCGAAACCCAAGATGCAGCAAGGTGGAATCCTGCTGAAGCCGAGCAATTTTCCAAGACCCAAAAGCCCTAGTTTTCATGGCCGAAAACCTATTGTTTAATGGACCAAAAATATCAAAAAAATCCTCCACAAAGACCACAAAAGCCGCGTCCAAATCATTTTTGGTGATTCTCCATGCTGAGCCCCCAGGTTTTTTTCAGCTGCGCTGCTGGTGAAAAAAATATCCATGTAAGTTCGACTGTAAAATCCCGAAGTTGATGATTGCATATTGGTAACCTTAAGTTTTGACATGTTTTGACTCTAAAATCTGGCTCTTGGAATTTTTCTCCCCAGCTTTTCCCCAGCTTTTCCCAGGCGCAACTGGCGTGCAGCAGGTACTCCAACCAGCCCCACTCGGGGGAGCGCCGCGTCACGGGCACGGCAAAAGGCTGATCCGGCGCCTGGTGCAGCTCCATCAGCGCCACGGAGCCATGGCGGTCCAGAGATCGGTGGGGAGATGGGTTGGATGGGAACAAAATGATGATGTTTAATGATTTTTAATGATTTTTAATGATTTTTAATGAGTTTTATATAATGAGTTTCAATGTGTTTTGACGTTTTTTGAGTGACTTTTAATGGGATAATGGGAAGTATCTGGAAACCGACTTTTGACAAAAGTGGACTATATTGACTATATGTATGAGTTTAAGAACATGACCAAAGACATAAGGAACTAAGTAGCCAACTAAAGAAAATAGATAGATAGACAAATCGATAGATATGAATATGAAGGTCTCTTGTATGAAACCCAGGGTTTCACGGCTTTGTTGACAAGATAAGGGAGATCTTACCAGCAGAAAATAGAGTTTGGGCGGACAAGTTTATTTCTCCAAAAATTGGGATGTTCACTTGTCAACATCGGGTCCAAGACTTTCACCCCCCAAATCGATCCAAATCGGGGGTCTATTTCTGCAATCCGAACAACAACATGAGGTCATTGTTGCTTTCAAACGCCTTGTGTTTTCGAAGTTTTCGAGCCTTTGTACATGAACAGGATCCACAGCATCATATTCCAGCTTCACAACGTGATTTGTGCCCCCTGTTCGATGGTTGGACTGAGTCTGCACAGCAGTGGATGACTCCTGGTGGTACACCCGACACCACCTTAGCCCTTTGTCGACCTGACCCTGGGGACCCTGGGCCCCTCGCCTCGCAAATATCCTCAGCTCAGGAGTTACTCGGATCACACGTGACAAGTCCCGGATTTCGGGTGACTCATCCCATTTATATCCATTTATGACTGGTTTTGAACCATACTTAGGTATAGTTACCAGCTAGCAAGTCTGTGATGGTCATCTCAGCTCCCCTGCCCCTTATCCCAATCTTTGATGCTTCAATCCTAATGACAAACCCAACCCAATGACCTTGGGTGCCCGATATCTTGCTTTTTATCGTTGTTTTTGTCGAGGAAAATCTCCGTGTTCTGGGTTAAAAACGGTAGAATCACTTTTTTTCGTGGCTAAAATCATACGACATGTTCGGGTCCGAACAATGAAAATCAAACAATGAGTCGAGTAATCATCACTGTTGCCATCTGGCAATGCAAACTCCGCCATTTAGTTCGATCATTTTCCCAGTACCTCGGGGAAAATTCCCGCGAACTTTCACCAGGTTTCGTGAGGAGGCAACGCTGCGATGGCTTTCCTCAGACGTCGTGGTGAACTTCTCGGAGAATTTTGAGGGGGTGCCCGGGGTGCCCTACTGCTCTTGTACAAGCCATGCCAAAAATGGAAATTCAACACCCTATGTAAAATCCTCAAAATGGGATGAGTCATGGCCGACCCTAGGTGGGCCCTGCCAAACAAATGGGTCAACGTTTCGCTGGTTGGGGGAACATATGTTCTCGTTTTTAATGTTTTTACTGTATAGCAGAAGATTATAGGAAGTAACCCTGCCCCACAACATTACACAAGCCCCAAATGGGACCGAAATGAAGCCGTTCACTTGGTTGATCTGCCGGAGTGGGTGAAGCTCTTGAGTTCGTTCTAACTTCGGATCTGCTTGGCAGATCAAAAACAGCAGGTGATAAGAATGATGATATGCTGTACATATCGTCGTCGTCGTCGTCGTCGTCGTCATCATCATCATCATCATCCTCATCCTCATCCTCATCCTTTTCGCCGTCGCCGTCGCTGTCGCCGTCGCCGTCGCTGTCGCCGTCGCCGTCGCCGTCGCCGTCGCCGCCGTCGCCGCCGCCGTCGTCGTCGTCATGATTGTTTATCACTCATGAACCAAAATTCTAGGCCCAGAGGGATCTAAAACCCAAAATATCAAGCTGTACCCAGGCGGTTCTCAAGTTCCAAGGATCTTTGTCTCTTCCTCAAGGACTTCTTCACCTCGAAAGGCGGAACGTGTCTCAGGGTTTCATGGAAACTCCCTGGGAACTCCCTCACCTGGGGTATCATTCAGAGAATTCCCTCATTTAGTTGGTTCATCTCAAGTGTTGACCGAAACCCACACTGCAACATCACTCCGTTTTCTAGTTTTCTAAAACCCCGATTTCTTCTAGTCCTTTCTCCCCGTTTGCTGATGCTTACCCATCACAGAAAAAGCATTCTTCCGTGCAATTTGCGATTGCTGATCCCAAATCCGCCGGAAATAGTCCACACATAGGCCCATAGTTGCAAATCGACCTGCCATGGAAAATGGAAAATCAGATATTTCCAGGCTATTTTCATGCCACCTTTGGTTACGCCACGTTCGCACGTTCGGCCCAGGCCTATCCGCCTGGTTCTGCCAAGGCACGTTCTTTCAACACCTCATTGGCCTGTGATTATCACCAACAATCTGGTTGAAGTTAACACCATTATTCACTGTACAAAAACAAAAAAAAAATCTCGAACACTTCATGAGTCGTTTCTTCAAATGGCAGGTGATTCGCAAACCTCTCGAACACTTCGGGCGGCCTGTTGAGTCAACGCCTCCTTTTCCTTCAATTTGTCATCATCCAACGCTTCAGCCCGCTGGATGAGAGCCTCTTATGGTGCCATTCGGCGATCGCAATGGAAATCGTTGTGGCTGGCTGCAAACTGAGTAGTTACTACCAGAAAATTGGATAAAATTGGATCAATGCTGAAAAATCATGTGATTTAAACAGCAAAACCGAACTCTCTGAAGATTTTGACCTGCCATGTCACAGGTACTCAATTCAATCCTAGTTCCCACTTGGAATTGCTAAATTGCTGGGTCTCCGGACAGAACTCTCACGCTTCATTTGCGCCAGCCTGCTGCCGTCCATCCGTTCATTGCGAATCTTACCCCGAAGAGTTTGGGGCCTCTTCAAGGCTTTCAGAAGCGTTCTGGCATTGCTTGGCTTTCAACCAGATTCCCGAAAGGTTTTTCTATTGAAAAAGTATGAAAAAGTGATGTTGGGACGTTGGTCGCACGGTGGAATGTCATTCCATATCGTAACTGAGAAGCATGGTTTCAAGCGAGTTGCAGATAGGATACTCGGTGGTAATCCAACATGGCAAAGGGAAAACAGAAGAAATGTGTGGAGAAATGGAGGTAATCCCAATAATCCCAGTTGCAGGCTCTGCCAAGCGGCTGCATTGCATTACTTATCCCAGTCAGGGTGAAGAATGATGAAGGGTGTATATGGGTTTATATGGGCGTTTTTTTAATTCCACAGCAGAAATAGAAATTGACAAATAAGGTTCCTTCCAATGATATCTATGTATAGATCGATCGATGGAGCCATGGACAATAGATATAGGTAGATAGATAGATGAGGTAGGTAGGTAGGTAGGTAGGGAGGGAGGGAGGGAGGTAGGTAGGTAGGGTAGGGTAGGGTAGGGTAGGGTAGGGTAGGGTAGGGTAGGGTAGGGTAGGGTAGGTAGGTAGGTAGGTAGACAAATAGATAGGTGGCAGTAAATAGGTAGATAGGTAGATAATGGAGCCCCAATGACCATGGAAGCATAAATCGCTGCAATAGTAAGGTACAGTTTCTATATCATATATCCATATGATATGTATTGTATGTACCTACATATATATATATATTTATATTTATATCATATTATATATATTATAAATATTATATATATATTATAAATATTATAAATATTATAAATATTATAAATATTATAAATATTATAAATATTATAAATGTT
>Ga0126342_10007427_pt1 | contig 19562 bp, 18 predicted proteins | sample Cyp1metagenome_FD_92528 | JGI IMG/M metagenome (GOLD analysis project Ga0126342, IMG submission 92528) | Coral microbial communities from Lord Howe Island, Old Settlement Bay, Australia - Cyphastrea 1 metagenome | ecosystem: Host-associated > Invertebrates > Cnidaria > Coral ... | reverse complement strand
GACTTCGAAATGTGCTTCGCGCCACAACGGCGTGCAATTTTTCATCTCTCATCTGCCCAGCGGGCTCCGCACCCGCCGCTTTAGCGAGCCTACTTTTCGACCCTCCGGAGCCACAAATCATTGTTATAAAACACAGTGTTTCGCGACTTTCCCTTTTCACGCACCTGGTTTTTTTTCTTCTGAGACTTTCTCTTTTTGATCTTTTTCTTCTTCTCTTCTCTTCTCTTCCCTTCTCTTCCCTTCCCTTCCCTTCCCTTCCCTTCTTTTCTCTTCTCTTCTCTTCTCTTCTCTTCTCTGACTCTTACCACCTCTGCTTTTCATCTGTCCATATTGTCGGAAGTTTGACTTCTAAACTTCCTTCGATGCTTGTATGTATCTATACCTATGTCTGTATATTATACATACGCATACACAGTGACACGTTTTAAACATCATAGTATGATCATGTTATGATCATATTATGACCATCGCAACATCATTTGATCAGGGACCGGGGACACCGCTCAGGCGTCGGGCTCCGGCAAGGCCTTTAGCTTCGCCAGGTGCGGCCTTTTGACGGGGGGGATAGGAGGGGTTGAAGATCTGTTGGGTTTCTTTGCCCACCAAAAAATGGGAGAAATCCACAGCAAAATGTGGATTTCATGGGATATTTCATGGTGATCTCTTGGAATGAATGGGAATTAATGGATATGTCATCGAGAACATGCGATTTGTGTTTGTCCAAAAATGGATTTGCAGCCAATTGATGGCCGCTTGGAGAAATGGAAAACATGATTTCAAAGAACATGACATTTTGGGGCAGACTATTTTCAAACAAACACCAAGAATCTCAGTGGTTTCAATCACTTTGATGGTTTGGCCCCATATTGGGCCTGCCTCAAAACTGGATTCCCCCGAAATCCCCAAGTGGGAACAATTTCAGCAGCAAAAATTGTAGGTCTACTGAGATGCCATTATGATTCCCATCTTGATCCAGAATTGATATTTTTGGTCCATCATTCCCTGGCAACCCCAACCTGGCTCTTGGATAGCAGGTGCAGCCCCAGAAAGCTGCCCTGCGTTCTGGGAGCCGAGACAGCTGGGGATGGAGATGGGAGGTGCCACTCCCATGGGTTCCATGGCCCAGGGTATCTCTGGTGGAATGTCTGGTGGAATGCCAGGACAGCAAGTGATGCATCAGGCGAACCAGCAGCCTAGCCAGCATGAGATGAAGCCGCTGGTCCAATCCAATCATTTGGCCAACCAGTGGCTGAACCACCAGGCGAACCAGGTGAAGCTCGAGCAGCCAAGCCAGGTGAAGCACCAGGGAATCCACCAGCCGAGCTTGGGCCAGAACTGTGTGACCCAGCAGCTGAGCCCGCAATCCCAAGGCATAGCTGGCACACCCCAAGGCTATTGGCCCACAAACCAACCTCGTTGGTCCCCCCCGGCTGTGCCATTTGCCTCACCCATGACACAGCCGCTGCATGTGTTTCCGTCCAAGGATGCTTCAAGGCCGGATTTGGATCAGAACTGGGTAGAGTTTGGGTTGACCAGGAGTTTTGGTGTCTGAATTTCACGCGAACACGATTTTAAACAGACAGGTCAGGGTTTCAAGTGACAGTTGTCAGTTCGCGATCTGTAGACTGAACTTGCTTGGATCAATTTGGTGAGCTGGCAGCCCGCAGGCAGCGTAGCTGGGCGGCCCAATGTTTGTGGCTTGTGCTGTGGGTTGGCATGGGGGTGCCGGATCATTAGATGTGCAGATGGCAGGAATCTATTGGCATTCCCCGTGAACCTCAAGGGGTGGAATGGCACCATTTGCATGTGCATGAATGATCTGTCAATGAAAGAAGATGGTGCTAAGAAGATGGCCAAGTCCTGCCAAGTCCTGCCAAGTCCTGCCAAGTCCACAAGAGCCTTGCCATAAAGTTCTGCAACAGTTTCTTATTCAGAATATTCAGAATGTTGGGAAAATTCCGCAAAGCTGCTTTGCAAGTCCTCCAACTCCATTGGTTTATCATCATGTTTGTTCACCATGTTGTGACCATGACAAAGCCACATCTCAGATTGTTGGGTCCCATGATATCCAATATGTATTTCTGGCTGGTTATATTTTATGGGATATTATAACTATTATCCCATATTATATACAATATCCCTTGGTATGGTGTTGTATAGTTTATATAAAAGGGATATAGTGGGATATTATTCTAGCCCCACAAAATGGTTTGTTTTATACTCCCTCATTCTTGGGCACGTCAAGGCCGGAAGCGCAGCCCTGATCGCTTCCACGACATTCGAAAATGGGTAGGGAAGCCTAACTTTGGGCCGGCCTTCGTTCTATCAGAACCTCGCAAGTCCAAAAGACGTCTGATTCTGTGCAAGCTCTCTTGCATGTTTTAGTAATCACACTACATCTCATTTTCCGCATATTTTCCCCCTTGTCTGGTCTTGACAGGTTGACTAATAAACTTTCAATCCCCAGGGACCATATAGATGTTGGTGATCTCGCTTGCTAGACATTGCTAGACTATCGTATTTGAGGAGTCCAACATTTCATCCACACACCCGAGTCTGGTTTAATGATGAATGGATGATGTTCTCAGTTGACTTCCTTCGTGGCTCAATCACCAGCCAGAAAAAAGTGTTTTCTGTCCCCATGATTTAGGGGTGATACCACCAGGTTTCATCATTCTTCTTTTTTTTGAACATGTACTTCTTCTTAAAAACAATGAACTCATCATTTCTGATGGTAAAAGACATGGGTTGAATCACGTGAAACCTCCATTCTTGTTGGCTAGATCACCCAACATGTCTGCTCTTTTGAGGGGTCAACTCCCTTTTTCTTCCGTTTCGCCTGCTGCAGAGGTGCAGAAAGTGCCCTTCTGAAGCGTGGGCCGCCCTGGTTTTGTTGGATATATTTCATATTTTTTCATATTTTTTTTTGGGTACTGTACTATTTCTAGCAAATCTGTTCTTGATGATTGGCCCATCGCCCTGAGACCCGGAGATTTTCCAGCCAAGGTGATCCCACCTGCCCAGAATTGGGAGGTGAATCTGACAGGACCTCCCAGCCCCGGCACTGAATTCGGAACGTGTGCAGCGATCCTCTCTGGTTGTTGGATGGTTGTTTGACTTTAGACTTTGACCTTCTGGACAGATATCATAGGTGAATGCACCGTTTCTTTGGCTTTGCAGTCTCTTTCTTTGAGCATGTAGCTGCTAATAGCTTCTTCAATTTGACTGCATTAAATTCGTGCATTGCTAGCCGAGTTGGTGGTTTGAAATTGTGACATATTATGACATATTCCTTTTGTCATCTTTTATCCATCCCTATTAAGGATGATCCCTGTTTGAAACATATCTTTGGGATGACTTGAAATACTTGAAATCACCAACCCGTAGTACCTCTCGTCAGCAAAATCCAACGGAGAAACGGTTGGCTTCCCAACTGCAGCGTGGAGCCCATGGTCATTTTCTTGAATCCACTTGGCCTATCCGACTCTGATTCCAGGACAGAACTTGTTTGGTTGGTGGTTTACTTCGCATTGTTTATTTCTTCCAAAAAATTATCTCCTGGGATATAACCGTTAAACCTGACATAACATGAAATAACATGAAATATAAGATTATTAGTAGCCATATAGTTATAACCTATCCAATTGACATCAATTGGCAGCATTTTTTGAAGTGGCTGGGACCCCAATCAGACGTGGTGCTGCCTCTCCGGCGCCAGCGGCAAGCTCACAGTGTGTCGCAGTGAAAAAATGCCTCACTTGCTGAGTCCCAGAATGTAAATGTGTTTTGTTTAAAAGAAGCTCAAGGATATCTAAGCAACCACTATAGGATACAAAATGTTTGGACTCGTACCCTACCAGTTGTCGGGGATGTGATAAAACATTTGGATGTTGCGTAGATGGTTCGCTTGTTTCTACTATTAACCTTGCATTCTTCCACAATGGTCGTGGGACTAGTGAAATTCCCAAATGGTCGGGGGACTAGTGAAACAGAGGTATGTTGTGCCCCCGGATGAGTTGGCGATGTCCAATAGGAACACTATTTTGCAAATTCTTTTTTTGGTGGTTCCTTGTCTAATCATCAACCATCCTCACTTTTGCAAATGGGTGAAGTTCTAACATCACCAATTCAATGTTCCATTACACTAGGTTTACCACTTTAGTTTATTGATCGTAAATATCCTGACTTATCATGACTTATCTATACTATAGAGTGTTAATCTCGTAGTTTTTTAAATCGCCATTTACCCTCCGGTATTCAAACATGGCTGGCGAATTCCCTAGGAAACACGTCATTTTCTTCGGAGATTTCCCAGTTTTGTGGATGGTAAATATCATCATTCCCCCTGGGAGTCGGTTGAAGAAGTTGAAGAAGTTGAAGCTGCCAGGCAATCCATGCTCTTGCGGCTTCCCAGTGGACTGTCGCGGCTTGGACTTTAAAAAAGCTGGCTAGTTGAAGAAGTCAGGCATCAGAAAGGCTTATGAAAATCTATGCAAATCCACCAAAGAAGATAAGACACCTGGTATTTCCCAAATCAAAGTGTACTGTAGTATTTATTAAATGAATGGGCAAGGAGTCCCCAGCCGTCTCATTCCTTGGATGTTGCCAAAGGCAGAAGCAGCTGTATGAGTACATTGCCCACGTGATCAAGGTGGCTGAACAGGGAGATTTCAAATGCCTCAAAGGTCCGAGATGGTCTTTCATGTTAAGATCTGGCACCAGACAACACAGTGCAAAGACGTACCGTAAAACCTCCATTTTGTCGTTTTGTTTGCTTGGCCAAGAAACAAAGCCCAGTCTGACTGAGAGGATTTGGATTAGAAGAACCGCCAGCTTCGAGAGGCCCAAAAAAAGAATAACGTGAAAATCTTCACCGCTGCACCCTCTGCCGTGGAGGTGTGTGGGTCAAGTCGAATCTGGAAGTGTTGGGAAAATCATCCCTTTACAATGGACGAAGACCTGGGGCTGAAACGATGTTAGTTTCCAAGCTCTGGCGGTTGATGTCTGAGTTGGATTTTCGTCTCAGACAGGTTAAACCATGGTTAAACCATGGTTCAGATATGCTAAGATCATATAGATCATAGACTATCATATATATATATATATTATATGGGATTCATAGGAGCTTCAATCACCCCCCTTAAGGACAGGTACTTCAAATATGGGGACGGATCAATACACAGCGAGGCAGCCGAGATCAAGTCTCTCCTGGGTGAGGCCACTGCTGGCCACCGAGGGTGGCCAAACATGCTCATTCATTTGTGGAATATGGATGAATATAGGGATATGATGGGAATATAATGTATATATAACATATATATATAATATATATATAATATATATATAATATATATATATATATAATATAATATATTATATATATATATATATCATTATATATCATATTTATATATATTATATATATAACTCATAAGCAACAACATAGTATTTGAAAATTTGGATCTGTCCGAAAATGTCATACACCTCCATGTAAGGCATTTTTTAAGGCAATTTTAATGCCGACGATGATGATGATCAACCATCCAGCTATTGGGGGCTCGCCCATTTTCAGACAAACCGAGCCATGCGCGTTTTGGGGGATGAGACACGGTCGCAGATTTTGTGGTCATTAACGATATTCACGGCATATATCATTTAATTAGATCATTAATTTATATATATATATATATATATATGGTGGTCATTAATGACCATGTGTCATTTAATCTAATCTCAATTTTTGGAGTATCAAATATGACTAACACGTTGAGAATCAGAAAATGTGACTATATAACGGCGGCACGAAATTCCAGATTGACGTCTGCAGATGTCTATGGGTTTCACGTGAAGGGACATAGGCCCTTGTTGGGTCTCCTGATTCTAATACCTGCGTACCTGGTTACCTATAAGTCTCTCCGGCTGCATTTTTGCGGGCTCCAGCAGACAAATGGATGAAATGCGATTAAACCAATAGGGGTTTCCTGTGGTTTTGGACATCTTCTTTTGCACTTGGTTTTCAGTTTCGGTATCGTCGGGATTCACTACATCCCCAGATGTGCATCCCAGGTACTAAACTGATTGATCAACATGGTGGAAAACCACTCGCAATGTTAACCAGGGGTTTGTGATTGTAATAAATCAAATGTGAATTTAATAGCAAATACATTGAAGATTTGAAGCATCCCCAGTCTGTCACTAGCCATTTCACATAGAAATGGCCATAACCCCCCAGATCATTAATCCCTTCCCCCTCATTTGAAATACCTCCGGGGTATGTGACCTGTTAACCTGGACTCCCTGGACAGTCGGATGTGGTGGACCGCCTCACAGTGATTTCGGGCGGCATGGAAGCACGTCCTGGGGAGGCAAACGGTCAAGGGGATAGAATGGGAATACAACGGGATGTAACATCTAATTATCTCATCGTTATAATACTAGTAATTAGATACTAGTGGTATACATACATACATATATATATACACACTATTATATATAATTAATATGATTTAGTACAATATTATATATGTATATAAACATCATACACAGTGAGAGATATAGCCAACGATATGGGAGACGGGTTTGTCCACGAATGGGGATTAAATCATGGGCTGTTTGTGGGTCAAAATTCATCATGGGATGTGGACTCCCAACTTTGGCCCCATACTGGACATTTTGGGAGGGGCAGCACCTATATAAATTGATATGATCCCTATCCGTAACGCAACGTGGCAATGTAGACACAAGTTTTCAAATGGCTTAAGCAGCCATAGATGGAGATCAATGGATGATTGTCAGGTTAGAATGCCAGAGGGTACCAGCTATTTTCTGCTTCACCAGGGCATTTAGGGTCTTGACCCATACCCATTTCTGAAGTCATCCAGCAAATGACACAGTTCAAACCAGTGCCAGGGAACCAATGATTTATATTTATATCCACAGAAAAAGAGAAGCCAGGTGGAACCATGTTGAAGGTGCTCCTCAAATCAAGGGGCCAAGGGGTTCGAAAAATCACGTCGCCTTATTTCATGGTCAAACTGAAAGCTTCGTATGAAATCCAACTTTTAGTCACGGCCTTGCTGTGCTGCAGGCCGTTCTAGCGGAGAATGGTGCTTGCGCTCTGGCTGAGGCTGGTGGAGGGAGCGATTTCCGCGTTCCACGGGTTGCCACTGCGCAGTCTCAATACCACGAAATTTCTAAGACTACCTTTCTCCTGGTAGAGGTTGCCCACTTGACTCTGACACAAAGGGATGCTTGGTTGTCTCATTCTACTGGTTGACAGGTTCCAACATCAACCGCTTCCTCTCATTGAAGTTCTGTGCTCCAAGGATCTCAAGGGGCCATTGGATGTCCCCAACTTGAGCCAATTCCTTCGGGCATAGGGTAAGATTGAGATCACCCCACATGAACATAGGGCATGAACCACTTGACAACTGAGGAGTCCTGTGTTTTAGCCAAGTATGCTAAGTCTGTCTCGGTTTCATTGGGTTGGTTTGCTGGGAAAGGCAGCGCGTGATGCTGGTGAGGATGTCAATGAGCTCAGTGGTTGATGCAGCTGCAGTTTGCCATGGGAACCGTGCGATTCATTCGGGTTTCTCTAAGGGAGACCCCAGCATGCCTTGATTTTAAATAGAAGATGATGATCAACATTGATAAACCATGAATTTTTGGGGCACCCAATCTGTAACATATCACTTTTGATATGATTTGATTTAAGAGAACACCTCCCCGCTGTAGGCTGTCCTAAGTGTTGGACCTTGAAACTGCAGGCATTGCTGTTGTTGGACCTTGAGCAGCTTTTCAAGGCAGGGATTTCCCGACATTTCGGGGATGATCTTTGAAAAAAAAGCCCCACAGAGTCGACTCGATCTGTGTTGGTTGCGTTTCCATTAGATTTCCATTATATGGTACCCTCTGGTTATTTAACATAGCCATGGAAAATTGCCCATTGATAGATGATTTTCCCATTAATACCTGGTATAGATGGCCCATTGATAGATGATTTTCCCAGCTAGAAACCTCCATTTATGGTTGGGATTTTCCATGGCTATGTTAGTCATAACCAGATGGTACATGGTTTACACGCACCAGCCATGAAAACGGAAGATCCCCATCATGCTGGCAATTCCCCCAATTCCGACAGGTCTGGAATCTCCTGGCCGAGGCGTGAAACCTTCGAGAATTTTCACTGCTTACCCGCAATCACAGATGACTACGGAAAAAACCACCATGTTTTAATGGGAAGATCATGGAAGATCAGTGATTTCTACATGATTCCAACAGACTCCAAACATCCACTGGTGGCAGCCACGCCCAACTCAGACCTTGGCAGGTTTCTTCGGCGGAACACCTGACAGAAAGTACTTGTCCTCAGATAAAGCAGATGCGGCTCTGACACCCAAATGGGACTGGTTGGCAATTTCAAACGTGTTTCGTTTTCCATTTTACCCTAGGATGATTCTCCCAAGTGATGTTTAGTGATGTTGATTGTTCTTTTGGGATTGGTTGAAAGCACCAAGCAGACTAGAGAATTTTCCCCAGCTCCCTGGTCCCAGATCATGGATGTGCCATCGATGAATTTTCCTCACATTTTCTCAGTTGCGGATACCAACCTCAAGAAGGAGATCAATGGCCTTACACAGGCGCGACATGGAGGATTTGCAATTTGTTATATTTGTTCAGCAAAGAGGTCTTGATGGCCGAAAGCAAAGCACAAACAATGCGACTTGGACTCTGGGTCGAAAGTTGTTGACGAACGCCTTCCGGCAATGGAAATACAGCACCATCACGCACCATCGATTCGTACTATACAAGCTTGTCTTCCAGTGTTTTCAATTACAGATATGGATTTTGACTACCATATAGTAGAATGGACATCAGCAGACAATGGCCAGAGTGGGTTTGTCCAACAAGTCTGCACCCCCATTTCATCGAATGGCTCAGAGCATCATTTTCTGCATTAACGTGGCCGTAGATTTGGGATGATTTGGGTATATCAATTTCTCATTTTTGGACAAAAATATGACAACATCAAATCATATCCGACTATAGTCGCGACTATATCTCCTGCTTGGTGGGTCTTATCCCTTTGTTTCGAGACTGTGGCAATTTTTTCCAACCTGTCGAAGGATTTGGGCATTGAGCTCTGGAAATATGTGGCGCGTAAGAACGCGGCCTCAGGAAGGAGGCTGCAGATGGGGAGCGGTCAAAATGTAAGGTTGGATAGCATGGCATAGATTTAAAATGAAAAAGTAAGAGTAAAAACATGAGAAAACCATCCCATTTTGCTGTTGTATGTGGGTAGACTGGCGGCCTGATGATGTTTTTTTTGATCACATAAGTGGGAGCATTTTCAGAGTTTTTTCTATCCCATTTTTGGGAAAATGATGTGCCATGGCTGCCATGGTCACGTCAGTTGGATTGGATTCCCAGCATTAGATGGATGACCATATGGTTCGGACTGTATATATATATGTATATATATATATTATGCAGATAAGTGTATATATATAATATATATATATATATACGTATATATATATATATATGGATGATTGTCCCTGAACAAAAAATGGTATTTCTTTGTTTGACATCAAAGGGTGTCTATTCCCTTCCCTCGATTTAATCGAAGGCGAACCTTCTTGGGTTGCTTTCTGCAACGCGCTGGTCGAATGAGTGAGGAGACCCGCAGTGGCAAATATGATGTTGTTTGCTTTGGTGGTTTTAAGCATGCTCAAAAAATCTCAAAAACAAATTCTCCTTTTTTGGGATGAGGATCCCAATCTGTTTGCTTTTTTTGGGGTTGATGCTCTAAATATGTTGTACTTTTACGGGCAAACCCCTCAGTTTGCCCGCGCCGACGCCGACGACATGTCCGAACATCAAAAAACACTGTGTTTTGTGGGACAAAATGCACATGTCCATGATCATGGCTTTCATCTTGCAACGCGCAGCTTAGCTACCTGTGCGTTGAATGTTACAACAACAACAACATCATCATCATCATCATCATCATCAACAACATCATCAACATCAACATCATCAACATCATCATCATCATAATAATATAATAATATGTTTCATCTTCATCATTATATTCCTAATCCCCTTGTTGATCTTCCCAATTGAATGTAAAGTTTAACCGGGTTGGGAATTTATATTTCTAATCCCCTTGTTGATTGATCTTCCCAATCAAATGTAATGTTCAACGGGGGTGGGAATTTATATTCCTAACCCCCTTGTTGATCTTCCCAATTGAATGTAAAGTTTAACCGGGTTGGGAATTTATATTTCTAATCCCCTTGTTGATCTTCCCAATTGAATGTAAAGTTTAACGGGGGTGGGAATTTATATTCCTTCAAAAACCCTAAGAAGTTGTGTGGGCGAACTGGGGGTTTGCGCATACTTTTACCCTATGTGATGATTAGACATTTCCCCAAGTGATGGACATGTTTTGTATTCATTCATGATATTTTTGGGGTTGATTGTTTCAAATAGTATTCATGTTTCCCACTAGATGATGATGCATTTGATACATGATTCCAATCAATTTTTGGATTTTTTTGCTGAGCTCAAAAAAAACCCAAGCAGTATTTACGATGGAAGTGCTCCATCCACTCGGGTGTTTTCTCCCTGAAACTGAGATGGTCAAAATTTGGACCTTTATTTCTTTGGAGGTGGCTCAATCACCGAGCATTTTTCGCACTTTGATCCTGTTGCTTCAGCCCCGATCCTATATACGTGAGTATTCCACCAAGAGGATTGCTGGGGATAGATTGAAACATGTGGAAACCAAGAAGCAATTCAATGCAATTCATTCCTTCCTCCTGGTATCAGATACCACCTCGCAAACTCTGAATCCGATATTTTGGCTATTCCCGGGTTGGGATTAGCTGGTTTGTGCCACAACATGCTTCTTCTCAGGCCAACCACCCCTTTTATGTGAGAAGAAAACCCATGAAACAACTGCAAACATGAATCTGAATGCCTTCTCCACCAAAACGGTTTGGTCATGGTCTGAAAATCGGTGACCTCATTCCATTGGTCACTCATGATTATTCCATATTTCTCCCATTTTTTCCCTCTCAAAAATATATGAAACTTGTACATATATTACATATGTTCATGATTTTCCCATGATTTTCCTATTATTTCCCCATGAAAACACAGCCAGAGCCACCAGGAGCGGGGCGGCGGTTCCTTGACACTCCTGGCCTTTGCCAGGTTGAAGCTGCAGCGCCCAGTCGGACGGACAAAGACGTGACCTTTTTCGGCGCCGTTTTTCTAAACCGATGTATAGGTGGTGTATGATAAGGATTTTTTTGTATAATTGTTCTGTATAATCGTGTATATATATTATATATATACATATCCAGAACATTTTTTGTGTATTCATATATATAATATATTATATTGGATGTTATATGACTATTATGAATGTTAGATGGGATTGTTAATGGGATTATATATATTCCCCTTACGTCCCCTTACGAACCATTATTAATAATATATCCTGACTAACTTAGTGGTGATATCCCAGATTCTGGATGCTTGTCAGTTACCCTTCCGGTAATCAAACGTGGTTTGCTGGAGAATTCACCATTTAGTTTTTATGTTTTTCCCAGCTATAAAGCTTCATTTAGTTTGGGGGTTTACCAGCTGGTCACGTTTCATTACCGGAGGGTATCTCATATGCAACTACTTGGGATGTCATATGAGCAGTGGCTGCAAAAGCCCTGTTGAATGGTGATTTTGTGGGTTCATATCGTGGAGAATTTCTATCAACCAATCAGTCCAGTGTAGAGGGACGGTTTTTGAACACTGCGAGGCTATGGAAAGCCGAAACAGCCGTGTGAGAGTTGTTGCTATGATAGCAAGACATGGAGACAGCGAGTTATTTTTGTTGCTTATGTTGACCAAGAACTGACTTTCTGGTTTCGGGTTTCACATATTTTCACATATTTTCTATTTTCTTTGGGGGGTTGAAACCGCCAACCAGCTTGACTTCTGCCACATCGGTCTGAGTCTCTCCACCAAGGGATACTTCGATGTTGTCACGCCTGGAATTGGAGGTTCCTGGGCATTTCCCAGAATTGGATGGTGGTACAATTGACAGGAGCCCCCTGATATTTCAAACACTACTACACTGCCAACAATGGAAAACCCCGTGGGTTTCCCATGAAAACCAACCCATTGAAACTCCAGACATTTTACCAGAAGCACGCATGGCTTTGTTCCAAATTGGAAGCTTCCAAAATATCTTCTGCATCGTTGTGTCACGGTTGTCTTGAGCAGCACCCAACAATCACAATAATTGGGAATTTAACATCTACCCTCTGGTTATTTAACATAGCCATGGAAAATCCCCATGCTATTAATAGGTAAATCATCTATTTTTATGGGCCATTTTCCATGGCTACGTTAAATAGCCAGAGGGTAATTCAAACATCACTATGGAAAATCACAGTTTTTTCGGACGGCAAACCTCCAGGTTCCAGGTCTTCCGTGAATCAAGCTGTTCGCATCAGAAGTGTTTCGATTGGTGGCAGCGATCCACGCCTGTTGATGATTAGTTCAGGGTTACACTACCCTTTATAGATTGGGAAGTATCATGGATTATCATCATCCTAATCAACATATATCAACATAATCAACCATTCCTTGGGGGATTTTCCGATAGGTGTCCAAAAAAGCTGGTGATATTTCTCAGTACATTTCATTTGATCCAGTTTTATCATGTTTTATCTTCATGAATGTTAGTTTACGCAATAGTAAACCATCCCCAATAACTTGCCATTTCTATGGGTGATTTCCAGCCAGCATCCAGCGGGATGTTCCGGTCACCGATCTGACCTGCTCGAAGTGCGAAGCAGCCGTTGCCAGGCGAAGCTGCGAAACTTAATGGACATGGAGTTGGATGAGGCCAGGCCAAACTGCGACGGGGGTCATGATATCAGCCAGAAACGATATGTTTTATAATTAAAGTTTATAAGATATGGTAAACACTAAAATCATGCGGGGAATCACATCATACACCAAGAACAACAAACTTCATGTAGTTTTTATAGTATGATAGCCTCCAAACAGCAAGAACTGGCTATGGTTATGTATGCTTGATCATTGATTCTACCACATTATATAATTATTGGCATACAGCGAATCAACATGAGAACATCATCAATGACAGTAAAGGAGGCAAGAGGTGCGGTTTCGAGCACACCATGAGTGACATATCATAGCTGGTTGATCACCATAGGATGACATCTATTGATCTATTGGTTGATCGGATGACAATGAACACAAGAAGGAAGCAGGGAACCATGTCCAGTGGCTGTTGTAATTTCAAGGATCTCGGAGGCAAAGACCTTCGAGGAAGCACTTGGAACTGACCAATCCATGTTCGGAACTCTGTGTCAGCCCCAGCAGAAATGAAGTAGTATAAACTGCCGTTTGATCATAATCAGTGATAGCCCGGGCAAAAAGTCAATGATAGTGGCATTCAGCGATGATCATGATCCTTTGTATGCTACAAGCGATTCCATTCCCGTCATCAACAGCCTTCTCCTTGTATCATTTTTGGACCGACATTGTCATCATCATCAACAGCAATCTCCACCCAAGAGTGTCCAAAACTTTGGGTCCCCCAAAATCCAACATGCTGGTCTATTTTGGAGAAACGTGGGGAAACCATCTAGATGCCGTTTCCGTAGCTTTCACCCGGTTGATTTCAAGCAAGATTCATTGCAGGAGTCCATTGCTTTTTTTTAAACAAAGCATCGATTCTAGAGCGTTGCTGTCATTTTTCACCGAAAAAAACTGGAAGGGTCCTTTGCTATGCTCTCAGTCCTGTCCACAAGCGGCCGCGAAGTTGCAGCGCTTGGTGCCGATGAGTTTACAGCAATGGTGGAAAGCTTTGGGGCCTCAGTGGCTCGGCGTCATCAGAGGTACACCCCAAATGGCTATTGCGGGGAAAATGGATATAGAATAGTGGGATTTTGGATAAATACAGTTAAAATAAAGGCTTAATAAATATATATATATATTGTATACATACATACACAGTATATATATATATAATTGTATAATTTATGATTTTGGGTGTGTCTGAAAATGTGGGTATACCCCCCAACCAACGTAGCCGTTTTAATGAGGAAAATGAGGATCAACCAGGTTTCCTCTCATTTTTCCTCTTTTTTTTGTTGTGGACATGGGTCCAAGATGCTCTGCACCAGTTCAATCTCAGGCTGAATCCCTCAAGCGGCACCTGGCACCGCAGCTGGGTGTGAGTCGCTTTCGCCTCCGCTTGCTGCGGGAGGGCAGCAGTGAATGCCTGGCAGATCAGGAACCGCTGGAACTGCCCATGACCCTCCAGCTGGTGATCTTGGGATTTGCACCCAATGAGGTCCAGGGGGGGATGAAAGATGTTCCATGTGGATTGCAAGTCTTGATGGGGGAATGTGCAACGGCAATCAACTGCAAACATGGGGTCACTGTAAGAAAGGGGATATCGTTTGTAACTGTGTGTATATGTCTTTGGCATGTCTTTGGCAAAATATCTATAAGATTAGCCATGTATTGGAGATGTTCCATGGTTTGGTGATGTGGAAACGCTATTTTTTCAATAACCTCCTGGTGAGGTGAAGCAAAACGTGAGCTTCATGTCCGCCTGCGCGGGTGACTTGCTGGATGAGGTGGAACAACACCTGCAGCGACCCCAAGACCCAGATGTCAGCGACATCAATGGCCGGCGGGCCATCCATTTTGCTGCAGCCAACGGGCACGCGGAGTGTGTTCGATTGTTGGTTGAAGCAGGGGCCAATAGAGAAGCTGCTGACAAAGTATGCGGGGCAACGCCACTGCACTTGGCATGTTTGGCCGGCCATCCCAAGATGGTCGGTTTGCTGTTGGAACTTGGGGCTCAGACAGATCTTGTGACGCAAGAGGATGGTTCAACTCCCCTGCACTGGGTGACGGAAACTGCCAGGTGCAAGGAAAGCTGCTCGGAAGTCTTGCGGCAGCAAAAGCTCAGACCTGCAAAGCCCGCAGAGATGGTTCCTCCGCGATTCACTTGGTAAGTTCCGATGGACATTTAAAGATGCTGCGTCTTTTGTTGGACTTCGGTGCTGAAGTCGACGTGCTCAATGGAGATGGTGCCACACCCCTGCACCTAGCAGCTCAGGATGGACATTTGGAAGTGGTGGAGGCCTTGCTAAATGCAGGCGCGGAGAAAGATTGTCGCATGAATGGCACAGGGGCAACACCTCTACGCCTGGCAGCAGGGGTCGCACATCATCATATCGTTGAGCTGTTGATCCGGTGGGGTGCCAACAAAGATTTGGCCGCAGACGATGGCAGAACTCCTTTGCAGGTTGCAGCTCTCCATGGCTACTCAAAGGTTGGGGCTTCAACATATTTCAACATGCTTACATCAACATCCATTCACTGGAAATCATTCAATCATGATACATTGATATGTTGACATATGTTGACATGGTTTCCAAACCTTCAAAACTACCTTAAAGTATCTTAAAGATCTTAAAGTCCTTAGTTTCATCCATTTCATCCCATTTTCCAATAGTTTTTGTATGTTTTTGTTGCCTTCTGAAAAGAGCACGTATAGAAAAAACATCTCACCGCAGGTGGTGGCTTTGTTGGCCGGTGCCGAGGATGCCAAGGACGGGAACCTGGTGGCCGAGGATAGCTTGGGACCCAAGAGGCGTCGCGTTTCGAAGCTTTCGCGAAGTGAAGAAAAAAGGACGGCCCGCTGCTGAGACTCCGGTCCGGGGATCCAGTCGGTACAACTTCGAAATGGATGATTAATAATGATTAACACACATCGATAGATTTATAATCATTTATTGACATTTGTGTACTGGTTTATAATGATCGAACATGTTTAAGATGTTTAATGGCTAATAATGGCTTTAATTTTGGTCAAGCATGTTTAATAATATGGTCAATAGTGGTTAATAAATGTTACCCTCTGGTAAATAAACAGTTCGACCCTGAAAATAGCATTTTTTTTTTTAAGTGGTTTCACTAGTCTTCCAACCCCGGTGACTGCCAGGGTCTATGTTAATTTACCAGAGGGTAATGGTTAGTGGTTCGGTTTTAGGTTACCCTTTGGTAATTTGGTCACGTAGCGAACTGGAAAACCATGGAGTCCATCGAGTTCGATGATTTGAAAAAAACATCGCCGCCCCAACATCTTTGGTTTACGTAGTAGTTGGATCTCAATTTGGAGGATTCTCCCAAAGATATGATACATAATAATGTATAAATTGGGTGTTATATAATGTTATATATACCTATTCTTGGTTGGTTATGTAATGTTATGTAATATTTTATATTTAACACTCAGTTTTTATCCACCTTTTCTGAACCTCACTGGCCCATCAAACCCTGTAAATGATGATTTATGCACAGGAAACATATCGCACATGGCTTATTTAACTCATCGCAGGTTGTACCAACGCGCGAAATTGAACCACTGGCAGTGTAGTGCACTGGTGCAGACAGTTGTGAAACAGTCCTTTCTTGATGTGTGAAAGCAGGGGCCAGCTTCCACTTGAGTATATATCAGCTGTTGCTTTTCAGCGGATTTCTACCTGCCAGACAGCCTAGGATCCAAAAGGATCTTACGATATCTTACGATACTCTTTTCTCCCCAGAGCCGATTGTAAAGGATTTGCGACAGCGACAGAAAGGATGTTTTTGTTGTCACTTTATACAGGTGTAACTTTCCCGGTTACATCCATCTGCTGTTTCAGGATCGTGTTCCCTCTTAAAATAGCCATTTGGAACATGTTGGCAAAATTCTCATCATAATAGCATCATTATAGCATTTGGAACATCATCCGCTACCATCATCATAACATCAGGATGTTCCCTACGGTGGATGGAAGAAATCCTGCACCATAATTTATCAGGTGGTTCATCCCATTATTTATAGGCTTTCAACCAAGGTGATGCAGGATTTCTTCCACCCACCGTATTTTTTCGCCAGGGAGTTCGAGCGCGCGCCGTTGAGAAAGTGCAGCGGCAATTGGCGGAACTCGCTGAGGAGCCGGAGCGTTCAGAACTCGTGAAGCTTCAGCTGAAAAACAAGCGAGTTGGAGTGGTTAGTTGGTGGTATATCTTATATAATATTATTATAGATGATTATACATTCATTAGTAATCATATGTAATCACTATAGTAACTAATTAACAAATTAGTACATTCTACCATTTCCTAGAGACACGATGATCCCCATTCACGTTCATATTGTTTTGGGATCGGTTGAAAGCACCGACCAGCAAAGGAATGCCAAACTTTGCGACCATGTGCGCGCTATCAACAGGATGACATGGGCTCCGGTGTGCCAGACGACTTCTTGGAAGAATCAAAGGTGGGAGAGACTGGCGAAGGATCTCAAGAAACAGGTTCACAAACAGATAGAACGAGTTCTTATCAACCCCTAAAAATCCATTGTGGCAATGGCCCAATATAAAGTTGTTGTTTCACAGTAAAATATATTGAAAGTGAGGTATTCCCCTTGCCATGTTTGACTGCTGGAGGGTACAGTTGGACAGCAACAATGGTGAGCTTGTTTGAACGACCTGGACATGTTTGAATTTGTCTTTCGGTAACCCATCAATTAAAACATTCACAGTGCACAGCTCCTGACAAGTGAGCAAGGCATGTGGCTGAAACAGGACATGGATCAATATTCGATCAATATCCATGTTGCTTTGTGTCGACTGAACATGTACAGTCCATTTGGTAAAAATGGATTTGTCCAGAAAATGGAATGCACCTGGGATCCACTGGCTGATCAGTTACATATTATTCATCCAATGGCCAGGCGGTGACAGATGGACATGTGGTGTTTTTGGACGATGCCATCAACAAGGCGACGTTGGTTTTCTTGAAGCTTCCCGGGATCATCGAAGAGAGTTGGTGAAGATCTTCGGTCCAGTGGGAGGTAAAGTGTAGTTTTACCAGGAAGAGATCATATCAGATAGGATGATAGGAATTGATCCAGGAGCCGTGATTTAGGGAATGACCGTGAATTTCCTGGGTTTTGTTCTGCTCGAACTCCCCAACTTAACCAATTTACGTGTTGACGTCAGGAGGGTCAGGCCACATGGGCCATTGACATCCAAGAGTGGCCTGGACCTGGGGTACCCGGTAAGTTAGCTCCTTAAATTTTGAGCGTGGGGGACTGGCCAACACTAAGCTACTAAACCATCCCCAAATACCAGGGATTTCTCAAGGGCTTGTGACATGTTAAAACATGTTATAAATATTATCCCCACATTTTAGAGATTTCTGGCATTGGGATCCCACAGTTGCAATTTGGCCCCAAAAAGCCTCCCCCATCTGCAGATTACTTGAGCAGTGGCTGCTAAACCCCTGTTGGTTGGAATGATATAGGGGATTTCACAATATATTGGAGATTATAACCTGTGGGAATCCCATTCTTAACCAACCAGTAGAACGGAGGTTTCAGATGGTTTTGAGCATTGCTCACCTGGATTGCCGAAGAATATGTTCTATTTTACCATTGGCCAATTCATTTTTTTGGAAACCATTGGGAGATTGTGTCTTATTTTTTACGCCCCCCTAAGCAAATCCAGGATTAAGTGTATCTTCCAAACGTCCTTCATACCTCGATCGAAGTAGCGAAAATCATATGGGTCCCTGACGTTTGCTCAGCGGCTTCACAGATTGCCCCCTAAAATGCTGAACCCATGGACACTTTCAAACAGGATTCATATCTTCTTCATGGCGGCGTACGGAGGTTTGCCACGTGTTTTTGATTCGGGCTATGACATGCTATCTGCTATGACTGAAAATCATAATTTCATATAAATTCAATGGTTGACATCAGAACAAGACCACCCCGAAATTTTGTCCAATTTGTGGGTCAATTGGTGCCCAGCTTCAACCACCAACAAAGCCCCAAGGTCTGTGGCGCGAGGCATCACGGCCAATTCCATCCAGAATCGCTACCTGGACATGCTGGAGTGGGCGGCTGAGTGGTGAGTGATATATTGAGTTGCCATATTTTTCTGTGTCTGAAAATGTGGTATACCCACCAGAATAAGGGAAAATGATGATTGACCAGTGGAGCTGGGGGCACCCCATTTTCAGACCAACCTACATGTTGCCATATGTTTTTTGCCAAACTTTTTAGTTGACGAGTGAGTTTCGGCTTGCATACTGACAAACTGATTTCTAGTGAAATCCGCCAAACATATGAAAGATGAACAGCGTTTTTAAACGGGTATTTCATGGTATTTCGGTATCAGGGATGAGGACACATGGCAGTGTGTCAAAACCTTGTACTCCTGGTGAACATCAAAATAGCTGGTAAATGGATGTTCATCCCCCTAAAAATGGTATGTATAGGTATTGATCCATAGCCACATCCCCAAAGATCCGCAAAAAAACACTGCAAAATTACTTTACTTCGTGTGATCCCCACCATGACATTTATACATGTTCTTACTGGCACATCTTCTGGCATTCTATCTGACATATCTTCTGACATTCTGTTTGGCATTCTATCTGGCATATCT